>ENA-OQDW01000389-OQDW01000389.1-human-gut-metagenome-genome-assembly--contig:-NODE-389-length-18735-cov-2.122958_pt1 | contig 18735 bp, 22 predicted proteins | sample MGYA00242784_ERZ504613 | MGnify/ENA primary metagenome ERZ504613 (study PRJEB26092, sample SAMD00036330) | human gut metagenome | host: Homo sapiens | study: EMG produced TPA metagenomics assembly of... | reverse complement strand
CGGCAAGTGAGGTTCGTCAGGTAGCTGTTGCCTGCCAGCAGGTTTTGCTTCACGAGGTCGAACGAATGTCTGTATGCGGCGGGGGAAGGGGGAGTGATGTCCCACTGGATAGGGCCGGCGCATCGGGCGGCTGTGCTTCTGGCAAGGGCTGTTGCAGCCGTCTCCGTGTTGCCTGCCTCGGGAATTGGAAAAGGCAGGTGGCGGGGTCTATCCGGTCGAGGGGCTCAATGTGCGACTGCTCTTGCGCGTAGTCTACGATGAAGAGGAAGGGCACATTGGCTCCGGCCAGTGCGTTCATGCGGGCGATGGTTTCTGTCCGGCTGTACGTCTTCATGCGTCAATAGACTGCGGAGGCTATCACCTGGATATCAGAATGAGGAACACCATGGCAATGGGATATACCGTGGCATAGGCCACGCTCGGTATGTTGCTGTCTGTCATGGAGTCGGCGGCGGCAAGGCCGGGCGTACTGGTCATACCGCCGGTGATGGTGCCCAGCAGGTCGAGAATGTTTATCTTGAATACGAATAGCCCGACGATGACGGCCACCAGCATGGGTACCAGTGTGATGGCGGCACCTACGCCGAACAAGAGCCAGCCGCTCTCCTGGAAGGTAGCTACCAGATTCCGTCCTGCCGAGGTGCCTACTTCGGCCAGGAAGAGGAGCAATCCCAGCTGGCGCAGCAGTTGGTTGGCAGGGCCGGACATGGACCACAGAATGGGGCCGGTCTTTCCGATGGCGCTGAGCAGGAGGGCCACCATGAGGATGCCTCCCGTCAGTCCCGGCGAGAACGACAGACTGTCCGAGAAGGAGATGTTCAGCTTGCCGAAGAGCACGCCCAGCACGATGCCCAGGGCGATGGGAAAGAAGTCGGTGTCGGACAGCTGCTTGTTGTCATTGCCCAGCAGGCGTGCCACGCCTTTGATGCCGTCTTTCTCGCCCACCACCATCAGCTTGTCGCCGAACTTCAGCGCCAGGTCGGGCGAGGGGGAGAGGTCGATACCGCTTCGGCGGACGCGGGTGACGGTACAGCCGAAGTTCTTCATCAGGTTGAGGTCGCCCAGCTGTTTGTTTATCATATCCTTCTTGGTGAGCAGCAGGGATTCAATCTCCTGCATGTCTACGAGTGGCAGTTCGCCTTCTTCGCGCTGGCCCACGAGGACGGCAAGCTGGTTCAAGGCATCTTCGCTGCCCACGGCTTGTATGCAGTCTCCCTCGTGCAGGATGGTCTGGGCGGTGGGGATGGCTATCTGCTCATTGTGCTTATGGCGCGAGATGACGGCACCGGTCATGGCGCGCGCATTGATTTGCATCAGGCTGCGGCCGAAGACGGCGGGGTTGGTCACGCGGAACAGGCAGGTTGTCAGTTCCGGGAACTGGCTGCGGCGTTCCTTCTCCAACCGGCGCGCCTCTTTGTCGAGGTCGATGCGCATGATACGGGGCAGCAGCTTGACGAAGAGAATCACGCCGATAACGCCGAAAGGATAGGCAATACCGTAAGCGATGGATGCCAGTGGGGAATGGGTGCTGTCAATGGCTACGGCAAGTCCCGGTGTACTGGTCAGGGCGCCGGCTATGAGGCCCACCACGCTGGGGGTGTCTATGTCGAAGGCGTACTTCAATCCTACGGCTGTGAGGGCGGCGGAGCAGATGATGAGCAGGGTGATGATGATAAGCGTCTTGCCCTTGCTCCGGAAGGAGTCGAAAAATCCGGGACCGGCCTGGATGCCGATGGTGAAGATGAAGAGCACCAGTCCGAAGTTTCCTAACTCTTTGGGGATGATGACACCGAAGTGTCCGAACAGTAGGGCAATGAAGATGACGGCGGAGACGTCCAGCGAAAGCCCTTTAATCTTGATTCTTCCCAACATGAAGCCTAAAGCCACAATGAGAAAGAGCGCGAAATAGGAGGAGTTTAACAAGTCAGCAAACATAATCAGTTAAAGAGTTAGGAGTTTATGTCACAAAGATAGTGCAAAAAAGTGAGATAGAAAAAGTATTGCTTCCTTGTGGCATATAAAAAAGATGATGTGCCATCAACCGTTTTGACACATCATCTTAATATATATATCGGCCTATATGACCGGTATTCCTGCGTGGGGCAGGGCGGTACTTATTTTTTGAGTTCCTTCAGCAGCTCCTCTACGGCAGCTTTCAGCTGTGTGTCTTCTCCCTTCACGATGGTCTCGGGCGAATTGGCTACTTTGATGTCCGGCTCCAGTTGCGAGTTCTCCAGATAGCTGCCGTCCGGCAGGCGATAACCGACGACGGGGATGCCGAACACGAGCGACGGGTCTTGCAGGCGCTCCCACGACACGCTGGTCATGGTTCCCGGCACGGGCATACCTACCAGCTTGCCGATGCCGCGGTGGCTGTATACCCACGGCGTGCCGTGCGCATTGGAGTAGTTGGCCTCGCACATCACCATGATGGATGGCTTGTTCCAACGGCGGCTGGGCATGTCGCACGCCTCGCGGCCGCGCACCACCTGGGTGAAGTATTTCTGTCCGCTGAAAAGTATCTCTATATCCTCGTGCAAGCGTCCGCCGCCATTGAAACGGGTGTCGATGACGATACCTTCGCGGTTGTTGTACTTGCCCAGGATGTCCGAGTAGACGGAACGGAAACTGTCGTCTCCCATAGACTCGATGTGCACGTAACCCAATCGGCCACCCGACCATCTGTCAACGTCTGCCGCACGCTGTTTCACCCAGCGGCTGTAGAGCAAATCACTGAACGCACCGTTCGTGATGGGGATAATGACCTCTTCCCAGCGCTCCTTGGTCTGCGGGTTGAAGAGAGAAACGAGTGTTTTCTTCCGTGCCTTGTTGTTGAGCAGCGTGTAGTAGTCTGCATCGGGGGTGATTTCCACGCCATCTATCTTTTCGATGACTGTGCCGGCTTTCACCCGGGTGTTGGCAGTGTCGAAGGGGCCTTTCTCCACCACTTCGGCAATGAGCATGCCCCGGCCGTGTAGTTCCAGTCGAAGAACAGTCCCAGGCTGGCAGTAGGTTCGGATTGCCCTTTGGGATAGAAACGGCCGCCGGTGTGAGATACGTTCAGTTCGCCCAGCCATTCGCTCAGCAACTCGGCAAAGTCATAATTATTGTCGATATGGGGCAGGAAGCGGCGATAGGCGGCGGTCATCTTGTCCCAGTCCACTCCGTGCATATTGGTATTGTAGAATCGCTTCTGCTGCTGGCGGTACACGTGTCGAACATGTATTCGCGCTCCGCAGCCAAATCCATCTTGGCATCTACTTGGAAGGTGATGGGGGTCAGCGCATCGGATGAAGTGTCCATTTTCTGCATCTTGCGGCTGCCCAGCAGGAAGAGGCTCTTGCCGTCCTTGTCCAGCTGCATGTCTGCCCATCCAGCGTCCATCTTGTGCAGCAGGCGGGTCTCTTTCTTGCGTAGGTCCATCTTCCAGAGGTCGTATCCGCCTTCGAAGGCAGCCAGGTAGTAGAGTGTCTCGCCATCCTTGGAGATGATGGTGCTGCCATATCGGAAGAATTCGGGGTGAGGCGCACCACACGGTCTTCGATGCCTCGCAGCTCGACGACGATGTCTTTCGGCTGGTCATCTTTTTCGTCAGTATTGCTGTCTTTCTTGTCGTCTTTCTTCTTTTTATCCTTGTTTTTGTCTTGGGGGGTGTCTTTTCCGGCAGACTTCTTCTGTTCCTTCTCCAGCTCCTTGCGCAGTTCGTAGTCTTCCTTGCTCAGGCAGTATTTGTCGTAGGCGTCTTGGTTGAGGAAGACGAGCATGGCGTCGTTCAGCGAGCCCATGAGGCGTGGGCACGCATGCCGTAGCGTTCGGTGGTGAAGAGGATGGCGTTGCCGTCCAGCGCAAAGCGGGGATAGCCGCTCATGTAGCCGCTATTGGTGAGGTTGATGATGTCTTTGCCTCCCTCTGCGCTGACCAGGCCGATGTCGGAGTAGGGGTCGTGCTTGTTGCCGGTGAACTCAAGTGTAAACCACTTGCCGTCCGGTGACCATGCGTAGTCAAATCCTCCGCCGGTGCTGTACCAGGTGGAGCCGTCCGTAATCTGGCGCACCTTCTTCGTCTCCAGATTGAGTACCATCAGCCGGATGCGGTCTTCGATGAAGCGAGTTCCTTGCCGTCGGGCGAGAATTGCGGATAGGCACGTTCTACGGTGGTGGAGGGCAGCAGCACTTCTTCTTCAATCAGCGTGGCGTTCGGGAAGTTAGGGTCTTCCTTGCGGGCTATCTTGGCAAGGTAGAGCTGCCAGTTGCCGCCTCGCTCGCTGGCGTAGGCCAGGGTGCGGTTGTCCGGCGCAAAGGAGAGGCCCGCTTCGCGTGCCGGTGTGTGCGTCACCTGCTTGGTAGTGGCATAGTCTGCCGAAGTGACAAAAACTTCGCCGCGCAGAGTAAAGGCAATCTGCTTTCCGTCCGGGGACACAACGGCAGAAGTGGCTCCGTCGGAAGACTGCAGGTTGGCGAATTGCGGCTGGTCATCGCGCACAATCTCTATAGCGACTTTCTTCGGGGTGGCATCCGGCTGCTGGGTATAGATTTCGCCGTCGTAACCGTAGCACAACGTCCCGCCGTCACTCATGGAGAGGAAGCGCACGGGATGTGTCTTGAAGCTGGTGATGGGCTTCACCTCTCGGGGCTGTGCCAGCGGGAAGGCATACACGTTGAATGAGCCGCCGTTTCTCTCACTCAGAAAGTAAACCGTTCTTCCATCGGGTGACAACACCGGGTTGCGGTCTTCGCCCGCGCGGTCGGTGAGGTTGGTATGGATACCCGTCTTTGCATCATACAGCCAGATGTCGCGGGTGATGGAGGAGGTGTGGTGCTTTCTCCATTCATCTTCAAATCCCTTGCGGTCTTGGTAGAGGAACTGCTGGCCCGCCTTGTCGAAGCAGACCGCTTCGGCAGGAGTACCCAGCACTTGCTCCGTACGCCCTCCCGTTGCAGGTACTTTGTAAAGCTCGGTCATGGCCGAAGTGGGGAAAAGAGCGCTGCTTGCCGGGTCCTGGATGGATGCGGAAAACAAGATATACTTTCCGTCCGGAGTGAATGTGGAGGGTATCTCACTGGTGGAGTGGGTAGTGAGCCGTTGGGCGGTTCCGCCGTCTGCCGGCATCATGAATACGTCGAAGTTGCCGTATCTGTCGCTGGCAAAGGCAATCTGTTTGCCGTCCGGTGACCATATGGGGGTACATTCGTAGTTCTCTTGGGTAGTAAGCTGTGTGGCGGTTCCACCTTTGGCGGGCACCTTGTAGATGTCTCCTTTGTAGCAGAATGCGATTTCCGTACCGTCGGGAGAGATTTGCACATCGCGCATCCAGAGCGGCGTGGCAGCATGTCCGGCAATGGCAGTAAGGCCTAGTGCAAGGATTGCAAGGGTTTTCTTCATAAGTGTGTGGGTTGATGTTAATTATAGAATGTTTATAAACGTCATGATGCTGTCCACAAGGCAAGGAGCGAGGTACGTCATTTCATACCTCGTGCCTTGTATATCTGCTCCTTGGCATTGTTGATGCTTTGGAACTTCTCTTCTGCGGCTTTCTTGATGTCTTCGCCCAGTGTTGCCACCCGGTCGGGATGGTGTTTCAAGGCTAGGCGGCGGTAAGCGGCACGCACTTCGTCATTGGTGGCAGTGGGTTCAAGTTCAAGTACTTTGTAGGCCTCGTTCAGTGAGCTACCGCCCAGGTTGAGCATGGATTCCACTTCCTTGACGGATAGTCCCATGTACATGGCCACTTCTTTCAAGGCTTCTATCTCCTCGTTGCAGACGTGTCCGTCGCTTTTGGCAATTTCTACCAAGAATACCAGCAGTTGCAAGCGTTCCTCGTATGTCAGGTTGGCGGCAATCTGCGTTCCGCAGTCACGGATGGTGTTTTTAAATGCCAGTGGGTTTTGTCTGTCCATCTGCTTGCGCTGTTCGAAGAGGTTGAGTAATATCCGTTCTCCCTCGCCCACGGCAGCCTCACCGAATGTGCTTCTCAGAAAGCGGCGGACGAATTCCATTTCACTATGCATGATGCGCCCGTCTGCACGGATAATGTACGAAGCCATCACGAGCATGGAGAAGAGGAAACTGTTCCGTTGCCCGGTATAGGTAGTGCCGTGCGTTGGTTCTTCTCCATAATAACTGCCTGCGTCACTTGAATCGGTGTCGAACAGTGAACCGAATACAAAACCTGCCAAGCTCCCAGCGGTCCTCCGGCCATGAAGCCGATGATGCCGCCTATCCATTTAGCTGCTCCCATAATTTTTCTTGTTTAAAGTGCAAAAATAGAGATTTCTTACGAGAATTCCAGTAATTTGATGAGCTATTCCCGCTGAAGCGAATAGGCACCGTCTTCTTTTTGTACATATTCAGCATATTTATGGCAGCAAGTCTGTCATTAAGAAATACTATAAAAATTAAGGAGTTAAGTCTTAGACTTAACTCCTTAATGCTCAACAGTCGGGATGACAAGATTCGAACTTGCGACCACACGCCCCCCAGACGCGTACTCTACCGGGCTGAGCTACATCCCGAATTGCGGGTGCAAATGTACGGCTTTATTTTAAAATAGCAAATATTTATAGTGCTTTTTTTATTGAATGAACCTATATTTTGCAGTTTCAAGGCTTTCGGTCAACGTGTCCTGCTCTCTTTTTACTTGTATGCCTGCTTCGCAAGGCAATGGCTTTGAGCGGGCAGGCATACTTTGAATGAAGTTATTGCAGGTTTAGGCTGTTTCTTACGGAAGTGATAGCCGGACTTTCGGGTGTTACGGATTTCCGGGTACAATAATCGAATTCCGCAGATTTTTCGCCGCTAAATGATTTCCACTTCAGTTTCAATTTAACGGTCTTGCCTTCTGTATCAGGCAGGGCATCCAACTTGAAAGCAACCAGTCCGTCCGCATACCTGCCGTAAATGTCGCCCTTGGCATTGTGGCGGAATTCTACTTCATACGGGTTTTCCGGATTCTCGCTCAGCAGCAGATTGACAAAGTGCTTTGTTTGATAGTCTCCTTGCTGAGTTCTAAAGCGAAGGGTCAGATAACCGTCTTCTGCGATGGTTACCCAATCGTTCACTATTTCCACCGGGTCGGTGCCGTATACGGTATCGTTCTCTTCACCCAATCCGGGGCGGATGGGTTTGGTAAGGATACTGTCTATCCAGTTTATATGTACAGCTTGGGTGTAGATATCGCTGGGCTCGTCCACTTCCTTGTAGTTTACTAAAGCGCGGACTTCCTTCTCGCCGTAGGGAGATTTCGTCATGTTGGTAGGCAGCAGAGTGGTCTTGTCATCCAATTGCAGAAAGACTGTCTGGTCTGCATCGGTCTTTACCGTTACCAGGGCATTGGGGAATCTCATGGCATAATTATCATCGTCGTCCAGGCACGATTGGAGGCTTAAGGAGCTGATGGTTGCAATAGCGATTAAAATTTTCTTGTTAAAGATTGACTTCATTTTCATAGTGTACTCTTTTAAATTAAACATTTGGAATAGGTCTTGCTTTTATAGAAATAGCATATTTGCGAAAACCCTGCATGCAGCATTGTTAATTAATGATAAGAGCCGGAGTAAGCTGGTGCGGAATATTATTCCCCGATACATGAAAGATATTTGTATATCAGGTGGAATATGATTACCTTTGCTGTATGAGATGCACATCTCGCGTGTGTTGAGATGTATGTCTCGAACTGCATGAGATGTGCATCTCGTGCATGTTGGGGAATAGCTGTCCGGCCGTATGGAAACTGGCTTTCTGTTTAGGGGAAGTAAACTTCGGGCGGGTTGCAGACAGTCTGGTTGCAGTAAGAAACATTATGTTCATTGTGAAAAGAGTATGAGTATAGTCTATTTGGTTCGAAAGAAGGTTTTCCGCACGGCGGAAGGGGTGAAGCAACTCTATTATGCTGTGCAGCGTGTGTTACAGCGGCGTGGAGGTGTGACGGCAGAGCTGCTGGCGCAGCGTATGGCATCCAGAAAAGGGATGAGCGCGGGAGACGTGCAGAGTGTATTGATAGATTTGCCGAAGTTTATAGAGGAAGCGCTGATGGAGGGAGAGTCGGTGACCATTAAGGGGCTGGGTTCCTTCCATGTGGCGGTGACGAGTGACGGGTTTGAGCATCCCGATGATGTGATGCCGGGCAAGGTACGCTTATCCCGTGTCTATTTTCGTCCGGATAAGTCGCTGGTGGCGAGGCTGAACAGCGGGATGGATTTCTACCGTTATCCGCTTAGCCGATATTTCCCTCACGATATGTTGCGGCCGGAAACGCTGCGAAAGGAGCGGGCCGAGGGAAAGACGGGAATTCCGGATGAAGACCCGGTTGGGATGGAAAATGATACGGAGGACTTTTCGGGGGAGGAGTGAGCGATGAATGTGGAAGAATTCAGAGAATACTGTCTCTCCTTGCCGGGAGTGAGCGAGAAGATGCCTTTTCCTAATGTGGCCGACAGATACAGCCGCGATGTGCTTTGCTTTTATGTGGGCGACAAGTGGTTCTGCTTTGTCAATATCGAAGTGTTCGACTTCTGCTGCATCAAGTGCCGCCCGGAGGAATCAACGGAGCTGCGGGCAAGGTACGAGGGGGTGAAGCCGGGGTGGCACATGAACAAGAAGTATTGGAACAGTGTGTATTTTAATCAGGATGTACCGGACAGCATTATCCGAGAACTGGTGGCACGCTCCTATCGGCTGGTTGTGGAGAGCCTGCCGAAGAGGGAGCGGGAGCGTTATACCCCCATGCACTCCCTATAAAAGTCGAACATTTCGAAGATAGTCTCCTTGTCTGCCGTCTGGTTGAGACAGATGTCACCCACTTCTTTCAATAGGGTGAAGTTGATGACTCCGGCGGTATTCTTCTTGTCATGCTTCATCAGTTCGTACAGCTGGTCGTACTGTTTGCAGTTGAAGGTGAAGCTGCCATAATTCTCTTTGATGAATTGGATGGTCTGGCGCATCTTGTCTTTCGGGAATCCGGTCTTTATATAAGAAAGGTAGAGTTCGCAGACCAGCCCCCATGCCACTGCATAGCCGTGCAGCACCGGACGCCTTTCGGCAAGGGCGAGGCTTTCGAAGGCGTGTCCCACGGTGTGCCCCAGGTTCAAGCTTTGCGGATGCCATGTTCCAGCGGGTCCTCTTCTACGATGTGTTCCTTTACCTGCACGGAACGTCCTACCATGGACTTCAGCAGGGTGTAGTCTATCTTCTCCGTATCGAAGGCCAGCAGTTCTGCCAGATGTTCCGGGGTACTGATGAGGCCGTGCTTCAGCATCTCCGCATAGCCGGAGAAGAAGTTATGAGCATCGAGGCTGCGCAGGAACTCGGTTTCCAGCAGCACGCAGGCGGCGGGAGCAAAGACGCCGATTTCATTCTTCAGACCGTTGAAGTTGATGCCTGTCTTGCCTCCCACGGAAGCGTCGACCATGGCGAGCAGCGTGGTGGGAACGTTGATGTAGGCGATGCCCCGCTTGAAGGTGGAAGCGGCAAAACCGCCAAGGTCGGTCACCATGCCGCCGCCCAGATTGATGAGCAGGGAGTGGCGGCTGGCCCCTTTCTCGCTCAAGGCTTGCCATACGGCAGCCAGCGTTTCCAGATTCTTGTGCACGTCTTCTGCCCCGATAATAATCTCTTCCGCTTCTTCCAGGGCGGGGATACCGTCCAGATGCGGGCGGCAGAGGCGGTGGGTATGCTCGTCGGTAAGGATGAAAAGCTTGTCATGGGGACACTTCGCTATGGCATGCGTCAGGCTGTTTGCCAGTCCTTCGCAAAGGATTACTTCTTGTTTACTCATCTTGTTAATTACAAATTACGAATTACCAATTACTGATGTTACGGATTATGAAGGAAAGGGAGCCTTCTTCATTATATTGTGGCACAAAGATAGCTCTTTTGGCAATAAAACGTTATCTTTGTCCTGCGAAATTCTATGGGTGGCAAGGTGTTTCCGTCATCTGCCTCCCGCTATTTGTAATTAGTAATTTGTAATTGATTGATAGAAATGAGAGCATTACTTCCCGTTTATTGCCGTCCGCTGGGTTATTTCATCATAGCTCTGGCGTTGTTCCTTCCTTTCATATTCCTATTGTGGGGAAAAGTGACAGATGCCAACTTGCTGTTTTACAAGGAATGCTCCAAACTCCTGATGATGATGGGGGCACTGATGATAATCTTTGCCTTGACGAAGAACGAGAATAAGGAGATAGAGCAGGTGCGCAACAAGTCCACGCGCAATGCCATCTTTCTGACCGTTCTTTTTATCTTCGGCGGTATGCTCTACCGGGTGGCGCAGGGTGACCTCCTTTCGGTCGATTCTTCTTCTTTTCTCATATTTCTTATATTGAATGTGCTTTGCTTGGAATTTGGTATAAAGAAAGCGACAGTTGATAGATTATTTAAGCGGAATAGTCGATAAATAAAGCAAATCGTCATGTGGGGCATTAAACCTTTTGCCCGGAAGTCTGTCAAATGAAACAGTGAATAAAAGGCATTGTTCATTTAGAATAGACAAAGAATAGACACATGAAGAAAATTATCACGGGGATGGCGTTGCTGTTGGTAACAACGCTGTCTGCATTTTCACAGACCAAAAACATTACGGTATCGGGCCGTGTCGTGGAGGACACCAAGGAGCCTGCGATACAAGCTACCGTGCAGTTGCTTTTGTTGCCAGACAGTGTTCAGGCATCGGGTACGGCCACTACGGCACAAGGTTATTTCACTCTTCCCAAAGTCAGTGCGGGTAAATACGTGCTGAAGGTTTCCTACATCGGATTCAAGAGCCAGTACATCCCTTTACACCTTTATGCTACGACAACTGCCAAGAACGTGGGTACACTGACACTGGAAACGGATGCGGTGATGCTGGCCGAGGCTGTGGTTACGGCAGAAGCGCCGCAAGTGCAGGTGGTGGAAGATACACTGGTATATACCTCATCTGCCTATCGTACCCCCGAGGGAGCCATGCTCGAGGAGTTGGTGAAGAAGCTGCCCGGTGCGGAGATTGAGACGAGGGTAATGTGAAAATCAACGGTAAGGACTTGTCGAAGATTATGGTCGACGGCAAGGAGTTCTTCGGTGGAGACGTAAAGACCGGTTTGAAGAACCTGCCGGTAGATATGATAGAGAAGCTGAAAACCTACGATAAGAAGTCCGATTTGGCACGTATCACCGGTATTGACGACGGTGAGGAGGAGACGGTGCTCGACCTGACCGTAAAGAAAGGCATGAACCAGGGTTGGTTCGGTAATGCCGACGTGGCCGGAGGGACGGAAGACCGCTATATGGGCCGCTTTATGCTGAACCGCTTCGTGGACAAAACCCAGGTGTCGGTAGTGGGTTCTGCCAATAACGTGAACGACCAGGGCTTTTCGGGCGGTGGCGGTCCTCCGCGCTGGCGCAGGAACAACGGACTTACTGCAACGAAAATGCTGGGTGTGAATTTCGCTACCCAAACCGATAAGCTGGAACTGGGCGGTAGTGCACGCTACAACTATCAGGATGGGGATATTGCAAGTATCGGTTCTACCGAGGACTTTCTGCCGGACGGCAACTCTTACTCCAACTCGAACAGCAGGCAACGTAACAAAGCAAGAATTTCAATGCCGATTTCCGTATGGAGTGGAAGCCGGACTCGATGACGAATATCATTTTCCGTCCCAACTTCTCGTACGGCAAAACGGACAATCTCTCCAATTCTGAGAGCGGTACGTTCAGTTCCGACCCTTACAGTCTGGTGAGTGACCCTAATAACTGGCTGAATCTGGAGAAGATTCTTAATCCGGACGATGACCCGTTGAGGAGTATCCGTATAAATGCTATCAACAGCGGTTCGCTGAGCGACAACAAGAGTGTGTCTACGGATGCAACCTTGCAGTTGAACAGAAAGCTGAATGACAAAGGACGCAATGTCACGTTCCGTGGAAGATTCGGTTATACCAATAATGACAACAACCAGTATACGGAGTCGGAAACACATTACTTCCAGTTACTGAATGCTTTGGGAGGAGACTCCATCTTGGTTCGTAACCAGTACATCACTACTCCTACCAAGAACTACAATTACAGTGCACAGCTGACTTACAGCGAACCGATAGCCCGCGCCACTTTCTTGCAATTCAGCTATCAGTTCCAGTACAAGTATAGCGAGAGCGACAAGACGACGTATGATTTGCAGGGCTTTCCGGATTGGGGATTGTCAACCCAGCTTCCCACGGGATATGAAGAGCATGCGGTGGATAGTCTGGGTAAGTATGCGGAATACCGCTACTACAACCACGATGCATCCGTGTCTTTGCGCTTTATCCGCGAGAAGTATCAGTTGAGCGCAGGTATGTCGTTCCAGCCGCAGCATTCTGTATTGTCCTATAAGCGCGGCGACTATATGATTGATACCACCCGCAATGTGTTCAACTTCGCTCCGAACCTGGACTTGCGCATCCGTTTCTCCAAGGTGAGCCAGCTGCGTATGACATACCGCGGGCGTAGCAGCCAACCGAGTATGGAGAATCTGTTGCCGATTGTGGACAACTCCAATCCGCAGAATGTACGTATCGGTAATCCGGGCTTGAAGCTTCCTTCACGCACAACATGCGATTCTTCTATAATACGTATAATGCCGAAAAGCAGCGCGGTATTATGTCGCACGTCAACTTCTCGGCAACGCAGAATAGCATCAGCAATAGCCGTGTGTACAATTCGGAGACTGGTGGATGGACTACAACTCCGAAGAATATCAACGGTAATTGGAATGCGTTCGGCATGTTTGGCTTCAATACGGCACTGCCCAATAAGAAGTATACCATCAACTCCTTCTCCAATGCCAACTATCAGAACAATGTGGCTTATCTGACGTCCGGTAAGGGAGCAGATGCTGTGGAACGGAAGAATACAACCACCAACCTGACGCTGGGCGAACGTCTGAATGCCGCCTATCGTAATGACTGGTTTGAATTCGGCTTGAACGGAAGCATCTCCTATTCAATAGAGAAGGATAAACTGACGCCTGACAATAATCAGGAGCCCTATACCTTCTCCTACGGTGCCAATACGCAGATTTCCATGCCGTGGAACATGACGCTCTCTACCAACATTGCCAACCAGAGCCGTCGAGGATATACGGACAGCAGTATGAACCGTAACGAGCTTATCTGGAATGCACAGTTGTCGCAGACTTTCCTGAAAGGGAATGCCACCGTCAGCTTCGAGATGTACGACATTCTGAAGAAGCAGAGTAACATCAGCCGTTCGCTGACTGCAAGCGGCCGCTCGGTGTACGAATATAACGGCGTGAACAGCTATTGCATGCTTCACTTCATCTATCGTCTGAATATTTTCGGCAGCAAGGCCGCCCGCGATAAGATGCAGGGCAGACGCGGCTTCGGCGGTCCGGGCTTCGGTCCGGGTCATGGTCCTGGCGGTTTCGGAGGACGCAGGCCGTTCTAAAGCGGAGGGGATCACCCCCCTAATCAGCTTGTCATTCTGATACACTCTCAATTCTGTGGCAGGTTTCTTTTTGATTATTTTTCAGACGCGGATGACGCAGATAAGAATATTAAAAATCTGCGTCATCCGCGTCAAAGCGATAGCAAGTATAAGTTTCAGACAAGTTGGGGGAAGAGGGACTTTTATGTTAATCTCTGTAATCTTCGGTGAAAGTTTCTGTGTTTTTCCTACATTTGTTTCACACTTAATTGTCTGTGAACATGCTTGATTGGAACTTCATTGCCAGCCAGATTGCTACGATAGCCTTCGACATTGTTTATTTCGGTGCCATCATCGGAACGATTGTCGTCATTATCCTCGACAACCGCAATCCGGTGAAAACATGGCATGGATACTGATACTGATGTTCCTTCCCATCGTGGGCTGGTGTTTTACTTCTTCTTCGGGCGTAGTCAGCGCCGTGTGCGCATGATAGGGAAGAAGAGTTACAGCCGCTTGTTGAAGAAACCTATGGCGGAATATCTGGCGCAGGACTCATGTGCGCTTCCCATCAATTACAGTCGTCTCATATCCTTGTTCCGTAATACCAACCAGGCTTTCCCCTTCGATGAAACCGGGTGGAAGCCTATACCCTGGGGCTCTCCATGCTGCAATCCCTGCTGCGCGAACTGGGGAAAGCAACGAAGCATATCCACATGGAATTCTATATCTTTGAGGACGATGCCATTGGGCGCTTGGTGCGTGATGTCCTGATGGAAAAGGCGCGTGCCGGGGTAGAGGTACGTGTGATTTATGATGATGTGGGTTGCTGGCATGTTCCCAACCGTTTTTTGAAGAGATGCGCGAGGCCGGTATCGAGGTACGCAGCTTTCTGAAGGTACGTTTTCCGCTTTTCACCAGTAAGGTGAACTATCGTAATCATCGGAAAATAGTTGTCATTGACGGGCATATCGGCTTTGTGGGGGGGATGAATCTTGCCGAACGCTATATGCGCGGATTCTCATGGGGCATCTGGCGGGACACACATCTGCTGCTGGAGGGCAAGGCTGTTCACGGATTGCAGACCGCCTTCCTACTCGATTGGTACTTTGTGGACCGTACACTGATTACGTCTACCCGCTATTTCCCGAAAATAGAAAACTGCGGTACTTCCTTGGCGCAGATTGTAACGAGTGAGCCCGTAGGCCCATGGAAAGACATTATGCAGGGACTTGTCATATCCATTTCCAGCGCAAAGAAATATTTCTATATCCAGACTCCCTACTTCCTGCCCACCGAAGCCGTACTTGTTGCTATGCAGACAGCCGCCTTGTCAGGTGTCGATGTGCGTCTGATGTTGCCCATGCGTGCTGATAACCGCTTGACGCATCTGTTCCTGCTCTTATCTGGCAGATGTGCTCTATTCGGGAGTCAAGGTCTATTTCTATAAGAAAGGCTTCTTGCACTCCAAACTGATGGTTTCGGATGATGAGTTGTCCACGGTAGGCTCTACGAATGTGGATTTCCGCAGTTTTGAACATAACTTTGAGGTGAATGCCTTCATCTATGACACAGAAACAGCGCTTCAGATGCGCGAAATCTTCCTTCAAGACCAGCGCGACTGCGTACAAGTATTCCTGAAGAACTGGGTGAAGCGCCCCTGGTATCGTAAGGCTGCAGAGAGTGTGGTGCGGCTGATGGCGCCGCTGTTATAATGAAGAATGATGAATGAAGAATTTCTTGAAGTGTATTCATATCGTACCATTCTTCATTCATCATTTAAATATCGTGAAGTTCACGCTCCCGTATACCCTTCTCTCCACAAAGTGCGGATGTTCCTCGAAACTGTTTTTCTTCCCGTGTTCCAAGACGAAGAGTCCGTCTTCTTTCAGCAAGTTGTTCTCGAAGATGAGATCGGGCAAGGTTTCCAGCCCGGCAAGCTCGTAGGGAGGGTCAGCAAAGATAAAGTCGAACTGCTCGCGTCCGCTTTTGAGGTATTTGAATACGTCACCGCGTATGGGTAGGCACTTGTCCGTCTTTAATTCCTGCATAATTTTGCAGATGAAGGCATAGTGGTCGCGGTCTTTTTCCACGCTGATTACTTGGTCGCAGCCTCTGGACACAAGCTCGATGCTGATGCTGCCCGTACCGGCAAATAGGTCGAGGGCACGGATGCCGTCCTCAAAGTCCATGTAGTTGGAGAGCACATTGAACAGATTCTCTTTGGCAAAGTCTGTGGTGGGGCGTGCCTTGAAGGAGTGGGGCACGTCGAAACGTCTTCTTTTGTATATTCCGCTGATTACTCGCATAGGGTTATGGCTTGCAGGTCAAGATTAGTGCGGGATTCATGATGAATACCTGCCGGATGAATTTTCGCAGTTCGGGCAGTAGCAGTTCTTTGTCGTTTAGGTCACCGGTCAGGTGCAGCTCATCGCGTTCCTGCTCGAAGCCGAGTTGTTTCCATATATATAATAGGTAGTAGACACGGTCGGGTGTGCTTCTGCATTCAAAGGAATTGGCAAGAAGGAGGCGTCCGCGCTCGTAGCCGTATACGTCTACGGCATCTTTTCGCAAGTGTGCATACATCTTCCGGTTGTTGCCCAAGCGGCTCTTTGAGGAGAAGAACTCAATGAAGGGGCTGGCTTGGGAATAGAACTTGACATCGGGATACTGTTCGCGAAGGAAGGAGCAGACACTCTTATCCATGCCGAACAGTACGACAGTGCTGTTCTTATGCAGTATGTTGTATTGTACGGTTTCGTTTTCCCGTTTAGGATGGTTGTGATAGAAAATGATTTCCGTTTGTTCGTCCTCGAAGAACTCCAGGGGAATGAACGTGAAGCGTTTGTCTGCCATGAGCACATTGACACGGCGGAAGGGGCGTTCCAGCCATGCCAGTTCGCGGAAGGTCTGTTTCAGATTGGCAGTGAGGGAGAAGGACTCATCCACTTCGCGGTCGTAGTAAGAGAACTCACCGTCGCCCAGAGGGTTGAACACAGAAAAAGAAAATCCATCCGTACTGAGACGGATGGATAATGTATACTGTTCCGATTTATTAAAATCAGTCGTTTCTATCATACGTTTGTCGGGGTGAGATTATTCCCAGTTACCGGCGTTGTTGTTAGCTGTTTCCAAGCTACCAATCATCAGACCGCAGTACTTGCCAAGTTTGGTTTGTACGTCCTTGATGTTGGCAATTTCTTGTGCATCCAGACCGTTCAAATAAACTTCGTACGGAGTCTTCACTTCGAGCAGACAGAAAGGAGCGCCGGATTTGGCTGTATCGTTCTTGATGGCCATTTCGAACTGTGCACCGTTTCCGAAGGGAACATATCTCATTGAATCGGGGTTGAAACCTTTCGGGAAGATAGTATCCAATACGGCTACCCACAGAGTATCACGCTTGAAGTTTTCCAATCCCCATTTCTTGACGTCAGCATAGTTACCTGTCTTCTTTGCCTTATTGATGATGTTGATGGCTTTCTTTTCAGTCAGACCGTCTTCCAGCTGCTTATCGTTCAGTTCTCCTTGCTTGAAGATGAACGGAAGTTTCTGGTTTTTAACAAAGTCAATCAGAGAGTCGAAGCTTGCAGTATATTGCTGGTCATGTAAAGTACGATATTCCAATTGTGCTTTACGGATGTCAATCAGACGTGCAATGACGGCTGCGTCTCTGTGCTTCTTTGCTTTTTCAAAGTTGATAGGACCCATAATGCTGGTGTAACAAATATAAATTAGCACCAAAGCACATAAGCCTAAAATGACATTAAATACTGTTTTCATGATAAATATGTTTTTTAGTTGTTATATTCGCACCGCAAAAATAAAAGAAATTAATTTAAAAACGATAGTTCCCTTTACTTTTTTCTGTTACAAAAATGATAAATAACTATTTAGAAAGGCAAATTAAGGAAAATTTTCCTTACCAACCAACTCCTGAGCAAGAAATTGCTGTAAAATCTTTATCGGAGTTCCTTCTGTCACCCCGTAGCGAGGTGGCTTTTATGCTTCGTGGTTATGCGGGGACGGGTAAAACATCGTTGGTCGGTGCCTTGGTGCGGACGTTGGATAAGTTGCAACAAAAGTCGGTATTGCTGGCACCGACCGGACGGGCGGCAAAAGTTTTCTCGGCGTATGCGGGGCATCCGGCGTTTACAATTCATAAAAAAATTTATAGACAGCAATCTTTCTCCAATGAGCTGAGCAATTTTTCTGTGAACGATAATTTGACAACTCACACTTTATATATAGTGGATGAGGCCTCAATGATTTCCAATGAGGGACTGTCCGGTTCCATGTTCGGCACGGGCAGGTTGCTGGACGACCTGGTGCAGTTTGTCTATTCCGGCCAGGGATGCCGCCTGCTGCTGATGGGCGATACGGCACAGCTGCCGCCGGTGGGGGAGGAGCAGAGCCTGCCCTCTTTGCCGATGCCTTGAAAGGCTACGGGCTGGAAGTGGTGGAGGTGGACTTGACGCAGGTGGTGCGCCAGGAGCAGCAGTCGGGCATTTTGTGGAATGCCACCCGTCTGAGGCAGTTGATAGCGGAAGACGATTGCTACAGCCTGCCGAAGATAAAGGTTTCGGGGTTTGCCGACATTAAAGTTCTGCCCGGAAATGAGCTGATAGAAACGCTGAACTCTTGCTACGACCATGACGGGTTGGATGAAACTATCGTGGTGTGCCGCTCCAACAAGAGGGCGAACATCTACAACAAAGGCATCCGTGCGCAGATTCTCTGGCGTGAGGATGAATTAAACACCGGTGATTTGTTGATGGTGGCGAAAAATAACTACTTCTGGACGGAAAAGGAGAAGGAGATGGATTTCATTGCCAACGGTGAGACTGCCGTGGTGCGCCGCGTGCGCCGTACGCGAGAGCTGTATGGCTTCCGCTTTGCAGACGTGACGCTGGTCTTTCCCGACTATAACGACTTTGAACTGGAAGTGAACATGCTGCTCGATACGCTGCATACCGACTCGCCTGCGCTGCCCAAGGCAGAAAACGACCGGCTTTTCTACTCCGTCCTCGAAGATTATGCCGACATCACCGTGAAGCGCGAGCGGATGAAGAAGATGAAGGCAGACCCGTACTACAACGCCTTGCAAGTGAAGTATGCCTATGCCGTGACTTGCCACAAGGCGCAGGGCGGGCAATGGAAGAATGTCTTTCTGGACCAGGGGTATATGACGGATGAATATCTGACACCCGATTATTTCCGTTGGCTCTACACCGCCTTTACCCGTGCCACGGGAACGCTCTACTTGGTGAACTATCCGGAAGAACAAATAGTTTGAAAAAGAGAGGGGTACCGATGCAGTATTCCGGCATTTTT
>ENA-OQDW01000387-OQDW01000387.1-human-gut-metagenome-genome-assembly--contig:-NODE-387-length-18798-cov-1.855926_pt1 | contig 18798 bp, 18 predicted proteins | sample MGYA00242784_ERZ504613 | MGnify/ENA primary metagenome ERZ504613 (study PRJEB26092, sample SAMD00036330) | human gut metagenome | host: Homo sapiens | study: EMG produced TPA metagenomics assembly of... | reverse complement strand
AAAACAGAAAAGAACATGAAAAAACTAATATTGGCTTCGGGGCTCTTGTTATTATTGACTGTTACAGCCTGCCAAAGTAAGCACAAACAGGGTTCCGGGAATTTGGAACATAAGACATTGACAGATTCTTCTATTGTGAAGATTATTCCGGAATATGCCCAAGGGTTTAAAATAACTTATACGGATCAGGCTTGTCTGCTTGACATTCAGGACCCTCAGAATAAAGAAAGTCAGTCTTTTCATTATGCTTTGGTGCCAAGAGGTGTGGAAGCGGAAAACATACCTGCGGATTATACAGTTATTGAAACTCCCATACGAAGCGTTATCTGCATGACTTCCCTGCAACTTTCCAATTTTATCAAGTTGGAAGAGCTGGATGCAGTGGTGGGTATCACCAGTACACGCCATTTGTTTAACAAGAAAATAAATGATCGTTTGAAAGAAGGAAGCATTCATAAGATAGGTATTGAAGGGAATTTCGATAATGAGGTGATTATGAGTGTAAACCCGGATTTGATTTTGATCTCTCCTTTTAAACGAGGGGGATACGATGCTTTGAAAGAGGTAGGCATTCCTTTGATGCCGCATTTGGGATATAAGGAAATGACTCCTTTGGGACAGGCTGAATGGATAAAGTTTGTGGGCTTGTTATTGGGAAGAGAAGATAAAGCTAATAAGCAGTTTGCCGCTATTAAGAAAAGATATAACGAACTGAAGGAACTGACCGGTCGGGTGACAAAACGCCCGGTGGTATTCAGTGGAGAATTGCGGGGCGGCAATTGGTATGCTGTAGGAGGGAGGAGTTTTCTCGCACAATTGTTTAAAGATGCCGGTGCCGATTATTTTTTGAAAGACGATGAACGGTCTGGAGGGGTCACCCTCGATTTTGAAACAGTCTACAGCCAAGCAGCCGGTGCCGATTATTGGCGTATTGTGAATAGCTATCAAGGAAAATTTTCTTATAACACGTTGAAAGAAGAAGATGCACGTTATGTTGATTTTAAAGCATACAAAGAGAAAGGGTGATTTATTGTAACATGCGTGAAAAACCTTTTTATGAGAGTATGCCTACAGAACCGGAAGTTGTTTTGGCAGATTTGATTCAAATCTTTCATCCGCAGCTTTTGTCCGGCCACCAACCGGGATATTATGAATTGCTTAAATAGAAAAATAGTATATGAAACGACCTGTTGCATTTTATATGCTGTTAATTATGGCTTCTATTTTTCTGTTTTTCTTCCTGAATCTGGTATTAGGTTCTGTTTCCATACCGCTTCGTGCTGTGTGGAATATCCTTTGGGGAACAGGGAATGAGTCTGTTATCTGGCAAAATATTATTTGGAAATCACGGGTACCACAGGCGCTTACCGCATTGGTGGCGGGGGCGGGGCTCTCTGTCAGCGGTTTACAGATGCAGACTGTTTTCCGCAATCCTTTGGCCGGTCCGTCGGTACTGGGCATCAGTTCGGGAGCCAGTATGGGAGTTGCTTTTGTGGTGCTTCTTTCGGGTAGTTTGGGTGGCGTTGCTTTGAGCAAGCTAGGCTTTATGGGGGAAATAGCCCTTACCATAGCAGCTATTGCAGGTTCACTTTCCATTATGGCACTTATTGTTTTCGTTTCCCAAAAAGTAAGGGGCAATGTTACTTTGCTGATTATCGGTGTGATGATTGGTTATATAGCCAATGCGGTGATCGGTGTGCTGAAATTTTTCAGTGTGGAGGAGGATATTCGTGCATATGTCATTTGGGGGCTGGGAAGTTTTGCTCGTGTATCGGGAGATCAGATGACTTTATTTATATGTATCATGGTGGTATTGTTGCCACTTTCCTTCCTGCTTGTGAAAACATTGAATCTTTTGTTGCTGGGAGATGCATACGCACGGAATCTCGGATTGAATATAAAACGTGCCCGTCTGCTTGTCATTACTTGTTCGGGAGTATTGGTAGCTATTGTTACCGCATATTGCGGTCCGATTATTTTTCTGGGGCTGGCCGTTCCGCATCTTTGCAGGGGAATGTTCCGCACATCCGATCATCGTATTCTGATGCCTGCTTCTTTACTGGCAGGTGCGTCATTGGCATTGGTATGTAATTTGATTGCCCGTATGCCCGGTTTCGAAGGTGCATTGCCGGTAAATTCGGTGACGGCTTTGGTAGGCGCTCCGGTAGTGATGTCGGTTTTATTCAATAAACGTCGCAATGAAATGAATGAGTAATGATGAATCAAGAAACTATACATATTCGGAAACTGACTACCGGTTACCCCGGTAAGGGGGGGACCAAGATTGTAGCGAAGGACATTGATGCTACTATCCGCAGTGGGGAACTGACTTGTCTTTTGGGTGCGAATGGAGTAGGGAAATCTACTTTATTGCGTACTTTGTCTGCCTTTCAGCCGGCTGTAGGAGGAGAGATAGAAATAATGGGAAAGAAACTGACGGATTACACCGATAAACAGTTGGCGACAGTTATCGGAGTGGTATTGACCGAAAAATGCAGCCTGCGGAACATGACCGTAGAAGAACTGGTGGGTATGGGGCGCAGTCCTTATACCGGTTTCTGGGGAAATTTAAGCAAGGAGGACAAGAAAACAGTAACGATGCCATTGCGTTGGTAAGGATTGAGGATTTGAAATACCGGATGGTACATACTTTGAGTGACGGTGAGCGTCAGAAAGTAATGATCGCAAAGGCGTTGGCACAGGAAACCCCGGTGATTTTTCTGGATGAGCCGACTGCTTTTCTTGATTTCCCCAGTAAAGTGGAGATTATGCAATTGCTTCATCATTTGTCACGTTCTACCAACAAGACGATTTTTCTTTCCACCCATGATTTAGAGTTAGCTTTGCAGATTGCTGATAAGATTTGGCTGATGGATAAAGCCAATGGAGTGACTATAGGAACTCCTGAAGATCTTTCCATAGACGGATGCCTGAGTAATTTTTTCTCCCGTAAGGGTATTGTTTTTGATATGGAAACCGGACTGTTCCGCATTGACAATGAGTTTGAAAAAGAAGTCCGTCTGGTGGGACATGGGAATAAGTATGCGATGGTACGGAAAGCTTTGCAGCGGAATGGTATTCTGGCAAGCCGGCGTGTTGAGTCCGATTTTTATATTGAAACGGGAGATATGACTACCAATGGATATATTATCCACGGTAGCCGGGAGGACGATAAAGGTAGATACCATAGAGGAATTGTTAGAACAAGTCACTGCTATATTAGCTTCCGTTTAGCAGCGTTTAAATAATCAGTTATTGTATCCTGAAAGGAATATTCCCTTCTTCATCAATCAAGAGGATTGTTAATTTTCCTTCGGGCAACAAGGGGACGCAATGTGCAAAACAATGTTCCAACAAACACGGAAAGAACTTTCCGCAGTCTTCTTCAGACAGCAATGTCCATAATTCACGGGCTAATGTCAACCTTTCTATCATGCTTTCAACATCCGGAGAGCATCCGGCTTCCATTGCCACTTGTTTTAGGAATTCTTTATTCATCACTACTTTCTTACTATGTGTGTCCAGATTTCCTTCGGCCAGTTTCACCGCTTTGCCTATCATAATGCCTAAAGTAACCAATGGAACCTTAAGCTTGGCAGCTATCTTGAGTGTCTCCCCGATAAAATTTCCATAATGTACAAAAGCCTGAGCAGGTAACCCCGGATACTCCTTCTTCACAAAACGTTCGCTTTTTGCTCCCGAATTAATGATGAGTCTGGATGAGCCCACAGCCACACAAACCTCCACTTCCCTGCGGATAGCCTCGACAAAAGCTTCTGAAGAAAAAGGACGGACAATGCCCGAAGTTCCAATTATGGAAATGCCATCCACAATTCCTAGTTTAGGATTGAAAGTACGTTGTGCCAACTCTTTTCCTCCGGGAACGGAAATGGTAATATCCAGCCCTTTATCATAAAGCGCCGATAATTCTTTCATTATCATTTGTCGGGGGATGCGATTGATGGCGGGTTCCCCGATTTCCAATCCCAGCCCCGGAAGGGTGACTCGTCCCACTCCTTCACCTTGCAGGAAACGGATGTCCGGGTGATTGCTAAAACTTACCGTTACCACAATGGATGCGCCGTGAGTGACATCCGGATCATCTCCCGCATCTTTAACAACGGTGCAGGTGGCACTGTTCTTTTCTATTTCTGTATGGGATACCGGTAAGGTCATTTCCTCGTCATCGGGAAGGCGGAAGGATATCATTTTCTGTTCTTCCCCTAAAATCAGAGCCGTCAATGCTGCTTTTGCAGCTGCAGTAGCGCAGGCCCCTGTGGTGTAGCCGCTTCTCAACGGGTAAAAAGCAGGGATGTTCTTTTCTATCTGTTTTCTCAATCCATATTCACCGGTAACGATCATGAAATGCCTGGGAAGGGGAGGGCGTTTTATAGCAAAGACCGGGATTTTTGCAGCCTGTGCCGCTTTCACTTTCTCCGAAAATCCTCCGGATTCTCCGCTTTCCTTGGTCAGAATGGCTTGTGGATGTAGTGTCTCTAATAAAAGAGCTTCGGATTCTCCGGCATGATAGAATACCAGATTTCCTTTCGGGAAGCCTTGTTCTTGGGCTAATGTGATGGAAGTTTCCCGTTCCAGTACGCGGAACCAACAGGTATGTTTCTCCCAATAAGGGCGTAACTTCCCGATGGTCTGTACTCCGGTCAGTGCCAGCAGATGATCGGTTCCTGCTTTCTCTAACCGGTAAATGGCATCTGTATAGTCTTCACACCAGATGATGTTTTCGGTGCGTGGAGGATACTTCCTTTCAAAACGTATGACAGGAAGATGTAGTGTCCGGCTTGTTTCATCCACAGTCCGGTGGAGTTGGGAGGCAAACGGGTGGGCAGCATCCACCAATAAACGGATGTCGTTTTGGCGGCAGAAACTTTCCATTTTCTCCGTGTTCATTCCTCCGGTGATACGGATGCCGTGCTTGCATTGTATCTCCTGCCATTCTCCTTTGGTAGAGTAGAAGTAGGGCTTTCCGGCTTCATCGGCAACTTTCACGGCGGTGCGTCCTTCGGTGGTTCCTCCTAAAATCAGTATCATAGGCTGGATGTGAATGATTCTTTTTTTATTTTCTGAACAAGTGTTTGAACTCGTGCGCATAGAGCCGGGACAGACCTTTCCGGTTGTCTATTGCTTCGCCTACTACCAATAAGGTAGTCAGCGTCAGGTTATTGTCACGTACTATCTTAGCCAAATCCTTCAACTCTCCGCGATAAATCTTTTCTTCTTTCCAAGTCAGCTTATAACAGGCGGCAACCGGAGTTTCGGGAGGGTATGCCTGCATCAGCTCTTCCTGTACCTGCTCCACAATGCCCGCACTTAAATAAATGCACATTGTACTTTGCGATTGCGCCAATTTATGTAATTGTTCTTTTTCGGGCATCGGAGTACGGCCTTCCCCACGGGTGAGGATTATACTTTGTACTTTTTCGGGATGGTAAACTGTGACCTCAATGCTGCCGCAGCCGCTTGGAACGAGGAGATCCCCGGAGTGATATGATAACTCATCTTGTAGCGGTCGAAGAAAGCCATTTGTTCCTGGATGGCTCCATAAATGCAAGGGTCTCCCGTGTGCAAGCGTACAATAAACAATCCTTTATCATAAAACTTTTTCATCAAGGCGAATTGTTCCTCCAAATCCATACCGGCGGAACTGCGTACAGTCGCTCCTTCTTTAGCATAAAAGGTCAATTCGCGGGGAACAAGACTTCCGGCATACAGAACAAGGTCCGCTTTCTCCAACATTCGTTTTCCGCGTACCGAAATCAGTTCGGGATCACCGGGACCTGCACCCACGATCTCTATATGTCCGCCACGCATGGCTGTCGCACTGACGGCTATGGCAAAAGTGAAGTGATTTCCTTCTGTCAGCATGCCCTTTTGTTTTTCCAATACAAGTGTTCCTTCACCGCTGCTTTTCAAGGCTGTGCTTTCGGCCACTCCATAGACGCCTGTCACTTCGAATGCCTTTTCAGACGGATGGGGGACTGTGATATCTTTCAGTTCTTCCGCAGGATAAATATGGGTTTCCGTATCGGCCCATCGCCGGTGGAGGATTTCCAGCAGAGGCTCGTCTTTTTTCAGTTCGATGGTATTGAGGGAGGCGAGAGAGAACGGGCACAAACCATGTCTGTGCATCACGGCTTCTATGTATTCCGCAATGCCCGAAGGATCGCATTGTTTCCGGCAACCTATTCCCAAGTGGAGGACGGCGGGATGGAAGCAGAGCATGGGAATCTCCGCACTATATATATAAGGTGTAACAGCAATAATCAACTTGAATTCCGATTGGGGCATGTCTTCGAAATGATAGAACACTTTTACGTGTGCGGGAAGTGTGCGTTCCAGATACTCCGTACCTTTATCCTTTATATCGAGCAGCAGCACCGTTGGTTCCCGGTTGACAAAAAGTGTGACCAGTCTGTTCATTTCTGCATGAGGAACAGTTATTTTCCAGCCATATTTTCCAGCCAGCGTGTCCAGCGCCCATAACCCGGCATTGTCACTTTGGGTGGTAATCACAGCTTCTCCTCCTGTAATGGCGGCAATATGGCGGGTCAGTTCATTGGCTCCCCCCACATGCCCGGAAAGTACTGAAATGACAAAGCGCCCCGTACTGTCCACACAGACCACTGCCGGATCTTTATATTTGTTTTTTATGCATCCTGCAATGCTGCGTACACAGATTCCCATGGCACCAATAAAGATGATGCTGTCGAAGTCATTGAAATGCTCCTCTATGAACCGATGGCAGGATGTGATGGAAATACAGCCTTCGCATTCGTTTTTGGTATAAATAAGGGTATCCGGCAACTCTCTTTGTAGTGTTTTTGCCAACGGCAGGCTGGCTTCTGATATCAGTATGATTGCTTTCATTTGTTATCTGTTTTAAATCATTTATTCCGCTCTCATTATCTCTATCGGATTAAAGGCATCCACAGCAATACGGGTACACTGTGTTACCTTCTTGTTGATTTGTGTTATACCTTTTGTGAACAGGGCCTTGCTCTCTTCCGAAACCGAATTGAATACAATGACTCCGTCAGGCAACAGCACTTCTTTGATTTTTTGTAGAATCTCTATCATTTTTCCTCCATGACCACCTATAAATACGGCATCGGGGGCGGGAAGCCCGCCGAGTTCCGTTTCCAGAAAATCACCCATGACGGTTGTAATGCCGGGCGTGCCGAATTTACGACTGTTGCGTTCCATTAACTCTTTACCTTCCGTACGCTGTTCGAATGCTGTCACTTTCAGCTCCGGAAATTGGAGTTTGGCTTCTATGGAAACGGAACCGGTGCAGAAACCGATGTCCCAGAATGATTTCTTTTCCCTTAATGTCAGCATACTGAGAGTAAGCAAGCGGACAGGCATTTTGGTAATCATTTTGTTGCGTCCGTTCAACAAATGAAATTCACTTTCGGGAATTCCGAACGGACGGGGATGCACCTTGTTTCTTTGCAGTATCAGGCAATTGGGAAAGCGGAAAGCAGATTGGGAGCTTCCTCTAAAGAGAATGTACGTACAGATTCTTCCTCGCCATTGCCTAATGCTTCCCCCACGGTCATGCGGTAGTTGTCATATCCATACTCCAGCATCCGGGCGGCAATGGTGGCAGGTGTCTTTTCCCGGTCGGTCAACACGCCTATCAGTTTATCTCCTCTGATTAAAGCAGAGTCGAATGCATCCCAAGGACGTCCGGTCAGCGACAAGGTCTGCATCTCCTGATAGGGGAGCAATATACGGTGTGCCAGCATTTGCAGCGAGTTGAAGGTGGGGAATAAGATAATCTTTGCCGACGGGAGTTTTCTCATGACGGTATTGGCGAAGCGAAAAACAACGGGTCGCCTGAAGCGAAAACAATTATTTCGGGATGTTCCTCGTAACGGGAGAATACCGCATCCAGCGGGACGGTGATGTCTATCCATACGGCATCTTCCGGCAAATAAGCGTGTACCAGTTCATGATGACGTTTTCCTCCCGAGAAGACTTTCCCTTGAGAAACCAAGTTCCGGATTTCAGGAGAAAGAAATTGATTCCGGTCATCGCTTATACCTATTATATAGAATGTTTGCATGGACTTATACATCTCTTCCCGGTTTCAGTTGTTCCGCATCATCAAAAGTAAGGATGGCATTTACCAGAGTCGCTGCCAGATTGCTTCCCCCTTTGCGTCCTTCTACTATCAGTTTGGGGATGTGGCTGAAAGGTTTCACCATGTGTTTGCTTTCGCAAACGTGCACAAAGCCCACCGGAGCAGCGATGATACCGCATGGATGCGCTTTTTCTTTCCGTATCAGGTCACACAGTTCCATCAATGCTGTAGGGGCATTACCGAATACATATAAAGCTTCCGGATGTTCCTCTGCTGCCATACGTATACCGGCCTGTGTACGGGTGATTCCTTTTTCTTTTGCCAATGCTGCCGCGCGTTCGTCACCCAGATAGCATTTCACCCCGATGCCCATCCGTTCCAAAGCACCTTTACGGATGCCCGCGGCAGCCATCGTCACATCCGTAATAATTGTACGTACTTTTCCTTCATTCAATATTTTATACAGACATTCTACGGCAAGAGGATCTACATGCAATATGTTTTCCATCTCGAAATCGGCTGTGGTATGGATGGCATGCAGTAACGCCCATTTGTGATCCGAAGGAATATTTTTATTTTTCAATTCTTTCTCAATAGTACGGAAACTGTTTATCATAATTTCCTGACCGATTCCTGTCGCATCGGTGGTCTTTTCCCGGTAATAACCACGCGGAGTGATTAATTTCCCTTCCCGATAATAAGACTGGGAGTTGCCAATCAATACCACTGTAAACATATCCACCTGTTCGGGATCGAATTCTTGCAAAGTGGTGATTGTCACAGTTTCTTCCTTACGTCCGGCCTGACGCACAAAGCCTACCGGGGGTTTCGGCTTCACGCTCTTTCAGAAAAATTTCTTTTAATCTGTAGAGTTGCCAATACCGCCCTTCGCTTTTGGGATTATAGACTGCCGTTACGAAATCTGCCGTTGCGGCTGCATGGATGCGTTTTTCAATCCGGTCCCATGGCGTCATGAGGTCGGAGAGAGAAATCACACAGAAATCGTGACCGATGGGTGCTCCTAACAGGGAAGCCGCTTTCTGAAAAGCACTGATACCCGGCAATACTTCTATTTCTACCCGGCTGCCACGCTCGCGTTTCATTTCGTAAACCAGCGGAGCCATGCCATAAATTCCGGCATCTCCCGAGCTGATAACGCATACAGTCTTTCCTTGTTCCGCCAGCTCGAAAGCCTGTTCGGCACGTGCTTTTTCACGTTTCATTCCGGTGTCTATACATTCGGTGCCCGGTTCCAGATAGGGCTTGATAAACTGGAAATAGTATTTATAGCCGATTACTATATCGCTGTTTTTTACTGCTTGTATTACAGCGGGAGTCATATTTTCAGGTGAGCCGGGACCAATGCCGGCTACGATTAATTGGGCCTTTTTCATTTTTTATTATATAATTATTCCTCTCCGGAAATCTAATTTAAAAGTTTCCTTCAGTGCTTTCAGTCAATATAATCCTCTGAATGACAATACGCTGTCCTGACAGTAGTTCCTTCATCTTGCTTTCAGGCTTTTACATAGACGGACTGAAAGTGATAGCTGGCATGAGGAGCCAAACTTAACCGTACAAAGTTACTTATTTGAACGGGAGAAACAAGTCTTTTCTTGCTATAATTATAGAAATCTTTTTTTATCAGGCTTAATAATGAATAAGGCATCATTCAGAATGTGCCGTAATCGGGAAGCCGGCAAAGCAGAGGATATTGCCGGTGAAAATTTAAACAGGAACTAAAAATAATAGAGATTTGCTGATAGATAAGTTTGAAGAAAAAATGTTGGCGGAATCATTGGGGGGCACTATGGGGATGGTTAAGCCTTTTTATTCCTGCACTTAAGCCTTTTTAAACCTATGATTCTATCTCCATAGCTTTGGAGTTAACTCCAAAGCTTATGGAGATAACTCCAAAGGCTATGGATTTAACTCCGCAAGCTTGGGAGATAGAAATCATTCGTTCAAAAAGGCTTAGTCACAAGGATGTGAGAGCTTAGGAATCGGCTTGCCGGAGTTTGTTCTGTATGGAAGAAGCTGCCTCCGCTGTTTGTATCATATCGGATTCCGTTATTTTAAGGCTTTGCCATCCGAGAAAGCATTACCACTTTTTCTCCTACTTCAGATAATCATTATTGAACGGGTCGAAGATGACGGGAATAACTTTGGAGGCATCCACTTTTCCATTCTTATCCAGTGCACGTTCATCTACACTTACATTGACTATTTCGCCGCGCAGGATACAGGTTTCGGGATTGTAATCCTTCAGCTTGCATTCCACAGCTACGGATAATTCATCAATCAGCGGGGCATCCACAAACTCCGACCGGGTGCATGGAATCCCGCACGGGCGAATTTGTCCGGAACCTTGTTGCCCGAAACAATGCCTACATAATCGCAAGCGATGATTTGCCCGGCTTCTGCCATGCTCACTGTGAATGCTTTGCGTTTCAGAATGTTGGCCGTTGTCTTGTGACCTTCACTGATACAAATACTGATTTCATTCATTTCACTGATACCGCCCCAAGCCGCATTCATGGCATTGGGAATACCGTTTTCATCGTATGCGGCGATGATAAATACCGGTTGCGGATAGGTAAAAGGTTTTGCTCCTAAATTCTTTCTCATACTATTTATTTTTTAGTCCATTGTTTAATCTCTTCTTTGGTAACACCGTTCATCAGCCTGCCTTTCTGCCAGTTCAGGTTGGGATAGGCTTTCTTTAATTCTTGTTCGGCGTTAGAAATGCGGCTTCCACCCGAGGTAGCGAATGGAATGAGGATCTTGCCTGTGAAATCACCTTTTTCTATAAAACTGTTGATGATTCTTGGAGCCAGGTTCCACCAAATGGGGAAACCGATATAGATGGTATCATAGGCTGCCAAGTTTTTGGGCTGGGAACGCAATGCGGGACGTGACAGGCGTCTGCCATTTCCACACTGCTGCGCGAGGATTTGTCGTGCCAGTCCAGGTCGGCGGAGGTATATTTCTTTGCAGGTTGTATTTCGTAGAGGCTCCGCCTGTCACCTCCGCTACCTGTTTGGCGGCTTTCTCTGTTGTACCTGTTGCCGAGAAGTAAGCTACTAATGTTCTGTTGCTCTGTTTCTGTGCGTTTACGGTAATACACAGTATCATGATTACCGTCATAAATAATCCGAGTCTTTTCATACGATTTATGTTATTTGGTTCAAATATACGTTTTAATATTTTATGATGTTGCAAATTTAGGTATATTTGCTTGGGTTCTTTGTAGATAAATTACGGGTATCCTAACCTTAATTACAGATTCTGCCATATAATATGGAGGGGTAGTCCGGCAGGAACATTCCGGCTCTTCTTTTTATTCCCGGATGGGATAAGATTCAGTAACTAAGGTAAAATAATCCGTAATTGGGGTTATAACCTTGTCCGGATAACCTCCTATTTTTGTAACCGTATTATTCAAATAACTGAAAAAGCTATATTTTAGCAGGCATTAAACAAGTTAGAATGATGGATAAAATATTAAATTTAGACAGTGTGGACCAATATAATAGTCTATACGGACTTGAAACACTGAATCCGTTGGTCAGTGTCATTGATTTGAACAAGGCTACCCGGCAGATGGACTATGTGCACTGGAACTATGGTGTTTATGCACTTTATCTGAAATTGGAGAAAGCTTGTGATATCAAGTACGGGCGTCGGAGTTATGACTATCAGGAAGGAACCGTAGTATGTTTTGCTCCGGGACAAACAACGGAAACCACATTGACCACCGACCGTGTGCAGTTGAATGTGCTTGGAATTCTTTTTCATCCGGATTTGTTACGGGGGACTACGCTTGGAAAAACAATAAAGAAATATACTTTCTTTTCGTATGAAGTGAGCGAGGCGCTGCACCTTTCGGAAGATGAGCGCAATATTATGACAGATTGCCTGAAGATTATCCGTATGGAACTGGAACGGGGGGTGGACAAGCATAGTAAGACCTTGCTGGTAAACTATATAGAACTGCTTCTTAATTACTGTATGCGTTTTTATGAACGTCAGTTCGCCACCCGCAGTCATTCGAACCGTGATGTGTTGACACGCTTTGAAGGGTTGCTTGACGATTATTTTGAGGGCGAACTTGCCGAGCGTGACGGATTGCCTACCGTGAAATACTTTGCTGACAAACTGTGCCTTTCATCCAACTACTTCGGGGATATGTTCAAGAAGGAAACCGGCAAGACCCCACAGGAATATATTCAGGAAAAAGTGATAGAACTGGCGAAAGAACGGATGTCCGACAGGAGAGAAACCGTCAGCAGGGTAGCTTATTCACTGGGATTTCAATATCCGCAGCATTTCTGCCGGTTGTTCAAGAAGCGTGTGGGCTGTACACCGAATGAATATCGTGCACAAAACCTTCTTTTATAGTATTCTGTCGTAACAAGCAATGCAAGAGACTATGTTGGACTTGAGGACTGTATATGAATGTAACCGCTGTCTGGGTTGCAAGACATTGCATCCGCAGGTGGGCATCATCAATCTGGAGAATCCTTCATTGGAAGAGGATGCGGTGAAATTTGAGTTCTATGCTGTCTTGCTGATTGAGGATTGTCCGAGCGGTTGTTGCTGCTGCGGACGGAAATATTATGATTACTCCAATGCTACCATGGTGTTTCTCACTCCCGGCGAGATCTTTCGTATGAGTAAGGAGAATACGTTGCCGGATAAAGGATATCTTTTGGCATTTCATCCTGACCTGTTGTTCCGCACCTCACTGAAGAATCATATTAAAAATTATACCTTTTTCCATTATCGCAAGGAAGAAGCGCTGCATCTTTCACAGCGTGAGACAGAGAAAGTGACGTGTTGCCTCTCGAATATAGAGGATGAGTTGCATCATCCCATTGATACTCATAGCAGTATTATTCTTTCCCGGCATATAGAACTTCTGTTGGATTATTGCACCCGGTATTATGAACGTCAGTTTATTACCCGTGAGAATAAGAACAAGGCTCTTTTGGAAAACATGGAACGTTTGTTTGTGGAATATATCGCATCCGGAAGATGCAAGGCGGCAAGTTGCCACATCCGGCTATATGGCGGGAGAGCTTGATTTGTCTGTCGCTTACTTCAATGATCTGCTGAGATTTGAAACCGGCAAGACTTTGGAGGAATATTTTCAACTGAAGCGGCTGGATATAGCCAGGCACATGTTGTTGCAGGACGGTCATACGCCTGCTGCTGTGGCACGGAAGTTAGGCTATCCTAATGTGCAGTGCTTCAGTGTGCTTTTCAAGAAAATAACAGGTGTCGCCCCCAGTGATTACCGGCTCTCGCAGAATTGATAACCGGGTTGCAATACCATGTTTTTGTGATACAGTTCCTTTCTGTAAAAATGGTAATTCTATCTGTAATTTATCTACAAAGAATGAATGGGGTCTGGCTTATCTTTGCATTGTGAAATGAAAGCGGCTTTGTTCGCATCGGAATGAAGTAAGACAACAGATGAAATCATTTAATAGGTAGAACGATGTATATTGAACAAGTAAATTCTCCGCAAGACATAAAACGGTTTTCTGCGGAACAGTTAAGACAGTTGGCCGGTGAAGTCCGCAATGCATTATTGACCAAGTTAAGTGCTCACGGAGGGCATGTGGGACCTAATCTGGGAATGGTGGAGGCTACAATAGCATTGCACTATGTATTCAATTCACCGACGGATAAGATGGTATATGATGTATCCCATCAAAGTTATACACATAAGATGCTGACCGGGCGTAAGGATGCTTTCCTGAATCCGGAGGATTATGATGTGGTGTCCGGATACACCAATCCCCGGGAAAGCGGGCACGATTTTTTCACTATCGGCCATACTTCCACCTCTGTCAGTCTGGCTTGCGGTCTTGCCAAAGCCAGAGATCTGAAAGGCGGACACGAGAATATCATTGCCGTGATAGGGGATGGATCGCTCAGCGGCGGGGAAGCTTATGAAGGTCTGAGTAATGCGGGAGAAATGGGAACCAACCTTATTATAGTGGTTAATGATAATGAAATGTCCATTGCCGAAAACCACGGTGGGCTCTATCAGAACCTGAAAGAACTGCGCGACACGGAGGGACGGTCGTCCTGTAATTTCTTCCGTTCTCTGGGGTTGGATTATCTTTATGTGGGAGAGGGGAATGATATTCCGTCTTTGGTTGCGGCTTTTGCCAAGGTGAAAGATACATCACGTCCCACAGTGGTTCATATTCACACACAGAAAGGAAAGGGATACGCTCCGGCAGAAGCCGACCGGGAGGAATTTCATTGGGAGATGCCTTTCGATCTGGAAACGGGTAAGCCGAAGGTGGATTGCAGCGGTATGGAGGATTACCATAGCCTGACCGGGAAGTTTTTGTTGGAGAAGATGAAGGAGGACCACACGGTTGTTGCCATCAGCTCGGGTACTCCTACTGTGATAGGTTTTACTCCTGAACGCCGGAAACAGGCAGGGCGTCAGTTTGTGGATGTAGGTATTGCCGAGGAACATGCCGTGGCATTGGCATCGGGTATCGCTGCCGGTGGCGGACGTCCGGTGTACGGGGTTTACAGTACTTTTGTCCAGCGTTGCTATGACCAGTTGTCTCAGGATTTGTGTATCAATGGAAATCCGGCGGTGATCACTGTGTTTATGGGGACAGTAGCCGGAATGAACGATGTGACTCATCTGGGTTTCTTCGATATTCCGCTTATCAGCAACATCCCGAATATGGTTTATCTGGCTCCTACGTGTTCCGAAGAGTATTTTGCTATGTTGGAATGGGCTGTCCGCCAGACGGAATATCCCGTTGCTATCCGTGTGCCGGGAGCGGCAGTGGTGCATCGTAAGGAAGAGTTTGACACGGATTATAGCGAGTTAAACCGCTACAAAATGACAGCCAGGGGAGAAACTGTCGCTATTCTTGCATTGGGTGCTTTCTATGATTTGGGACAGGCTTTGAAGAATAAGCTCCGGGAAGAGTCGGGTGTTGAGGCTACTTTGATTAATCCCCGTTACATAACAGGGCTTGACGAACCGATGCTGGAAGAGTTGAAAGTGGGGCATCGTATTGTCGTAACGTTGGAAGACGGGGTGCTGGATGGAGGATTCGGCGAGAAGATAGCGCGTTATTATGGTAATTCTGAAATGCGGGTGCTGAATTACGGACTTCGTAAAGAATTTGCAGACCGCTATAATCTGGATGAGCTGATGAAAGCCAACAGGTTGACTGACAAGCAGATGGCGGAGGATATTGCCGGTATATTAGGATAACCGTTTTACGGAATGGCTGAAGTCTTGGACTTCAGCCATTTTTGTAATAGTGAAATAGATAAGCCGGATTAAAACTGTTTGTTACCATAAGTATGAGAACTGGAATACTTATTCTTTTTCCAGAAGCGAATAAAACACAGGATGATAATCGGGAAGTAGTTCCGGGTGAAAAGCTTTTATCATGTCACTCAGAAGAATATCGGGTGAGAGGGGAAGATTCTCATACAAAGGTATCCATTCCAGATTGCAATAAATAACTTTCTTTTCTTTAAAAGCCCGAAAATCAGCATATTGTGGATTGGAAGCTTTTAATGCTTCATAAGAGAACTCTCCTTTATAACCATTCATCACTCTCCAGTAGCCGGCATTATATCCTTTGGCGTATACGGTTTCAAAATCCATGAGTACACCTCCTGTTTCAGGATTATCCTTCATAAAGTAATCGGCCCCTGCGTCGGCGAACAAGCGGGCATAGAAACTTTGTCCTCCGGGTACATACCAGGTACCTCTTCTCATTTCTCCACTGAATACACTGGGACGCTGTTTTACATTGGAAACTTTGGCTTTCAATAGGTTATAGCGTTGTTCCATTTGTGCAAATAATTGGCATGCCTCTTCCTCTTTACCGATAAACATACCTGCTACCTTGATCCATTCGGACAGCCCCAATGGTGATGTTTCCTTGAAAGCCAATAGGGGACCAAAGGGATGTTCAGCTCTTTCATCACTTCATACCCTCCCCGGCGGTTGGGAGATACGAAAATGATATCGGGTTGGGATGCAATGATAATTTCCGTATCAAAGTTTCCTTCCATTCCTATCTTTTTCACCCGTCCGTCTTTTAATCGGGCAAGCCATTCCTTATTCTGCATCCGGCGGGTGGTACTTGTCGCTACCACTTTGTCATAAGCATTCAGACCGGTAAAACCTGCCAGTTGCGGCGTGGTCATGCAGATTACTCTGTCTGTCGGAGTCGGAATAACGGTATAGCCATCGGGTATCTCGGCTTTTGTTCCTTTAGGAACTAAAGCGAAAGTTCGGGTATTGCATGGTTATTGTTCGGCTCCGAGATGGACAGAAGCTTTACTCCATCCGGACGAACAGTTATTTTGAAGCCTTTGGCATAACGGGGGGCCAAGGCTGTTTGTATGGTATCTGCGGAAGATAGCCCGTTTTCACTCACTGGGTTGCGGCTTTTATAGCCGCAACCTGCCAGGCAGAAAGTTGTTATGAGCAGATAGACAAGTCTGGTTTTAGAAGCCATGCTAAAAATAGTTTTATTGCTTGAAACGAACCAGCAGACTGACATAGAAAGAGCGTCCCGGTGTCAGAGTGGCATAATTACTGTTATAAGGACGGTCATCTGTGTAATTGAAAATGTTTTCAACTCCGACGGCGGGTTCCAGAGCAACAGATTTTAAATTGAATGAATGGCGTGTGTTGATATCCCAAAGCTGGTGGGCGGGGGCGTCACCGTAAGTTTTAGACCAGCGTGTACCTTGATAGCGTCCGTTGATTGCAATATTGAATGTATAATCATTCCATGTTTTTCGCCAACTGGCATTGAAATTACCCGAGTGACGTACTGTTCTTTCCAAACGGATGTCTTCCGTACGGTTGCGCCCGTCCGTGTAAATATAGTTTGCTCCGAACATGAAGCCTGTGAAGGGACGGACTGAAAAACCTATGTCAAAGCCTTTCACACGTGCCTTTTCTATATTGCGGTACTGGCGTCTGCGAGTGATACCGTTTTCAATATCTTCGGGTGTTGTTCCTATATCTTCCGCTTCGATCTTGTCTTTCAGGTCATTCTGATAAATGGACGCGGCAATGGAGAACAAGCGATGATTGTATTCTATATTCAAATTATAGAAATTGCTCTTTTCCGGGTCCAGGTCAGGGTCTCCGACAGTGATTTGTCCACGGCTTTCAGAAACGGCATACATTTGTTGCAAGGTAGGTGAACGGAATCCGGCAGCGTAAGATGCACGTACATTCAGTCCTGAATATTGGTACATCAAGGATAGTTTGGGCGTGAACTGGCTTTTAAACTTTTCATTATAGGCATACCGTATACCTGCCACTACGCTGATTGCATCCAGTAGTTTTACTTCGTCCTGTACGTATGCTGCCAGTGTATAAACACTTTGGTATTCATTATTCAGCATCTTGCTGGTTTCAGTCGCTCCAAGCCTTCGAATACATAGTCCAGTCCGGTAAAAAGTGTATTGTTCTCGTGAGTCTTGAATACACCTTTTAGATTGGCATTGGTGTAAGTCTGGTCTTTACTGAGGACTTCATCACCGGTTTTATGCGTTTTTGCATCATTTATATAGTCATAAAAAGAACGGAAATTGGTGGTGCTTATATTCCCTTCTATATATGAAGCCCGCTTAGCCAACAGATATTTGGCTGTTCCACCCACTGTATAGGACTGATGCCGGTTGTTGTAATCGTAAGCTCCGGTACGGTCGTTTTCGCTGATAAAAAGATTACCGTTTAAATGAAGACTTAAACGCTCTGTGGCTGCGTAGCTCAAGGTTTGGCTCACATTATGCGAATGATTTTTATAGACCGGTTTCTTTGTGGTTTCCACCAGTTCTCCCTTGCTTTCCTCATACGGATTCAGTTGCCATCCATCCGAAGTGCGGTAATTATAGTTCAAGTGTGCGGATAATTTTCCATCATTGGCGTCTGCGTTGACTGATTCTGAAATTCGTCCGTGAGAACTTACACGGGTATTGGAAGATACATTCAATGCAGATTTAGGATCATCGGTAATGATATTGATTACTCCTGCGATGGCGTCACTGCCATAAAGGGCGGAAGATGCTCCTTTTAATACTTCAATACGTTTTACGGCATCCATATTGATCCGGTCGTAATCTATAGACCCCGAAATATCTCCGGCTACTTTTTTACCGTTAATTAATACGAGGAGGTATTTATCAGGCAGTCCGTTTACGTATAGGGTTGTTCCCATAGCGGTGGTTTGCACCGAGATAGAGGGAACCAGTTTCACCAAAGCATCCTGGAAACTGGATGGATTGGCATTTTGCAGGTCACGTTGGGAAATGACCTCTACGGGTACAGGGCTGTCTTTCAGCTTGTGGTGAGTTCCGGTTCCGGTTACCACTACCTGATCCATGTTGAAAGTGGTACCTTTCAGCCTTATCACCATTTCTTTTTGACTTTGACTGACTTTCTGAGTAACAGGAGCATAATTCAGGCAACTGGTACGCAGGGTATACGTTCCCTCTTTGATGTCTTTCAACAAAAATTCTCCTTTAGGATTGGTAGCACATCCTATTGTAGTTTGTTCCAAACGTACGTTAGCGCCTTCCACCGGCTTTCCTGTACGGGCATCCACTACTTTTCCACTTAACGATAATCTGGGCGGATGCACACACCACCCATGCTGCCGAATAAG
>ENA-OQDW01000386-OQDW01000386.1-human-gut-metagenome-genome-assembly--contig:-NODE-386-length-18806-cov-1.561326_pt1 | contig 18806 bp, 17 predicted proteins | sample MGYA00242784_ERZ504613 | MGnify/ENA primary metagenome ERZ504613 (study PRJEB26092, sample SAMD00036330) | human gut metagenome | host: Homo sapiens | study: EMG produced TPA metagenomics assembly of... | reverse complement strand
ATCTACAACACCAACTTGGAGTATGCTTACGACCCCTTGTTCAAGATGCCGAATGATCCCGCAAACCGACTTGCTCTTACAGTGCATTACTATACTCCCGCAAACTTTGCCATACTGGGTGGAGGCGAGGTTGTCGATTGGGGTGTAGGCCGGGAAAGCTGGGGAACGGAAGCTGACTTCAAGGAACTGAACGACAATATGGACCTACTGAAGAAGAATTGCGTAGACAAAGGAATCCCCGTCATCATAGGCGAATATTGCGCCGACTCCAGAAACAGAACAAAGGAAGTGATAAGACTCTTCTGTGTTCCGTAACCGAAGCCATCTACTCGCGCGGCATGTGCCCAATGCTATGGGACACTCCGGGGGGACAATACAACCGACAGACTTGCCAGTTCGACGACCCTCTCTTCTTAGAAGAAATGATGGCTATTCCGGTTAAATATCCACGGAATTAAACAAATATTCATAATCAATAATCAAATAAAAATGAACAGAATCAGCACTTGTTTCGCCAGCCTATTGCTTCTTGTGCATTGACGGCACAAGCACAGCAATATCAACTGAATTCACCGGACGGAAAACTAATTGTCAACATCGAAGCCGGACAAGCCCTCAACTGGGCGATTGCCCACGACGGTACCACCGTTCTTTTGCCTTCAGACATTGCCATGCAATGCACTGAATCTGAGGGAAAGCCCATTGCTTTCACCTTCGGCAAAGATGTGAAGGTGACCAAAGCTACCCGCACTTCCGTCGACACTTCCTTCCCCACTCCTTTCTACAAAAAGGCGAGTGTGAAAGACACTTATAACCAACTCACGCTGAAATGCCGTAACGGCTATAGCATACAGTTCCGCGCCTACGACGACGGAGCCGCCTATCGTTTTGTTTCCGAACTGCGCAAACCTTTCTGCGTGAAGGACGAGATTGCCGAGTTCAACTTCGACCGCGATTACCACGCTTTCGTGCCCTATATTAACGACAATCGCGCCGGCGAGCGTTACTGCTACTCCTTCGAGTCCTACTACGATGAGGCCCCCCTCTCTCGCATGTACAAAGACTCGCTTGCCATTACTCCGCTGATGGTAGAACTGGAGAACGGAAAGAAAGCCGTCATTATGGAAGCCGGATTGTCCAACTATCCCGGCATGTTCCTCACTGCCAACCCACAGATGCCCCACGGAGTGAAGGCAGAATTCGCCCCCTATCCACTGGAAACAGTCATCGGAGGCTATGACCGCTTGAACCTCGTCCCTACCAAACGTGCCGACGTTATCAGCAAGCCCAACAATGCCCCCTACTTCTGCCCCAACGGGCGTCCCACAGGGAAACAGACCTATCCTTGGCGTGCCGTGCTTGTTGTTACCCACGACACACAACTCGCCAACAACGACATGATGCAACGCCTCGCACCCGAATGCCGCATCGCTGACACATCCTGGATTAAACCCGGAAAAGTGGCATGGGACTGGTGGAATACTTGTAACCTGACCGGCGTGGACTTCAAGGCAGGCATGAATACGCCCACCTATAAGAAATACATCGACTTTGCCGCCGAAAACCAGCTGGAGTATATCATCATCGACGAAGGTTGGAGCGGAAAGGAATCATTAATGGAAGACATCAGTCCCGAAATCAATCTCGAAGACTGGTGGCATACGGCAACCAAAAGGGCATAGGCATCATCCTCTGGGCAAGCTGGCGCAATCTTACGGGAGGAGGCGACATCTCCCCTGCCGTGGAACAAGTTATCAGCCACTACGCACAAATGGGAATCAAAGGTTTCAAAATTGACTTCTTCGACCGCGACGACCAACTCGCCATCTCTTCTACCGAACAACTCGCAGCATGTGCCGCCAAGCATCACATGTTGCTTGACCTACACGGACTGAAACCCTTCGGCATCCAGCGCGCTATCCCAACATCCTCAACTTTGAAGGTGTGAAAGGACTGGAAAACAGCAAGTGGGAGCCCATCGTGAACGGTGCACCCTTGCATGACTTCCCGCGCTACGACGTTACCGCCCCCTATCTGCGCCAACTCGCCGGTCCGATGGACTATACGCCGGGAGCTATGGTAAATGCCACCCGTTCCCTGTTCCGCTCCGTCAACGACCACCCCATGAGTCAAGGTACACGTGTACACCAGATGGCTATGTACACCGTCTTCGAAGCACCCTTGCAGATGCTTGCCGACAGTCCCAGCAAATACATGAAGGAACAGGAATGCACCGACTTCATCGCCAAGGTTCCCACTACCTTTGACGAAACCATTGCTCTTGATGGTAAAATAGCCGAATACATCACGATAGCACGCCGCAAAGGAAACACTTGGTTTGTAGGCAGCATGACCAACTGGACTCCGCGTAGCTGCACCATCGACCTCTCCTTCCTCAGCGAAGGCAACTACGAAGCCGAAATCTTTGCCGACGGCATCAATGCCGACCGTGAAGCTACCGACTATAAAAAGAAGTACGCATCGTCACTGCCAAAGACAAACTCAATGTACAACTGGCACCCGGCGGTGGATGGACAGCACGAATTACAAAAAAATGAATCTGAGAAAACTGTTTCTGCCATTGTGTTCAGTAGCCTTGTGCCTGCAATCCTATGCACAAGACAAATCCTTCCTTAAGGATATGCTCTGGTATATAGACAACCCTTCTGTATTTGAAAAAGGACAAGAGGAAGGACACGCTTGGCATATGCCGAAAAGAGCATGCTACTGAATGGGACATGGAAGTTTTTCTGGTGCGATACACCGGAAGGGATACCTGCACACTTTTTTAACCCCGAATTCCCGGATAAGCAATGGGGCGACATCAAAGTTCCCTCAAACTGGGAAATGCAAGGTTATGGTGACAAGCTGTTCAGAAATGTATCTGCTCCTTCGGGGTGAATCCACCACATGCTCCCAAAGAGTATAACCCTACCGGACTATACCGGCGAACATTCAAGGTACCTGCAAGTTGGGCAGCAAAAGACCAGATATTTTTAAGGTTCGAGAAAGTGGCATCCGCTTCTTTTGTATGGGTCAACGGTCATGAAGTGGGCTACAATGAAGGAGCACAAGAACCTGCCGAATACAACATCACTCCTTATTTGAAGCCGGGCGAAAACACGCTGGCTGTCTGTGTACTAAAGTATTCGGACGGCTATTACCTAGAAGGACAAGATTATTGGCGACTGGCCGGAATCTTTGACGACGTATGGTTGTACGCCACACCTGCTGTCAGGATATTCGACTGGCAAGTAATCACAGAGTTTGATAATACGTATACCGATTCGCAGTTAAGTATTCAGGTAAAAATCAAGGACTACCAAAAGAAGCCAAATGAGAATTATGGATTGAAAGCTTACTTAAAGGATAAAAACGGCAAGATTATCTGTAACTTTTCCGCAGCTCCATTTGAAATGGACGCTGCGGAAAAGACAATACAGTTGCATACCTTGGTACAAGAACCCCGGAAATGGACAGCCGAGACACCCGAGCTTTATACGCTCGGTCTGGAATTATCCAATCCGGCCGGTCTGCAGAAAGACAAGATAGAAACGGTCATCGGATTCAAAAAGACGGAAATCAAAGACGGTGTTTTTTATCTTAACGGTATCCCACTGAAAGTCAATGCACAAAATTCGCACATGCAGCATCCCGAAGAGGGACATGTCATGGACGAAGCCACCATACGCAAGGATTTTGAATTGTTGAAACAGTTTAATTTCAATGCCGTACGTACCTCTCACTATCCTCCGGTGAATAAGTATTTGGAACTGGCCAATGAATACGGGCTTTATATCATAGACGAGGTGGGCGATGAAGCCCATGCCTCGGAATGGATTTCAAGTCTCCCGGAATACGAAGAGATGTATCGCGAGCGATGCCGCAGAATGGTGTTACGGGACAGAAACCATCCCTGCGTCTTGTTCTGGAGCGCAGGAAACGAAAGCGGTGAAGGTATCAACATTACCCACACCATTGAAGAAGGGAAATCGCTGGACCCCACCCGCTTCTGGATGTATGGCGGAAATGCATTCTCCCATCCGGCAGAAGATATTATCGGACCCCGTTACCCTACTCCTATGGAACTGGAAATGCAGGTAGGCATAGGAGAGGATTCCCGACCATCGTTTATGGATGAATACTTATCGGTTGCAGCAATGCCGGCGGTGCCCTGGACGATTATTGGGAAGCCATCTACCGACATCCCCGCCTGATAGGAGGGGCCATCTGGGATTTTGTAAGTCCGGGACTGACCGAACGGATAAGGCAAGTGGACGACCTTTCGCCCTTCCATACTCCCGCCCATCTGATGGGAAATGCCCGCTTGGTGAAGGAAGGAAAGAACACGGTGCTGGACTTGAACGGTCACGACCAATGGGTAGAGGTCTATCGTGCAGACAATGTGGAGTTGAACAGTAATGAACTGACACTCACTTGCAGAATCTACCCCGGAAACTGGTAAGCAGTTGCGGCTCATTCATCACAAAAGGCAATTATCAGTTCGGGCTGCAACAACGCGGTAAAGACAAACTGGAATTTTATATCTATACTGATAAAAAGCATTCCGTATGCGCCTCCTTGCCTACTGACTGGGAATACAACTGGCATCAAGTGACGTGCGTCTACGACGGACAGAAAATGTCCATCTATATAGACGGAGCAGAAAAGGCCTCCACACAAGCATCGGGCAATATCCGGAACTTCCCCTACCCCGTCAACATCGGTCGGAATGCAGAAACACACGGCCAAGAGACTTCGGTCTACATCTGCGATGCTCAAATGGACGAAGTCGGCATTTTCGCCAAGGCACTGACTTCCTCTTTTCACCCGGAAGAAGCCGCTCTGTGGCTAGATTTTGAGCAAGAGACGGAAATGTACATTCTACAGTTACGGCATCGGTGCACGTACGTACGGCAGCATCTGGCCCGACCGTAGCGTACAGCCCGAAATGTGGCAAATGAAGAAAACCGGACAACCTCTTTCTTTTTCCATGTCGGATGTGACAGAGGGAGTCGTTGAGTTATGGAATCGCAATCATTATACAAATGCTTCCCGATATGCCATACGATGGGAATTGAAAGAAGATGACAAGGTTATTCAATCGGGCGACTTGGCACTCTCAACAGCGCCGCTTAGCCAAGAGCTGGTGCACATACCTTATAAGAAGCCAGCCCTGATTCCCGGCAAAGAATACCGCCTGATGCTTCATGCCGTCCTGAAAAAAGATGAATTGTGGCAAAAGCCGGACATGAGGTGGCATGGGAAGAACTTGAACTGCCTTGGAGCCTGCCATGCTCTTCGGAAGAAAAGGCTCAAGGCGTACCTTCCTATTCACTTTCGGAGAAAGAATTGGTTGTCTCCGGAGATGGCTTCAAATATGTATTCAACCGTACCGACGGACAACTGACGTCGATGGTTGTTCAAGATATGGAACTGCTGGAATCACCGCTCCGGCTGAATCTTTGGCGTGCCCCGCTGGCCAATGAGCTGGACAACTGGAATGCCTCCAGCGCCCGCTCCTCCAACTGGAAAGAAGGTTACGGATACACGGTAGCCACAGAAATGTATTCTGCAGGGATTGACCGCCTGACACATCAGCCCCTCTCTTTTCGGTGTCCGAAACCACCGAAGGCGTACATATACACATCATTGATGCGGAATTGATGGGCAAAGGAGAAAAAGAGAAAAAAGACCTCTACATCGAAGGAGTACAGAACAACGGCATCATCAACCACTATGAGTATATTATCAATAGTGAAGGGACGATAGAGATACGCCATGTATTGAAGCCTGAAGGGAAAATGCCGCTTTGGTTTCCTCGCATAGGACTTACGCTGACCGTAAGCGATGCGCTCGACCAAGTGAAATGGTACGGCCGAGGACCGCAAGAGAACTATCCGGACCGGAAAACCGGCTATCCGATGGGGATATATGCCTCTACCGTACAAGCTATGTACGAGCCCTATCTAATGCCACAAGATTACGGATTGCGGACAGATGTACGCTGGCTGCAACTGACCACGGACAAAGGCATCGGCCTTCAATTCAAGATGAACGAATGGTTCAACTTCAACATTTATCCGTACAGCACAGACAATCTGACGAAAGCGATGTATACCTACCAATTGCAGAAGCAGAAAGGCATGACCCTGAATCTCGATTATGCACTACCGGGGTCGGCTGTACGGCCCGCGGTGTATTCGGTGCTTACAAGGCGATGCCGCAGGAATATCGGAGAACCATCAGCATAAGACCTATGATGAAATAAAAATATTGTATCGGACTGGTAAGATTATGAAAAACAAAAATTACTTTATTCTATTAGTGTTGTTTTTAAGCGCTTTACAAATAAAAGCGCAGTATTCATTCGACAACGTGCTTTATGGTGCAGCCTACTATCATGAATATATGCCCTATGAGCGACTGGATGAAGATATCCGGCTGATGAAAAGAGCCGGCCTGACAGTAGTGCGCGTTGGAGAATCTGCCTGGGGAGTATTTGAGCCGCAAGAAGGAAATTTTGAATTTGAATGGATGGACCGCATTCTGGACAAGATGCATGCAGCAGGAATCAAAGTCATCTTGGGAACTCCCACCTATTCCATTCCTGCATGGCTGGCATACAAACACCCGGAAGTGCTGGCAGAACACGCCAAAGGAAACAAAGCCTATTATGGAATCAGACAGAACATGGATTTTACAAACCCGACCTACCAATCTATTGCGAACGGATTATCCGCAAGATGCTGGAAAGATATGCACAGCATCCGGCAGTCATCGGGTATCAAGTGGACAACGAAACAGAAGCGCGCGGAGTAAACAACAGAGACTATTTCTTCGGATTCAGGAACTACATCAAACAGAAATTCAACAATGACCTGAATCTGCTTGCCAAGGAATGGGGAATGAACTACTGGGGAATGAACATCAACACCTGGGAAGAGTTCTATCCGCGCGATGGAGTGACAAGCCCCTCGTACAAGAATGAATGGGAACGCTATAACCGGAAGGAAGTGGCCGATTTTCTGAATTGGCAGTGCGACCTTGTAAATGAATACAAGCGTAAAGACCAATTTGTCACCCACTGCTTTATGCCCGACTTCCATAATATAGACCAAGTGGAAAGTTTCAGGCAGATGCAATATCCTGCCATCAATGTCTATCACGATGTACAGGATAAACAAGACGGCCAGCGCATCGCTTATGCCGGTGACTTCGTGCGCACCGTGGCCGACAACAATTACATCGTCATGGAAACCAACGCACAAGGCATCGGCTGGGATGCCCGCACCCAGTTTCCTCCATACGACAACCAGTTGCGGCAGAATGTGTACGCACATTATGCTTCCGGAGCCAATATGGTGGAATACTGGCACTGGTCTACCCTGCACTATGGCAGGAGACATACTGGCGCGGCGTGCTGGGCCATGACATCCAACCCAACCGCATATACAAGGAATTCACCACCACCGCCAAAGAGTTGGAAAGAATAGGCAGCCACATCGTGAACTTGAAAAAGAAAAACCGGGTAGCTATCCTCTACAGTCATGATTCTTATCATGCTCTCGGCTTCATGCCCTACACTTACAAGAGCAATTATCCCATTGATATGGTGCATAAAGCCTCTATTTCCAAAACATAGAAACGGACATCATCCCTTGTGACAAGACAACCGATTTCAGCGGATATGACATGCTTGTCATTCCCCCTTTGTATGTGGCTACCGACCAATTGCTATTAGCCATTGATGAATTCGTACAGTCCGGCGGACACGTGGTAATGATGCACAAAAGCGGTTACTGCAATGAGCACTCCGCAGTTCGGGCCACCTTGGCTCCCGGGCCGCTACGCAAAGCCTGCGGCTTCCATTACCAGGAATTCTCCACTATCGGTGACTTATCATTAAAGGATAACCCCTTTCAATTAGAGGGAAAGAACCAGATAAGCGACTGGTATGAATTCCTGATTCCCGAGACAGCCACCCCGTTGGCTTATGCAGAGCATCCGTTCTTCGGCAAATGGCCCGTTGTCACCGAAAACAAGTATGGCAAAGGCAAACTGACCTACATAGGAGCCTACCCTTCGCAGGAATTGCTGAATGCCATCGTGCGAAAGGCAGCCATCCATGCCGGTATCATCTCTTCAGAGAGCGACGTGTTCCCCATCATACAGCGTTCGGGAATAAACAAAGCCGGAAAAGCCATCCGTTACTTCTTCAATTACAGCAGCGAGAGTAAAGAAATCACTCATAACTATCCGACATCCAAAGAGCTGATTTCCGGCAAGACTGTAAAAGAAGGAGACCATGTAACATTGCCCCCCTGGGGAGTTCTCATCATGGAAGTTTATTGACCATCAGAAAACATGAGAAAAAATGAGAAAAAAGATATTTGCCTTTCTATTGCTAAGTGCCCTATATGCCGGCGCCCAAGAAGTTCCGGACTGGGAGAATCCTATTGTAGTCGGCATCAACAAAGAGCCGTATCATGCCACACTGACATTGCCTTCGCAAAAAGCCGATTGCAAAGAAATCATATCCCTGAACGGCAAGTGGCGATTCCAATGGTCTGCCGACCCGGGAAAGCGCCCGGCCGACTTCTACAAGAATGATTTCAATACCGACACATGGGATACCATCACAGTGCCGGGAGCATGGCAATTGCAAGGTTATGGGAAACCTATCTATTCCAACGTAAACTATCCCTTCCAGAAGGATGCACCCAGAGTGACAAGCGAGCCTCCCGCCGAATATTACAGTTACGGGCACAGAAATCCCACAGCTCTTATGTCACCACGTTCGAAGTGACGCCCGATATGAAAGACAAGTGCCTATACCTTCACTTTGAAGGAGTAAAATCGGCCATGTATGTCTGGGTAAACGGAGAGCGGGTAGGCTACAGCCAGAATTCGATGTCGCCTGCCGAGTTTGACATAACCGAATTTGTGAAGAACGGAGCCAATCGTCTGGCAGTGGAAGTGTATCGGTGGTCGGACGGCAGTTATCTGGAAGACCAGGACATGTGCGGCTTAGTGGAATACTCAGGCCGGTAGAGCTATGGGTACGTCCCCGGACAAATATCCGGGACTATAGGTTCAGCAGCGACTTGTCGGACGACATGCGTTCAGCTACATTCGGAACCGAAATTTGGATAAGAAACCAGACCGACCGCAAAGTAAAAGACCTGACCGTAGAAATAAACCTGGTGGGGAAAGACAACAGAGGAAATAAACTCGACAAAAAATGGTGGCTCCCGTAGGTACTATTCAGGCCTTTTCTGAAACGAGCGTCACACTGTCCGAAATGCTCCGGGAGCCTCAACTATGGTCTGCCGAAAAACCGCATCTATATGACATCCACATCAAGCTTCGCAGGAAGAATGAACTTTTGGAATCGTTCGAATACCATTGGGGCATACGGAAAATAGAAATCGCGGGAGACGTCTTCAAAGTCAACGGGAAAGCCGTCAAGCTGAAAGGAGTGAACCGTCACGACTTCCATCCCCGTATGGGATTCTTTGTCGACAGCCGGACGATGGAGAGAGATATCCGGCTGATTAAACAAGCCAACATCAACATGATACGCACGTCCCACTATCCACATCTGCCATTGCTGTACGAGCTATGTGACAAGTATGGAATCTACGTAATGGACGAAGCGAACCACGAAAGTCATGCCTACGGGTTTGGGGAACAAAGTATTAGGAGACAACCCTCAATGGACACTGGCCCATGTGGACCGGGCAGTAGCGTGGTGGAAAGGGACAAGAACCATCCGTGCATCCTATTCTGGTCATTGGGCAACGAGGGTGGAAGCGGTGCCAATTTGCGAGCTATGGCAGACACAATCCGTGCCTTAGACCCCACCAGACCGATATACGACGATACAGACCGCACCGTATCCGATGTCTATGACGAAGCTTATCTGCATCCCAACGCTTTGAAGGAACTTGGCGAGAAAATAACCGACCGCCCCGTATTCATGAGAGAGTATGCCTACGCCATGGGAAATTCCATCGGCAACCTCAAGGAGTATTGGGATGTGATTGAAAAGGACGAAAGTATTATCGGAGCTGCCATTTGGTGCTGGGTAGACCAAGGCATTCCTAAAAAGCTTAACGGTGCACCGTTAAGTTTCGGCGAGAGCCCCTCGTCACTCCCATTACTGCCCGATGAATTCTGGGCGTATGGAGGAGATTTCGGGGACTATCCCAACGACGGTCCCACCGGCATTAACGGGCTGGTATCTCCCGACCGGGTGCCTCACCCCCATTACTATGAAGTACAAAAAGTATATCAATACATCAAGTTTGAAAAGAAGGGAACACAGCAAATCAAATTGACCAACGGGTATGCGTTTTCCGATTTGGATGAATTCGATTACAGCTATGAGTGGATATGCAACGGAAAGGCTGTACGCAACGGCGACCTCCACTTGTCCGAAGGGAATCTGCTGGAGGTACCTTCAAGACCGGATAAGTGTGGGGAACTTTGCCTCAATGTATATGCCACGTTGAAGGAATCCACGACGTGGGCAGAGAAGGGCTTCAAGTTGCCAAGGAACAACTTACGTATCATGACTATGAATTCCCACAATTGAAGGATGACGGCGGGAAGGCCACGTTTAAGGAGACACCCGAAGCGGTGGAAATTATAGCCGCCGATGCCTTGTTCACCATAGAAAAAGGTACCGGTGCTTTGGTGAGTTGGCGAGTCAAGGGAGAAGAGTTGTTGCACAGTGCCTTGGAACCCTATTTTTGGAAACCGGCAAATGACATTCAGGTCCGCAACGGCTACAATGAACGTTTGAGCGCTTGGAAAAATGCAGAGCAAAAACGTATCGTAAAGGCATACCAAGCAACCGTAAACGATGGTATGGTGATAGTGGATGCCAGTCTCTCCCTCCCCCGGATAGGAGCCGGTTACCATCTCCGCTACACTGTGGACGGCAAAGGCGCATACAAGTAGAAGCAACCTATCAGCCTGAAAAGGAAGATATTCCGCTGATGCCCAAATTCGGTATGCGCATGAGAATGCCCTCGGCGCTGAACCGGATAGCCTGGTACGGACGCGGCAAGTTCGAGAACTATCCCGACCGCAAGAGCGCTGCTTTCCTGGGAGTCTACGAGTGTGGCATACACGAATTTATCACGAACTACATCGTACCGCAAGACAATGCCAACCGGTGCGATACACGCTGGTTCATGCTGGGAGACAGTGAGCGATGGAAAATACAAGTCAAAGGCCTGCAACCCCTATGTTTCCGTATATGGCCTACGGGGAAGAAGACCTGGAAGGGAAAGAGCATGCGCACGAACTGCCCGAACGCGACTTCATCAACCTGAATATCGACTCCAACATACACGGAGTAGGTGGAAACGACGGATGGGGCGCACAGACCATGAAGCCATACACCATTGACGGCAATCGCTCTTACCGGTATGGGTTTATCATGGAGTATATGGACAAAACAGAATAATCCGTTCATCAATGCATTCAAAAAGGGAATAAACATTTTGTAAACAACAATAAAGGTATGAAAAGAAACATCTTTAAAACAATTCTCCTATCCGCCTGCATCCTGCAAGGGGGCAGTGCATTGGCACAACAAGAGAAAGCAGAACCGGGCAAGTTCTCACCTACCTGGGAGTCATTGTCCCAATACGAAGTGCCCGAATGGTTCCGCAACGCCAAATTCGGCATATGGGCACACTGGGTCCGCAATGCCAACCCGAAGCCGGCGACTGGTACGGTCGTGGCATGTACGAAGAGGGTGGTGCTGCCTACAAGTGGCACTTGGAGCATTACGGACATCCTTCGGAATTCGGCTTCAAGGATGTAATCAACGAATGGAAAGCCGAAAAATGGAACCCGGAGAGGCTGGTAGCCCTTTTCAAGAAAACCGGTGCCCGATATTTCTTTGCCATGGGCAACCATCACGACAACATGGACTTGTGGGACAGTAAATACCAGTCATGGAACTCCGTCAACATGGGCCCCAAGCGAAACGTACTGGGTGAATGGGAGAAAGCGGCTCGCAAAAACAAACTGCCCTTCGGTGTCAGCATCCACTCCTCCCATGCTTGGACATGGTATGAAACTGCACAAGGAGCCGACAAGAAAGGCCCATACGCAGGAATCTCCTACGATGCCCGCGTAGTGACTAAGGAAGACGGCAAGGGAAAATGGTGGGAAGGCTACGACCCGCAAGAGCTATACGTACAGAATCATGCCCTGAGCGGACATGCTTGGGTGGCATGGGACTGGCCCGAAGGAACCTCTGTCCCCCCACAGAGCTACTACGACAACTTCTTCGACCGCACAGTGGACATGATAAACAAATATCATCCCGACCTGGTCTATTTCGACGACAGCGTACTCCCCTTCTGGCCCATCAACGATACGGGGCTGAAAGTCGTGTCGCACTACTATAACCAAAACATGAAGCTTCACAAGGGCAATCTCAATGCCGTAGTCTTCGGAAAGAAGCTGGAAGCTAAACATAAAGAGGCCATCGTATGGGATGTAGAAAAAGGGGTTCCATCGGAATGCCAGGACAAGGCGTGGCAAACCTGTAGTTGCCTCGGTACTTGGCACTATAACCGCTCTGCTTACGAAGACAACTGGTATAAATCAGCCGAGACCGTCATCCACATGCTCATTGACATCGTCAGTAAAAATGGCAACCTATTACTAAGCGTACCAATGAAAGGAAACGGCACCATCGACGACAAGGAAGAAAAAATTCTGGAAGACATAGCCGCCTGGATGGAGGTGAACGGAGAAGGAATATTCGACACACGTCCCTGGTGTATTTATGGTGAAGGTCCCTCCACAGAAACAGCAATACCTTTGGACGGAGCAGGATTCAACGAAGGCAAGAACGCACCCTACACTTCTGCCGACATCCGGTTTGTGAAAAAAGGGAAATACTTGTATGCCCATATCATGAAATGGCCCTCAGACGGAAAAATACAGATAAAATCACTGGCTATCGGCAGTCCCTACTGCAAAGGAGAAATCGAAAAGGTAGAATTATTAGGAGGTGGAAAGGCAAAGTTCAGAAGAACTTCCAAAGGCTTGCTTATTGACCTTCCCAAAGACAAGACACCCAATCCTATTTCTTTGGTACTGAAAATCACTAACCGTTAAACTGCTGATATTGTATGAAAAAGGGATTTTTTTTAAGACTATTTGTCCTGCTGATGCTGACATTTTCATAGCAGAACAAGGCAGAGCACAAACCTACCAACGCACCTCACAAGGCATAAAAAGCACTGTGCAAGGTATAAATATAGATATTAGCTTCTTCTCTCCTGTCACAGTGAGAATCTTAAAATCGCCTGACGGCTGGAAGTATACCAAAGAAAGTTTGTCGGTCATCGGGCAACCGGAAAAAGTAAAACTATCCGTCTCTTCGAAAGGGGCATATTGACTATCAAAAGCCATCAGCTTACAGTCCATCTCAACGAAGAGACCGGACAAATAACTTTTGCCTCTTCCGATGGAAAATCGCTGTTGCAGGAACAAAATAAAGGCGCACGTTTTGATGATTTCAACGATGCCGGCACAAAAACCTTCAGCGTTTATCAATCGTTCACCTTAGAGAAAGACGAAGCTATTTATGGATTGGGACAATTGCAAAACGGCAAAATGTCGCAACGTAACCAGACCAAACGCCTTATCCAAGACAATCTTGAGGATGTGATTCCCTTCTTCCAGTCCGTCAAAGGCTACGGTCTCTTTTGGGACAACTATTCGCCAACCATCTTCAAAGACAATCAAGAAGAGACATCCTTCCTTTCTGAAGTCGGCGACTGCATTGACTACTATTTCATGTACGGCGAAAATGCCGATGGAGTAGTTGCCCAGATGCGCTACCTCACAGGACAAGTGCCCATGTTTCCATTATGGACATATGGATTCTGGCAAAGCGTGAACGCTACAAAAGCCAAAAAGAGATTGTTGGCGTAGTGCAAAAATACCGCGAACTGGGTGTGCCCCTCGATGGAATTATCCAGGATTGGAGATACTGGGGAAGCAACTACCTGTGGAACGCAATGGATTTTTTGAACGAAGAATTCTCCGACCCCAAAAAAATGATGGAAGACATACACGGAATGAAATGCCCACATTATCATCTCCATTTGGTCAGCTTTCGGACACATACCAAACCCTATCACGAGTTGGATAAAGGGAACATGCTCTTCAACTTCCGCACATGGCCCGAATCCGGTTCCGAGAAGTGGCCTCCCAATATGGACTATCCATCCGGTGCCCGCGTGTACGATGCCTACCATCCGCAAGCACGCGACATCTATTGGAAGTACCTGAACGAGAACCTACGTTCTGTGGGTATAGACGGCTGGTGGATGGACTCTACCGAACCCGACCATTTTCACCCCATTCCTGAAGATTTTGACACGCCCACCTATTTGGGGTCATTCCGTAAAGTACGCAATGCCTACCCTTTAATGAGTGTAGGTGGAGTGTACGACCACCAGCGTGCCGTAACTTCGGATAAACGCGTATTTATCCTTACCCGCTCAGCCTTTGCCGGCCAGCAACGTTATGGTGCCAATACATGGACAGGAGATATCACAGCATCATGGGAAGTTTTGGAGAAGCAAATACCTGCGGGATTAAACTTCTCACTATGCGGCATTCCCCATTGGAACAGCGATATCGGCGGATTCTTCCTATGGCAATATCCCTTGATGCTGGATGACCCGGATTATCGCGAGCTTTATGCCCGTTGGATACAGTTCGGTACATTCTGTCCCATGATGCGATCACATGGGGAAGGTGCTCCCAGAGAAATCTATCAATTCGGCAAAAAAGGCGAGCCAATATACGATGCGATTGAGAAATACATTCGGTTACGCTACAGTTTGTTACCATACATCTACACAACTGCCTGGGAGGTAACTGCCAATCAGTCCAGCTTCATGCGTGCCTTGGCAATGGATTTTGCCCACGATCGCAACGTGTGGAACATCCACAATCAGTATATGTTTGGCAAATCCCTATTGGTATGCCCTGTAACCCAACCCATGTATACCCAAACAGTTTCGGACACCATCCGTGTAGAAGATTTCAGTACCGTTAAGTCTATGCGAATATATCTGCCTAAAAATACGGAATGGTATGATTTTTGGACCAATCAGAAACACTCCGGCGGACAATATATCGTGAAAGATACCCCTATTGACATTTTACCACTTTATGTGAAAGCAGGTTCCATCCTGCCAATAGGTCCCGAAGTGCAGTATAGCACCGAAAAATCATGGGACAACTTGGAGATAAAAGTGTATCCCGGTTGTAACGGCGAATTCACACTTTACGAAGACGAGAATGACAACTACAATTATGAAAAAGGAATGTACAGCACCATTACGATGAAATGGAATGACCGTACTCGCATGCTCACTATTGAAAATCGGAAAGGAGAGTTTTCCGGTATGTTGAAAGAACGGAAATTCAACATAGTAACTGCTGATGGCGCAAAAAAGGCAGTGGCTTATAATGGGAAAAAAGTAACGGTTAAAATGTAATGGTTTCTAAAAACAGCTATTAATTTGCATTATGGAAATAAATACTCGTATGAAAAAATATCATCATTATCTTACCCTTTTAAGTTTATTTATGCTGCTCGGCATCCTGAAATTGCAAGCAGCGATACAACTCCCTGCCATATTTTCCAACCATATGGTGCTACAACGTAACTCAGAACTTACTTTCTGGGGATGGGGTATTCCGGGAGAAACAATTTCCATCGCCCCCGAATGGATGAAAGGAGAAATAATCAAAACCCAAGTCAATAATACGGGGAAATGGTCAGCCCGTGTACCTTCCGGCGAAGCCGGCGGACCTTATGAGATTCGTTTCAGCGGCTCGTCAGAAGTAACCTTGACCGATGTCATGCTAGGCGAAGTTTGGCTGTGCAGCGGACAATCCAATATGGAATGGAGCGCCAACCACGGCATAAAGAACGGAGACGAGGAAACGGCAAATGCCCATTGTCCCAATCTCCGAATTTTTCACGTGGCCAGAATAGCCGCCCCGTTCCCTCAAGAAAACTGTTTCTCGCAATGGACACAGTGCACGCCCGAAACGATGCGCAGCACGAGTGCCCTGGCCTACTTCTTCGGCCGCAACATCCAGGAAGAGCTGGACGTGCCGGTAGGAATCATCGTAGCCGCATGGGGCGGAACCACCGCCGAGACATGGACGCCCCGCGAATGCGTAATGAGCGACCCGGTCTTGTGCGACTATCCGTATGAATCCAATCTTGGTTTCCGGCTGAAACAGGCACGTTGTACAACAGCATGATTTATCCCGTGATGCCCTACGGCATTGCCGGATGCATCTGGTATCAGGGAGAAGCCAACCAAGGCCGTGCCAGCTCCTACGCCCGGGTGATGCAGCGGCTGATAGGCTCGTGGCGTACCGGATTTAACAAGGAATTCCCATTCTATCTGGTCCAGATAGCCCCCTTCCAATACCACTCCAAAGACAACGGACCGGCACTGCTACGCGAGCAGCAGGCCATGTTGCCCGAAATGCTGGACAAGGTCAAGATGATTACCGTGTCAGATTTGGTGGACAATGTGCAGGACATCCATCCACGTGACAAAAGAAGCGTAGCAAACGTCTCGCCAATCTTGCACTGGACGATACATACCATATATATGCAGGCCCCTATAAAAGCCCGGTCTTGAAAGCGCCTACCGCAAAGGCAACCATGTGACAATCTCTTTCAAAGACATAAAGAACGGACTGGCCGTACACGGGAAAAGGATAGAGGGCTGATGATGGCCGCAGCCGGCCAGGAATGGCAAGAGGCCCGGGCCAGGATAGACGGGGGAAAGCTGATTGTCCCGGTAAAAGGAATCGAAAGCCCGGTTTCCATTCGCTACTGCTTCAGTGACGCTGCTCAAGGCAACCTTTTTTCAACGGAAGGCATCCCCTTAGCCCCCTTCCGGGCAGACAGCATTGCCTCTTCTGAAAACATTCCGGTTTCTACAGACAGCGCTTTGGAAGAATCTTTTGAATTCTCGCCCAAGTTCTCTACCGGCAATGCCAATCCCCTTCTCGACTTCCAATACATGGCCGACCCCACAGCAGTGGTGCACGACGGCCGCATTTATGTGTACGGCACTAACGACCACCAGCAATATGATGTAGTGGGCCGTAACGGGAAAAACACCTATCAGCACATCCATTCGCTGACGATGGTCTCTTCTGACGACATGGTGAACTGGACTTATCACGGAGTAATCAATGTAAAGGCTCTGGCTCCCTGGGGAATGGCTTCGTGGGCACCTTCCATCGCTTCGCGCAAGGAGGCCGACGGCAAAACCCACTTCTATCTGTACTACTCCAACAGCGGTTCCGGTGTAGGTATGCTGACTGCCACTTCCCCCGTGGGGCCCTGGACAGACCCATTGGGCAAATGTGTGGTAGACGGTAATACTCCAGGACTCGGCAAGTGTAAAGCTCCCTTCGATCCGGGAGTAGTCATCGACGACAAGGGCATCGGCTGGCTCTCCTTTGGCGGGGGCGACAGCGACGACTACATTCCCGGAGACGCACGCATCGTGCGGCTGGCAAATGACATGAAGACGCTGGACAGCGAAATAGTTGAAATAAAAGCGCCATACCACTTTGAAGCAAACGAACTGAACTATCTGAACGGCACTTGGATTTACACCTACAACACCAACTGGAAGAACCGGGATGCATGGCCCCACAAGGATATAGACAAGCCGAGCCGGTGCTGCATGAGCTACATGACGAGTCGCACGCCACTTGAGACAGACAGCTGGACCTATCGGGACAACTACTTCAAAAATCCCGGCGACTATGGCATGTCCGACAGCAACAACCATACACATCTGGTAAAATTTCAAGGGAAGTACTATCTCTTCTACCACTCACTGGGCTTGCAGGACAGCCGCGACCTCAAAGTGGGTGTCCGCAGTATCTGCGTGGAAGAAATAGAGGTGGACGAAAAGGACCTCACTATCCACATGGGCACAGCCACAGCCAAGGGCGTTTCACAAATCAAGCCTCTCGACCCGTTTGCGCAGCAACAGGCCGAGACCACAGCCGCCACACGCGGCGTTGCCTTTGAACCTACCGGACAGACAGGCAACATGTCTGCCGTAGGAAACAAGAGCGGACAGGCCATCTGTGTCCGCCGGTGCGGAATTCCCGCAATCACCTCAAGCCATACAGATGAAGATAAAAGGGAAAGGCTCCATCGAAATACACATGGACAGTCCAGACGGTCCGCTCCTATCCACCTTGACCTTTGATACCGATACGTGGCAAACATTGACAAAGCCGTTGGACAAACGGATAAAAGGCAAACACGACATTTACTTCGTATTCGGGAACGGAAAGTTCTTATTTGACGAATGGAAATTCACAAAATAATGAATCCGTCGGCAGAATCTGCCAGTATCTCTTCACCCTTGTGATGATATCGCTGCACAATTCGAGCCAACACACAACAAGCCAGCAAGTTACTTTGCCAGCGTTTGCCACCATATTGCAAAGTTTGTCCATGCCTTGGCAAAGCTTTGCCAATGTGGTGGCAAAACCTTGCCAACTTGTCGGCAAGAAAGACAAAAGCAACATCGCTGTCCGCAAAGAGGCGGAAGCACGTCCTCAATATAATTCCGCTAACGGGAAAGAGACAGATTGGTTCCATTAACGGGCAGAAGTTTTAAAAAATGGGAAGGATTTGGCACAATAGTTCCGCGCAAATTCTCATTTATCGAACAAAAATTGTATTTTTG
>ENA-OQDW01000385-OQDW01000385.1-human-gut-metagenome-genome-assembly--contig:-NODE-385-length-18815-cov-2.741973_pt1 | contig 18815 bp, 23 predicted proteins | sample MGYA00242784_ERZ504613 | MGnify/ENA primary metagenome ERZ504613 (study PRJEB26092, sample SAMD00036330) | human gut metagenome | host: Homo sapiens | study: EMG produced TPA metagenomics assembly of... | reverse complement strand
CTGCTGTCTGAGCCGGAGGCGAGTTCTGGCCCTGCCGCAATGCTTTTAGCCGTCTCACGGAGCCCTAGTAGTATCCCCCGACGGAGTCCCTGCCCGGAGCGATGCCACCTTTCTCTGGCGTCCCTCTCAATCCACCCCACAAAACCGCCCCCCAACCGATGCCACCTCCCTCTGGCGTTCCTCTCCATCCCAACAAAAAAACGGCACCCGGCAGTTCCAACACTGCCAGACACCGGAACCAAAACACCCGTCAAACAGATCTATACAATATATAATCAACATTCGCTATCTGCTCAACTCAATTACCACCAGAAAGTTCTCTCAGCAACTCAAGATCGCTGGCCTGCACTTTAATATTCGTAGTCAGCTTCTCACCCTCAGGGCTAATATACGTTACCTCAAGAATGCTCCCCTCACGAATCCCCCGCCGGGAAACCGCACTACAAAATGCCGGAAACTTCGGATGATTCTGTTTAAATGTATTCCATGCATTCATAACCTTCATCATATTTCCAATATTTCCAATACCCATAACCAACACCAGCCTTTCCCTTACTATCATCTATGTTTTTTTTTTATTAACCCAAACACAGCCGCCGTACAAACCATACAGCGGCTGACCACATGATCCTATTCAAAATAACCTGCCGGAAACTCACAACCCTCTGATAAAAGAAATCGCATCCCGGATCCCAGCCACATAAACCAATTTAATTCCTTTAATACTCTCTGTAGCCGTCCGGTTCACCTCAGGAAGTATCACCGTCTCAAACCCAAGCTTTTTCGCTTCCTGCACACGCTGTCCGGCCATACTCACTGCACGAACCTCGCCACTCAGACCAATTTCACCAAACGCCATCACAGAATCCGGGATCACGATCTCCTTCGCACTGGAAATAATAGCAAGACAAATACCCAGATCGATCGCCGGCTCTGTCATCTTCATGCCACCCGCAATATTCACATAAGCATCCGAAGCAGCAAGATGAACTCCCGCCTTCTTCTCCAGAACCGCCATCAAAAGATTCACACGATTAAAATCCGTACCAACTGCTGTTCTTCTCGGAATTCCAAAATTACTCTGACACACCAGAGCCTGGATCTCCACCAAAATCGGTCTCGTCCCCTCCATAGAACATGCAACAACAGACCCCGAAGCATTCTCCGGTCTTCCATTCAAAAGGAACTCAGAAGGATTCTTCACTTCTTCAAGTCCGGAATTCTGCATCTCAAAAACACCAATTTCATTGGTAGAACCAAAACGATTTTTCACCGCACGCAGGATCCGGTAAGAAGCATGCCTGTCTCCCTCAAAGTAAAGCACAGTATCTACCATATGTTCCAGTACACGAGGACCTGCCACATTTCCCTCCTTAGTCACATGACCCACGATAAAAATGGACACACCCATACCCTTAGCGATCTGCATCAGTACATTGGTAGATTCCCTCACCTGAGAAACACTTCCCGGTGCAGAAGAAATATCTTCATGAAACATCGTCTGGATAGAATCCACAACAGCTACATCTGGTTTCGTCCGCTCAATGATCTCCCGGATATTTTCAAGATTCGTCTCACAGAGCAGTTTCAATTTATCATTAAACGTTCCAAGCCGATCTGCCCGGAGCTTGATCTGTCTGAGAGACTCCTCACCAGAAATATACAAAACAGAAATCCCCTGTGAAGATAAATTTCTGCACACCTGCAACAACAATGTAGACTTGCCAATACCTGGATCTCCACCTACCAAAACAAGGGAGCCGGGGACGATTCCGCCTCCCAGCACCCTGTCAAGTTCACCGATTCCGCAGCTCTGACGTTCATCTGAAGAAAGACTGATATCTTTCAGAACTACAGGCTCCGTTTTCTTTTGTGTAGTTTTAATACTCCCTGAGGAAGATTTTTTGGAAGAAACCGTTTCCTCCACAAAAGTATTCCATGCCTTGCATGCCGGGCACTGCCCCATCCACTTGGCTGATTCATACCCGCATTCCTGACAGAAATAAACCGTTTTTTTATTTTTTAGCATTTTACAATTTTAACTTCTGCTTTGGTGTTCGCATCCAGTTCAACACTGAAAGAAAGCTTGCCGCCCAGGTTTGTGGTCATTGTACCTGTACTTACATCATCAATAAATACCTGATACTCTGTCTCAGCTTCCAGTTCAACAGTAATCTGAGAATCCTCAAAGCCCTGAACCTCAAAACTCATTGCTGTTCCATCCTGCTGAAGATGGAACACACTGGTTCCCGGAACAGACTCATATACGAACATTCCATTACGCTCAAGTTTGGTGATCTCCTTATATGTTTTTACTTTATACATATCTCCCTGATACTGATAATCCGACAATTTGGATTTCTGATTTAATTCATAATCTCCAAACTGATAGTCCCATTATCTTCTGTGCGGATCAATTCCTGTACCACTGCCATGATCTTATGTCCTCCTGAAATCTTTCGTTGTATAGTTTTAATTTTGTTAATTATAACTTATTTCTGTTTTTTTGGCTATAGAAAGTAATAAAATTCTTACGCTTTCTCCGCATCTTTTACTTCAAAGTAGATTTTCTTGTCTTTGACCTTCACCTGTACGGTATCACCGGCTTTGATCCGACCTTCAAGGATTTCTGTTGCCATCTCATCCTCAATCTTTGTCTGGATTGCACGACGCAGCGGTCTTGCACCGTATTTACTGTCAAAGCCTGCATCTGCGATAAGATCTTTAGCTGCTCCGGTAACTTTCAGTATGATATCCAGCTGTTCCTGACAGCGTTTTTCCAGGTTTTTCAAAAGAATAGTAACGATCTTCCTGATATTTTCTTTATTCAGAGAATGGAATACCATGATCTCATCGATCCGGTTCAGAAATTCCGGTTTAAACATCCGCCGCACTTCTTCCATCACTCCGGACTTCATACGTTCATAATCACGCTTTTCCGTATCTCCGGACATAAATCCAAGATGTTTCGGTTCCATGATCATCTGCGCACCTGCGTTGGAAGTCATGATAATGATCGTCTGCTTAAAATCCACTTTTCTGCCTTGAGCATCTGTAATATGACCATCATCAAGTACCTGCAGAAGAATATTAAACACATCCGGATGAGCCTTTTCAATCTCGTCAAAAAGAATGACACTGTATGGATTTCTGCGCACTTTTTCGCTGAGCTGTCCACCTTCTTCATAGCCTACATATCCGGGCGGCGATCCGATCATTTTAGAAACACTATGTTTTTCCATATATTCGGACATATCTACACGGATCATTGCCTGCTCACTTCCAAATACAGCTTCCGCCAGCGCTTTGGAAAGCTCCGTTTTTCCCACTCCGGTAGGTCCCAGGAATAAGAAAGAACCTATAGGCCTTGCGGGATCCTTTAATCCTACTCTTCCCCTTTTTACCGCACGGGCAACTGCAGAAACTGCCTCATCCTGTCCGATCACACGTTTTTTCAGAACCTTTTCCAAATTTGCAAGCCTACGGGATTCCCCCTCTGTCAGACGCTGTACAGGTATTTTTGTCCAGTCAGACACAATACCGGCAACTGCCTCTTCATCAACTGTAAATGGATTTTTCCGATTTTTCCGCTCCGCCTTTCTTCGGATCTTTTCCAATTCTGCTTCCGCCTCATTTTGCTTTGCCTGTGCTGCTTTTGCACCTTCAAGATCTGCATTTATGACTGCCTGTTCTTTTTGTTTCAGAATATCGTGGATCTCTCTTTCCAGTGCTTCTGCTTTCGGAGACGGACGATATCCCGCCAGCTGTACTTTCGACGCTGCTTCATCAATAATGTCAATGGCTTTATCCGGAAGAAACCGGTCATTGATATAACGAACGGACATTTTTACAGCCGCCTCAAGGGCTCATCCAGAATCTCTACACCATGATGTTTTTCATAATATGGGCGCAGCCCTTCAGGATTTCAACAGCCTCCTCTTCTGTAGGCTCTTCCACGATGATAGGCTGAAAACGCCGTTCAAGCGCTGCATCCTTTTCAATGTATTTCCGATATTCTTCCAGTGTCGTTGCTCCGATCAGCTGGATCTCTCCACGGGAAAGAGACGGTTTCAGGATATTGGAAGCATCCAGTGCACCTTCCGCTCCACCTGCTCCGATGATCGTATGGATCTCATCAATAAAGAGCAATATTCCCTGCTGTTCGCTTACCTCATCGATCACATTTCGGATACGTTCTTCAAACTCACCGCGATATTTACTTCCTGCGACCATTCCGGAAAGATCCAGAACTACAACCCTCTTATCCTTCACAGTATCCGGTACCATTCCTGTGACGATCCGCTGTGCAAGTCCCTCTACAATAGCCGTTTTTCCTACTCCCGGCTCTCCAGTCAGGCAGGGATTGTTCTTTGTTCTTCTGCTCAGGATCTGGATCAGTCTGGCAATCTCTTTATCCCTTCCCACTACAGGATCCAGCTTACCTTCTTCTGCCATGGCCGTCAGATCTCGGCTATACTGATCCAGAGTTGGTGTTACACTGCTGTTTCTTCCCTTTGAAGCTTTTACAGCCTGGAATTCTTCCGCAATGGCATCGCTGTCCATTCCCATAGCTGTCAGCACTGCCGCATAAAGCTTCTGGATATTGGCACCCATTGTGTACAGCAGTCTGGTACCCACACAGTCTGTTTCTTTCAACATTGCCAGCAGAATATGTTCTGTCCCGACTTCCTCAAAACGCATGGATTCTGCTTCTGCATATGCACCCTCCAGAACTCTTCTGGTTCTCGGACTGAATCCCGGTCTCTGTGAAACAGCCGTATTTCCCGGAGGTGCGATCAGTTTATCGATCAGAGCCATCGCTTTATCAGCCTGGATCCCAAACTCCTCCAGAACTCTTCCTGCTGTGCCCTCCTTTTCTTCTACAAGCCCGACCAGCAGATGCTCCGTGCCGATATAACTATGTCCGCAGGAGCTGGCTGCCTCTTTTGCCAGAGCAAGAACATTCTCTGCCTGTTTTGTATATCGTTCCTGCATGATGTCTCCTCCTATCTGTCTGTGTCATACTCGTCAAAAATCTCGTCCACCAGCTGATGGACTTCTTCTCTTGTTACATTTTTACAGCATCCCCATGCCATTGCTACTGTCAGATTCTGTTTCATTTCTTCCAGTGCTCTGACCTTATCTGCATCTATGGAGATCACCGCTCCCTTTCGCCTGTCAATAGTCACAAAGCCTTCCTGACGAAGCAGCGCATATGCCTTATTCACAGTATGCATATTGATTCCTGCAATGCTTGCAAGCTGCCGTACAGAAGGCAGAGTATCCCCTTCATGAAGCCTTGATGTAGCGATCCCCATTATGATCTGATTGGTGATCTGCATATAGATTGCCTCATCACTGTTAAAATCGATTTCTATCACCATAGGGTAATCTCTCCTCTACAACAGCAAAAGGCTGCACAGTTTCATCCTGGCAGCCTGCTGTGATTTTTGTTTTTATTTACTGATCCCTGCAATCTTCTCTATCTGTTCTTTGTTAAGAACCAGATTAAATCCCATTGGATTTACCACATAAGCGTTTGCCTGCGGAATCATCAGGCTCGGAAGTTTATCTATAGTCACTTTCGCAACACGGAGATTCTTGCCTCTTCCAAATTTCTCAAATTCCATAACATCTGTAAACACAGGCTGCATGATCTTATCCTCTTTATTTTTCAGATACGGAATATGGAGCTTTCCATCTTCTTCCTGCTCTGCATTGATCGCGATCAGGAATTCTGCCTTACGCAGGTTTGCTATCAGCTCTTCTTCCAACTCACGGATATTCTTGTGCTCTTCCTGTTTTACCGGGCGACGCAATTCCTGCATAAAATAGATTCCGGAAAGTTCAAGAGACGGGTTCAGAAGCGGTCTCTTTGACGGCTCGATCTTACTCATATCTCTCTGGTTTGCGATCTTTCCGATCTCAATCTCGATCTTCTCTTCTCCGTCGATCCAGATCACACTGTTCACTCCAATCGCGTACAGCTACCATACAGTCTTGGATAGTCTTTTTTCTCATATTTCATGCCCATAAGAAGGATCTTATCCTCAAGGAGCTGTTTACCATATTCTTTGATCTCTTCTTCTGTGGCAAAAATCCTTGCCTGGTCATTAAATGTTTCTTCATCACAGGTCACATATGGAAGTCTGGTTGCCTGTGAATATGCAACAAATACTTCCTCCCTGTTTCTGAGCTCATGGATTGCTTCTTCTACACTGATTCCCATTTTTCTGTCCTCTCTGCCTCATCACTTGGATGCGACACCTCATCAAGGAAAATGGTTGGTTCCTGTTGTGCCTGTCAGCATCCAGCTTTTCATGTTCGTAACTACTCACTGTGTTTCATAGTTGTTACTATTGTACAATGAAATCCCTGTTTTCGTCAAGCTGTGCCTGTGAAAAATGACCAACTTAAGCCTCGTCGATAGCTTTTCCGATATCGTGACGCATATACTTATTTGCAAAGCTGATCCACTCGGTAGCAGCATATGCATTCTTTCTGGCTTCTTTTAATGTCTCTCCTTTGGCAGTGATGCCAAGAACACGTCCACCGTTTGTAACGATCTCTCCATCTTTAAATTTAGTTCCCGCATGGAAACAGTAGTATCCGTCTTTGTCCTTAAAATTCTCAAATCCATGGATCGGGATACCTTTTTCGTATTTTACCGGATATCCATCACTTGCAAGAACAACACAAACCGCTGCATTGTCCTCAAATTTCAGATCGATCTGATCAAGTTTGCCGTCTACACAGGCTTCCATTACTTCAATGATATCATTCTCCATACGCGGAAGAACAACCTGTGCCTCCGGATCCCCAAATCTTGCATTATATTCCAGAACCTTCGGGCCATCTGCAGTAAGCATCAGTCCGAAGAAAATGATTCCCTTAAACGGACGTCCCTCTGCTGCCATGGCATCTACTGTTTTCTGATAAACATATTTCTTACAGAATTCATCTACTTCCGGAGTATAGAACGGACTTGGAGAAAATGTTCCCATTCCGCCTGTATTCAGTCCCTGATCCCCATCCTTCGCACGCTTGTGATCCTGTGCGGATGTCATGGTACGGATCGTCTTTCCATCTACAAAAGAAAGTACGGAAACCTCACGGCCAGTCATAAATTCTTCAATTACCATGGTATTTCCGGCATTTCCGAATTTTTTGTCTTCCATGATCTCTTTTACGCCAGCTTCTGCCTCTGCAAGATCCTGGCAGATCAGAACACCTTTTCCAAGAGCAAGGCCATCTGCCTTCAAAACGATCGGGAATTTTGCCTCGGTCCTTAAATATTCCAGAGCTTTTTCCGGATCATCAAAATTCTCATAAGCAGCTGTAGGAATGTCGTATTTTTTCATAAGATCCTTGGAAAAAGCCTTGGAGCCTTCCAGAATAGCAGCATTTTTGCGCGGTCCGAACACACGCAGTCCCTCTGCCTCAAATACATCTACGATTCCACCCACAAGAGGATCATCCATTCCCACGATAGTAAGATCGATCTCTTTTTCTTTGGCAAAGGCTGCCAGTTTTTCAAACTCCATTGCTCCGATATCTGCACATTCCGCATACTCTGCGATTCCTGCATTTCCAGGTGCACAGTAGATCTTGTCAACTTTCGGGCTTTTTGCAACACTCCATGCAATTGCATGTTCTCTTCCGCCGCTTCCTACGATTAATACTTTCATCTGTTTACTCCTTTGTTTCATCTGTCTGCTGATTACTTTAAAGAAACAATTCCATCTGTCACTGTGATCTTGTCATTGGCGATAAGATTGATTGCTTCCGGAAGGATCTTCCACTCTGCTTTTTCCATTACACGTCTCTGAAGCTCCTTGGATGTATCTCCGTCTTTTACCTTTACTGCCTTCTGAAGGATGATCGGACCTGTATCCGTTCCGGCATCTACGAAATGGACCGTAGCGCCTGTTACTTTCACTCCTCTTGCAAGAACTGCATCATGGACCTTAAGTCCATAAAAACCTTTTCCGCAGAAAGACGGGATCAGAGATGGATGGATATTGATGATCTTGTTGGGATACGCTTCCACCATCATCGGAGGGATTGCAACCAAGTATCCTGCAAGAACGATCAGATCCACCTCTTTTTCCTGAAGCTTTGCCAGTAATGCTTTATGGAAAGCTTCTCGGTCCGGATAGTCTTTCGGTGCGATGCATACCGCCTCTATATCATGCTTTCTGGCTCTTTCCAGAGCATAAGCGGAGGCATTATTACTGATCACGATATCCACTTTTGCATTTGTGATCTCTCCTGCATCAATGGCATCCAGGATCGCCTGAAGATTCGTTCCCCCACCGGAAACAAGAACACCGATCTTTAACATAAGGTCACTCCCTTTTCTCCCTCTTCAATGGATCCTACCACATATGCTTATCGCCGGTTTTGCGGATAGCTTCCATTGTTTTGTCAACATCTGCAGGATCTACTGCCAGGATCATTCCAAGACCCATATTATATGTATTGTACATCATATGCTCATCAATATTTCCTTTTTCGGCAAGAAGCTTAAAGATCGGAAGTACCGGATAACTGTCTTTTTTGACAACAGCTCTGGTTCCCTCTTTCAGCATACGCGGGATATTCTCATAGAATCCACCACCTGTGATATGGCTGCATGCATGGATCTTCACGCCAGACTCTCGGATGCTCTTCAGCGCTTTTACATAGATTCTGGTCGGTGCGATCAGTGCCTCTCCCAGAGTTGTTCCAAGCTCTTCATAATAAGTATCCAGAGACTCTTTTGTCATGTCAAATACTTTACGTACAAGAGAAAATCCATTGCTGTGAACTCCTGTGGAAGCCATACCGATCAGGACATCTCCTGGTTTCAGGGCCTCTCCTGTAAGAAGATCTTTTTTGTCAACGACTCCTACTGCAAATCCGGCAAGGTCGTACTCATCTTCCGGCATAAGTCCAGGATGCTCTGCTGTCTCACCACCGATCAGAGCTGCCTCAGACTGTACACAGCCCTCTGCAACACCTTTTACGATCTCTGCGATCTTTTCCGGATAATTTTGCCGCAGGCAATGTAGTCCAGGAAAAACAATGGCTCGCCGCCTGCACATGCAATATCATTTACACACATGGCTACAGCATCGATTCCGATGGTATCATGCTTGTCCATAACCATGGCTACCTTAACCTTGGTTCCACATCCGTCTGTTCCGGAAACCAGAGTAGGCTCTTCCATATCTTTGAATTTCTCCATGGAAAATGCACCTGAGAATCCACCGATTCCTCCAAGTACCTCCGGTCTCATTGTCTTGGCAATGTGCTTTTCATCAGCTCTACTGATTTGTATCCTGCCTCAATATCTACGCCTGAAGTCTTGTAATCCATAATGTCCTCCTTATGACAACACCTTTTTATTTTTATGGTAAAAGATTTATTTAGTAATTTTTGTATCCAACTTCCTGAAGCCTTGCGTCTTTCTTCTCAACCTGCTCCTTCAGCTCCTGACTGTAAGCTTTCAGTCTGGAAAGAAGCTCTGCGTCGGAAGTTGCAAGGATCTTGGCAGCAAGAAGTCCCGCATTGGCGCCACCATTGATCGCTACTGTAGCAACCGGGATACCGCTTGGCATCTGTACGATTGAGTAAAGGGAATCTCTTCCTCCCAGAGATGTTGTATGCATCGGAATACCGATCACCGGCATCGGAAAGATCGCTGCGCACATTCCCGGAAGATGAGCTGCCATTCCTGCGCCTGCGATGATAACTTTGAAGCCTTTTTCTTCTGCTGTCTTTGCATACTCGAAAAATACATCCGGTTCTCTGTGTGCGGAAATGATCTTCATTTCATAATCAATCCCCAGTTTCTCCAGGATATCTGCTGCTTTGCTCATAACCGGCATATCTGAATCACTACCCATTACAATTCCTACTTTTGCCATTGTGTTCTCCTTTCATGGTACACTAACTGAATATTAGCCTGTGTCCTTTGACTATTGTTATGGTTATTCTACGTATATTCTCACTTTCTGTCAATACGATCGAAAAAACTGTAAATTTACTAATTAACTTATATTATTATTTAATGGAAGATTCTCAAAAGGACGGTTTAATTCCTCTGTTCCCGGAAGAACAAACCTTCCGTTTTCGATAATGGAGATCATTTCTCCCTCATCATCGATCACACGGATACTTCCAAGCTCATCATAAGGTATCGTAATATCTGTATGACAACCATAATAAGCAAGGCTTACGTCATCCTTTCGCATCTCGGAAATCTCATTATCCCTGGCGATGATCTCTTTTCCATCCGGATTATATACCGGTGTATCCTCTGCCCAGCTGTAACAGGTATCGCCCACAGCAAAATGCGGTCCCATTTTTCTGCGATCAGGATTGGAAGCTTATCCGCAATTCCGTATTTCAGCGCCGCCACATAAGCTGTGGTATTTGTACCGATGGCAAACTCTCCCATGGGGATCTTCGGATGGTGATGGAGGATATTATCTTCAATATATTTCCGGTTCTCTTCTTCGGTTTTAAAATTCGAGCAGGTGTAATCAATAACCTGGCCGCAGTCAAATACCAGCTTCAGATCCCGGAACTGAAGACCGTTCAGATATACTTTTTTCACATGAAGGATTCCGCCTGTGCCTGCCAGCTGCGGAGATGTAAAGACTTCGCCCACCGGAATGTTCACATCTGCCACACAGTTCTCAAAATTCGTCTGTTTCTCCGGATCTGTCAGTTCATGAAGATGAATCAGAAGATCCGTCTCATTGTCTCCACGTCCTTTGACTTCCACCCACTCACAGGTATCCAGGGTATTGATTATCGTCTGCTGGATTTCCTGATAGAGATGGTAATCCAATGTATTGATCTTTACGATCTCACGGAAAATTTCCTCATAATTTCCACCAATCTCAGGAACCGGATATGCAATGATCGTAAAACTTCTCTCATCACCTTTGATGTATCGGTTTACGATCTGTCCGGATTCATTGTCAAGTTCTGTCTGAAGCTTCTGCTGTATCTCGCTTAATGCATAAGCTTCCGGTTTACTTATCGGAGAGAAAGGAATTTCTCCAAATGTATCAATGCAGGCCGGACCGCCATGTACTTCTGCCAGTTCTCTGTACTTCTCATAGGAGGTCTGCATAGCACGAAGTTTTCGCTGAACAAAATCCCCATCCAGGAACAATGCACTGTCCTGACGATGATCGTAATCGTACTGCGGATTGGCAACGCCGCCGGTATAGCCTACTCTCACTGCGCCTCTCTTATTTACCACATGCGTTGCATGGCGATAGATCACCGGCTTCAGACCCATTTTTTCAAACTGGAGGATCGCTGCTTTTACCATCCGTTCAAAACCAAGACTATATCGGATATTTACTGTTTTCTTTTTTGTGATATCCTTCCGTCCGGTGATAAATCCGATCCGATAGCCTTCTGTATAGGTAGAAGCCATCTTATCGATCTCTTCCTGAGAAAGGGAGTTCAGAAACTCTGCAACTCCTGTTTCATTCTCTGAAACAAACTCGCCATAGCGATACAGATATCTCAGATCCGAAAGATCCGAATTCATGATGATATCTGCTGCAAAGTCAAGCTCCGGATCTACACCTTCCTGTATCCTCTGCTCCATCATATCCTGACAGTAATCATTTACATAGGAACGGAGAATCCCCTCCACTGTTGCCGCCTCCGGAAGTTCTTCCTCACAAAATGCAGAATATACTTCCAGAAACAGTTCCATGGATACAGTCATATCCCACAGCCTTTTCTCATGAGCATAAGCTACAGTTCCTGCGATCTCTGCATACAGAAAACTGAAGGCTTTTCCATATTCTCCCATCTGCTGTACTGCATACGCCGGATTTCCATAGCTGCTTTCATAATTTTCCGGGAGGATATCCTGATAAAAGCAATGATTTCTCTCTTTCAACGCCTCCATCGTAAGCTCTGCTACGCTCTCATCCATCACATCTGCTGCCATGGAAAGAAACTTTGCCCTGTTTCTGAAAAAATCTCCAAACGGTTTTTTTACGGTTTCTTCTGTTATGATCTCACGGATCCGTTCCTTTGCAAGTCCATAACGTTCTTTCATGCATTCTTCCAAGACTTCATCTCCCATCTTTTTCATCATCGATCACATGCCCCAGGGCAATGTGTTTGTCAACGAGTTCTTTCATATATTCCCAGATCACTTCAGAACCCTCTCCTGTTTTCCGGTTTCTCTTATAAATCTGACTTTTCTTCACCTGATGCTCTTCCCAGCTTTTTCCGTTGGAAGCATCATTTAGAAACAATGGCTGACAATTATCTAGCACATGGGCAAATTTCGCCTCCGGGGTTTCGTAAGCCTCAAACTCCTCCCATAATGCTTTTAACCACTGTCCCTGATCTTCCGGCAATAGTCCATAGATCCGTTCTGCTGCCTGCTTCTCCCTGTATTCCTTGGTTGTCGCTCCTTTTTCATCATATGCATAGGTATCACCTGCATCGATCTCTACCAGATCATGCGCCAGTACCATAGGAATCACCTTCGAAAGATCCACTTCCTCATTGGAATATTCCTTTAAAAGCACCGCCATCAACGCCAGATGCCAGGAATGCTCCGCATCATTCTCTTTCCGCTTTCCGTCTGCAAGATATGTCTGTCGGAAATATTCTTGACTTTATCTATTTCCATAATAAAGTCCAGCTGTTTTTTTTAAGCGTTCTTTTTTATCCATCTGTTATACCCCCGATAAAAAAGTCCCAGCCAGATAACCAGGATCACTCCGTTCAAAATAGACCCGACCATGCTCGTCCTGTGTTTCCGGTTTTCTTCCGAAAAGCTGGAAAGCCCCAGTGTAAAGCCATATGCAGAAAGCAGCATGGCAAAAAGCCCGGTTCCGCCGATCAGGCCCCCGAGCTTTCCATCAAAAAAGAGTGCAAGCACAACTGCCGCGATAAACAGCACGAGGGAAGCCGCCGCAAGTCCTACAGACCATTTTCCCTTGGAAGCTTCTCTTTTTTTTGCAAATGCATATCTATATCTTCTTGCCATTAATTTTTCTCCTAATCCTGTCGCAGACTGCATAAATCCCATATCCAAGCGCTGCGCCCAGAGTATTCAATATCATATCATCCACATCAAAGCAGCCAACTTTTGTAAGCAGCTGGATCACTTCTATCGTCAGACTGATAACAAAGCCGGATAATATGATAAAAAAGCCATTTCGCATTTTTCCGGTTATTACCGGAAGAATAAATCCGTATGGCACAAATCCCAGCACATTTCCAAAAACATTTGTGAAAAGCGCAAAATGTACCCACTATTTTTCGATAAGTCCAGAAACGCCTGATCTCCACAAACGGAACAAGATTGTAACGGTATTCTCTTTCTGCATCCGCCACTCTTCCGTATCCTTCGGAAAAGAACAGAAGATACACAAGAACAAGAACATACAATACAAAAAAAGCTGTCCCGAGTTTTTTTACTCTGCGTTTTGTCCCTTTTTCCAATATTCTCCCCTGCTTAAATAGTCCGAAAAGCCACACGGAACAACGTGCGGGCTTTTCAGATCATATTAGATTAATATCTCTGATTTTCTTCTGAGCAGTCTCGCACCGTTCACGATCATCAGAATTCCTGTGACAAGTCCCGTCACCAGAACGACAATACCGAGTGCAAGGCTTCCCGCCCCGCTGCTCGCCATAGTTTTATAAATTTTTTCATTCATAAGGCTGCGTCCTCCCAGTAAAAGCGGACCTTCGGAATCCGCCGCTCTTTTATGACCTTTTATAACAATATTATTCTGCGCCGTACTGGTCATAATATGCATCAATGGCAGCTTTCAGCTTATCATCGATCACAACACGGCCTTTGTATTCTTTGTTGTAGAGATGCTCAACAACCTCCGCCATAGTTACAATAGCTGTAGTCTGAAGGCCGTAGGTTTCCTCGATCTCTTTGAGCGCACTCTTTGTTCCCTGGCCGCGTTCCATACGGTCAACAGAAACCACAAGACCTATCGGATTTACATCTCCCTGCGCTTTGATGATCGGAAGTGTTTCTTTAATGGATGTTCCTGCAGTCGTAACATCCTCAATGATCACTACCTTATCCCCATCCTGGATCGGGCTGCCAAGAAGAATTCCTTTATCTCCGTGGTCTTTCACTTCCTTACGGTTGGAACAGTAACGGATATCCTTTCCGTACATTTCACTGATCTCCATAGTTGCTGCTACAGAAAGCGGAATTCCTTTGTATGCCGGTCCAAACAGCACATCAAAATCCAGTCCGAATTTGCTTTCTATCGCTTTTGCATAATACTGTCCCAGCTTGCGAAGCTGCGCACCGGTACGGTAAAATCCTGTATTTACAAAAAATGGTGTCTTTCTTCCTGATTTCGTAGTAAAATCTCCAAATTTCAGGACATTACAGTCAATCATAAATTCAATAAATTCCTGCTTATACTGTTCCATTTATCTAATCCTCCATGTTTTTCATATATACGACAAACCCAGAATCCACACTCTGCTGCAATCCCAGTGTAAAATCCCTTTATTTATCCTGTTAATTCTAACATATGAACAACAGAATTGCAAATACGGCAATCCTCCGTTATTTCACTACTCCGATCAGCTCATTGATGTCTTCCACTTTCTGTTTTTCAAGAAATGCCTGAATACCATCTGCGATCTCCACAGTAGCATAAGGGTTAAAAAAGTTTGCAGTTCCCACAGACACTGCAGTAGCACCTGCCATAATAAATTCCAGGGCATCCTCAGCAGTTGCGATTCCTCCATACCGATGATAGGAAGGGATACTGCATTTGCCACCTGATATACCATACGGACAGCTACCGGTTTTACTGCAGGGCCGGACATTCCACCGGTTTTATTTGCCAGTGCAAATGTACGTCTGTTGATATCGATCTTCATTCCTGTCAGGGTATTGATAAGAGAAAGAACATCTGCGCCGCCAGCTTCTGCTGCTTTCGCCATCTCGGTAATATCGGTTACATTTGGGCTCAGCTTCATGATCACCGGCTGTTTTGCATATTTCTTTACTTCTTTTGTGATCTCTTCAAGAGCTTTCGGATTCTGACCGAAGGCAATTCCGCCTTCCTTGACATTCGGGCAGGAAACATTGATCTCCAGCATATCCACAGGCTCATTTCCAAGGCGTTCTACAACCTCACAGTAATCCTTTGCAGATTTTCCACAGACATTGACGATGATCTTTGTATCATATTTTTTAAGGAACGGAATATCTCTTTCACAGAAAACATCAATCCCCGGATTCTGAAGACCAATGGCATTGAGCATTCCGGATGCTGTCTCGGTCACTCTCGGTGTAGGATTTCCCGGCCATGGTACATTTGCCACACCCTTTGTCACAACTGCGCCAAGTCTGTTCAGATCCACAAATTCACTGTATTCCGCTCCGGAACCAAATGTTCCGGATGCTGTCATCACCGGATTCTTAAGTTTTACGCCGGCAAGATTTACATTCATTCTGCTCATAACTCTACCTCCGTGCTCAGGAATACAGGTCCGTCTTTACATACTCTCTTGTTATGGACATGAGAATGAGAATCCACATCTTTGGATTTGCACACACAGGCAAGACACGCGCCTACGCCACAGGCCATACGCTCTTCCATGGAGATCCAGCACGGAATCCCCTTTTCAAGGGCATATGCCTTGATGGCACGGAGCATCGGGGCAGGTCCGCAGGCAAAGATCGCATCTGCCTCAAGATCGTTCTCACGGATAGCATCCATAACATTTCCCTTTGTTCCTGCAGAGCCGTCTTCTGTTGCCACATAGACATCTCCATAAGCTTCAAATTCCTTGTTTAAAAACAGCTCATCTCTGTATCCGAGAACCATGATCTTTTCTGCGTCCAGCTGTTTAGCAGTTTCCAGCATTGGCGGGATTCCGATTCCTCCACCCATGAGAAACACTTTTTTGCCTTTTACTGCCTCCAGTGGAAAGCCATTTCCCAGAGGTCCCATAGTCTCAATGGGGACCCCTGCATGAAGTCTGGAAAATTCCTCCGTACCGGTTCCTTTTCCTGTAACGCGATATACCAGTCTCAGTTTTCCTTCTGCTTTATCGATCTCACAGAGACTGATGGGTCTTGGCAGAAGCTTACCGCCATTGCGGCTGTAAAGTGATACAAACTGTCCCGGCACTGCATTTTTTCCAATCTCACCTGCATCCAGCCACATACTGTAAATATCTGTACCAATACATTCCTGGCTGAGTATCTTACAGGGCTTTTTTGTTTTTTTACTTTCTGATGTACTCATAAAATGCCTCCTGTATTATCTGTTCTCCAGCGCACCGCTGATATCCGCGATCATATCTTTTACTGCCGCTCTGGAAGCATCTGCGTAATTTTCAGCGCCAAACTCTTTATATTTCTCCTGCTTATATGCAGCGATGATTCCTCTGGAAGAGTTTACGATAGCACCAAGTCCGTCCTCATTAAAGAAATGGACAAGATCTGCGCCCTTTCCACCCTGAGCACCATATCCGGGAACAAGGATAAATGTCTTCGGCATGATCTTTCTTAATACCTTTCCCATTTCCGGATAGGTCGCACCTACAACAGCACCAACATAACTATATCCATCGCCCATAAGCTCATCGCCCCACTGTGCAACCTTCTCACCTACCAGCTCATAGAGCGGGCGACCGTCGATGACACGATCCTGGAACTCACCACTTGATGGATTGGAAGTTTTGACCAGAACAAAGATACCCTTTTTCTCTTCCTTGCATACATCCATAAAGGGTTTCACACCATCAGAACCAAGGTATGGATTGACAGTTGCAAAATCCTCATCAAAACCTGCATATTTTTTTGAGCCTACCTGAACCTGTCCCAGGTGACCAACTGCATATGCTGCAGATGTGGAACCGATATCACCTCTTTTGATATCACCGATCACAACCAGATCTTTGGATTTACAATACTCAACCGTTTTCTTGTATGCGATCAGTCCCGGGATACCAAACTGCTCATACATAGCGATCTGTGGTTTCACTGCCGGGATCAGATCAAAGGTCGCATCCACGATTCCTTTGTTATACTGCCAGATTGCTTCTGCAGCGCCCTCCAGAGTCTCCCCAAACTCTGCAAAAGCCTTTTTCTGGATATGCTCCGGAATATAATTCAGCATAGGATCCAGTCCTACAACGATTGGTGCATTTGTTTTGCGGATATTGCTGATCAGTTTGTTAATCATGATTCTTTCTCCTCCTGGTTATTAAATACAATTTTTCCGTCACAGATGGTATAAAGCACTTTTCCCTTTACTTTCCAGCCATCAAACGGTGTGTTATGTCCTTTGGAAACAAATTTATTTTTATCGATAGCATACTCCTGCTCCGTATCCACGATGATCACATCTGCCGGATGGCCTTTCTGGAGAGTTCCTCTGTCAAGCCCGAGGATTTTTGCCGGGTTCAGGCACATCTTCTCAACCATCTGTTTCAGTGTGATCACATCTTTTTCCACCAGCTCTGTATAGGTGAGCGGAAGGCTTGTTTCCAGACCTACGATCCCAAATGGTGCATTCTTCATAGAACCTGTTTTTTCCTGTGCACTGTGCGGTGCATGGTCCGTGCTGATCACCTCGATGGTACCGTCCTTCAGGCCCTGTTTCAGTGCTTCCACATCCTTCGGTGTACGGAGCGGCGGATTCATCTTGTAATTCGGGTCATCTGTTTTAATATCATCGGATGAAAGGATAAAATGGTGCGGGCATACTTCAGCTGTGATATTGTCGTATCCTTTCTCTTTTACGATCTTCATCATCTGGGCATCCCCATAAGTGGAACAGTGGCAGAGATGAAGATGGACTCCTGTCTCCAGCGCCAGAATGATATCTCTGGCTGTAATGGTATCTTCCACTGCATTGCAGATTCCGGGAAGCCCCAGTCTTTTGGCGTTCTCATCCTCATTCATGCATCCATCTCCACGCAGATCGATATCTTCACAATGGTCAAAAAACGGCACGCCACATTCTGCTGCGATCCTCATTGCTTCTTTACAAAGTGCTGTATTCATCACAGATTTACCATCCTCGGACACTGCCGGGATCCCTGCTTTCACCATTCCGGCAATATCTGCAAGTTCAGTACCTTTTTCTCCCATAGTGGCTGCACCTGCCTGAAGTACATGAATACCGGAAACCTGCGCCGCCTTGTTATGTACATAGTTTACCCGGTCCGGATTATCAATAGTGGGAGTTGTATTTGGCATAGCAACTACAGTTGTCACACCACCACGTGCTGCCGCAGCAGCACCACTCTTGATATCTTCCTTATGTGTCTGGCCCGGATCACGAAAATGGACATGAAGATCGATAATTCCCGGCATGACCAGCTTTCCTTTCGCATCGATCACACGGTCGCCGTCTTTCTTTTTCAGCTTCTGGCCTATTTCCGCAATGATTCCGTCTTCCAGATAAATATCGCCTGTTTTATCCGTATCTGTAGCCGCATCCACGATCCGGCCTCCTCGAATCAGAATCCCCATTTCTGTTCTCCTCTCATCCTGTATTTTCAAAGCAGATCCTTCAATCCACTTGTATTCTACTATATCATACACGAAATCTCTCTATTTATAAAGATTTTTTTTACAAAGCAATTTCGCCCCTTTTTACACCCCGGAATTGTTGGAATTTTCTCCTTGACATTTCAAAACACGGGTTATATATCAGAGCATGGCAAAATATTTAATGTAAAATCACTAGTTTTTAGAGATTATATTTACATGAATATAGTCTGTAAAATCTGGTGATTTTTTATATCATCAGAAGCTATTTTAATTTTTT
>ENA-OQDW01000384-OQDW01000384.1-human-gut-metagenome-genome-assembly--contig:-NODE-384-length-18848-cov-8.583462_pt1 | contig 18848 bp, 16 predicted proteins | sample MGYA00242784_ERZ504613 | MGnify/ENA primary metagenome ERZ504613 (study PRJEB26092, sample SAMD00036330) | human gut metagenome | host: Homo sapiens | study: EMG produced TPA metagenomics assembly of... | reverse complement strand
CCTTGGTAATCTCCATAATGATATCTTTTTATGTTTGTAACTAATTGGATTTCAACTACAAAGATACAAAAAACATCGGAGATTACCAACTTTTTTAGGCACTATTTCTTATCCCGAACTGAGGTAAACCGTGATGTATATATCACTTCTTCAGGCGAACTAGACAAGGCTATGTCTGAGCGTCCTGACAGTTGGAACTTCATCGTGGATGATTTGCAGAAGGCTGGCGCTGATTTACCACAGAAGCGTCCTGCTGATAATCTGGGTCGTGCTACTTCCGGTTCAGCTTATGCTTACCTCGGCTTTGCCTATCTCACCATGGCTTCAGAGCAGCCAGAGAAGAAAACTGAGTATCTGAACGAGGCACTTAAGGCTTTTGACAATGTAAAGGGATATGAACTCGAAAGCAATTTCCTGAGCATGTTCAATGGTACCAACAAGAACTGTAAGGAGTCTATCTTCGAAATCCAGTTCTCTATGAGTAGTGTCAGTGGCGCATGGTATCGTACCTATCTGCACAAATGGATTGGTACCAGTGCATTCGGCGGTTGGGATGAAATCGCTCCATCTCAGGCTTTGATGAACGAGTTTAAGAAGGAAGGTAAGTTGAACAATGGCTTGTATGATGCCCGTCTCTATGAATCTGTTTACTTCAATGACCCATACTTCAATGATGGAACCGGTAAGGTTTATGGTTATGACTTTAAGGATTGGGTAGAAGATTCTGAGGAGAGAGACCGGGTTCTTCAGTTCCGCAAGTTCATGCCACCTACAAAGCGGCTTTGGATCAGAAGCATACCGACGTGAACATTCCTCTGATGCGTTATGCCAACGTTCTCCTGATGAAGGCCGAGGCACTCAATGATTTGGGACGTACAGGAGAGGCTATTCCGCTGATTAATGATGTGAGAAGAGTTCACGGCAACATGCCAGCCATGACCGGTACAACACAGGCTGAGGTTCAGGCTCAGATTGAGCACGAGCGTATGATTGAGTTCCCGATGGAGAACCTGCGCTGGTATGACCTGCGCCGATGGGGCAAGACTGCTGAGGCTATGGCAGCAATAGGCCGTACTGGTTTCGACAAGAGCAAGCTGTTCTATCCAACTCCTCAGACAGAGTTGAACTCAAACAGTCTGGCTAAGTAATAGGAGCGAGTAACCTTGAAGATTACTTATAAATATCATCAGGATTCTCGGTCTATTTAGCAATAATACGACCGGGAATCCGTTTTTTATGGTAAGGTAATTCATAAAAACGAACAATAAAATTAAGAAGAAAAACAAGAAACAATGCTCAAGATAGTAATGATTATGCTATGCGGAATAGGTACCGGCTATCTGCTCCGCAACAAGAAAATGAGTTTTATCGGCCGTATCATCACGGCGCTGATATGGGTACTCCTGTTCCTGCTCGGTATCGAGGTAGGTTCTAACCCTCGTATCATCAGCGGTCTTCAGACCCTGGGACTTGAGGCGATAGCCCTGACCTTGGGAGCAGTCTGGGTAGTGCACTCTTTGCTTGGGCATTGTGGAAGTATGTTACAGCAAAGCAGGCTAAATCGTCGGCTCACGCTGAAACCGGGAAAGGAGGCAAGGCATGAAAGGCAGTTTGATTATCGTAAGCTTCTTTGTTCTGGGTATCATCGTAGGCTTGTGTGATGCGATTCCGGCAGGTCTTCTGGATAGCGACGTGAGCTATTATGCACTCTGCTGTCTGATGTTCTGTGTAGGTATCAGCATCGGTTGCGATACCTCTGTGCTGAAGAGTTTCAAGAAGGTGAATCCCCGTCTGATGATGCTCCCTGTGATGACCATTCTGGGTACGTTGGCAGGTTGTGCAGCCGTATCTCTCCTCTTGACCCACCGCCAGCTTACCGATTGTCTGGCTATAGGTTCAGGATTCGGATATTACTCACTTTCGAGTATCTTCATCACCGAATACCGGGGCGCCGAACTGGGAACCATCGCCCTTCTTGCCAACATCTTCCGCGAGATTCTCACCCTGCTGTGTGCTCCGCTGCTGGCAAAATACTTCGGCAAACTGGCACCTATCAGTGTAGGTGGAGCCACGACCATGGATACTACGTTGCCTATCATCACCCGCTATTCGGGCGAGAGTTTCATCATCGTTTCCATCTTCCATGGCTTCTGTGTCGACTTTTCTGTACCCTTCCTGGTTACCTTCTTCTGTTCTTTGTAGAAATAACTAAAAGTAGTTTTAAACCAAACCCGTATGAGACATATTTTCAGTTCATTCATGATATGTCTGAGCCTGTGCTGTGCCCATACCTCAGTAGCCCTTGCGGCTCAGGACGGCAAGCAGCCAGCAGCTTCAGACCCTTGGCAGAACGCCACCGTGACCCATATCAACCGCATGCCGATGACCGCTCATTACTTGCCTTTTACAAGCGAGAACGGAGCCTTGGCACAGTTGAAGATGGACGACGCCCGCCGTTTCCAGTTGAACACCCAGAATGAGCGCCGCCGCTCGCTGGATGGTGTATGGAAATTCAAACTGGTGAAGAATCCGAGTCTTGCCTTGACCGATTTCTTCAAGACATCCTATAATGTAAACGATTGGCAGAATATCAATGTGCCTGGCAGCTGGGAGTTGCAGGGCTTCGATGCGCCCATCTACACCGATGTAACCTATCCTTTCAAGGCAAATCCTCCTTTCGTACCACAGGATTACAACCCTGTAGGACATTATGTACACGAATTTACCGTGCCTGAAAACTGGAAGGGCATGGATGTAATCATGGATTTCGAAGGTGTAGAATCAGCCTTCTATCTCTGGATCAACGGCAAGATGGTGGGTTATAGTGAAGATAGCCGTCTGCCAGCCACTTCAATATCTCCAAGTTCCTGAAGAAGGGCAAGAACCGCCTTGCCATGAAGGTGTTCCGCTTCAGCGACGGAAGTTATCTGGAAGACCAGGACTACTGGAAGTATAGCGGCATAGAACGCAATGTGTTCATACAGGCTCGTCCTAAGAGCAGAATGAACGACTACGTATTAGGAAATAAACTAATCGATCAATATAAGGATGGCAATTTCACACTCGATGTGAATATGCTCAATCCACAAAAGGGTCAGAAGGTTGAGGTGAAAGTGCTTTCGGCAACAGGTAAATCTCTCTTCAAACAAATCCAGAGCATCACCTCACCTGCTGATACCTTGATTCATTTCGAAAAACTGTTGAAGAACGTGCAGCCTTGGAGTGCCGAGAGTCCTTATCTCTACACACTCGTCATCAATACTACCGACAGGAATGGTAGAGTAGAGGAGAGTGTGGCTCAGCCTTTCGGCTTCCGTACCATCGAAATGAAGAACGGACAGCTTCTGGTAAACGGTGTTGCCATCACCATTAAGGGTGTGAACCGACAGGAGCACAATGCCGTACACGGCAGAACCCTCAGCATCGGTGAGATGGTGAAGGATGTGAAGATGATGAAGCAGTTCAACATCAATGCCGTGCGTACCTCTCACTATCCAAACTATTCGGAGTGGTATCAGCTCTGCGATAAGTACGGTCTCTACATGGTGGGCGAGGCAAACATCGAGTGTCATGGTATCCTGGATACAGAATATAAGCAGCTGGCAGACAGAGAAGACTGGTATCCTGCTTTCCACGACCGCATGTACCGCATGATCAAGCGCGACCGCAACCATACCGCCATCATCATCTGGTCTATGGGTAACGAGAGCGGATATGGCAAGAGTTTCGAGAAACTCTACGATATGAGCAAGGCGATGGATCCAACCCGTCCGGTACAGTATGAGGGCGGCGGTTACTACGCCAAGTCGGATATCTACTGTCCGATGTATGCCCGCATCTGGGCTTTGCGCCGCCATGTCAACCAGCGTGATGAGCGTCCGCTGATTCTCTGCGAATACGCCCATGCCATGGGTAACAGCGAGGGTAATCTCAAGGATTACTGGGATCTGATTTACAAATACGACCAGTTGCAGGGTGGTTTCATCTGGGACTGGGTAGACCAGACCATCGCCAAGACCGATAACAAGGGGCACAAATATTGGGCTTATGGTGGCGATATGGGATTCGTAGGCGTAGTAAACGATTCCAACTTCTGTGCCAACGGACTTGTAGCAGCCGACCGCTCTCTGCATCCACATATCTGGGAGGTGAAGAAGGTTTACCAGAACATTGCCTTCGAGCCAGTAGCCTTCATGCAGAACCGCATCAAGGTAACCAACCGATTCGACTATACCACGCTTGACAATTATCAACTCTTCTGGGCAGTAGAAGCAAACGGCGAAACCATCAGAAGCGGCAAGATGAACTTCCCAACCCTCCTGCCTCATCAGACTAAGGAGATGGAGATACCGATGGGAACTCTTCCTGCTGCCGACAACAAGGAATACTTCCTCACCCTGCGCGCCTTCAGCAAGCAGGCTACCGGAGCTGTTCCTGCAGGTCACGAGGTAGCCATCGAGCAGATGCAACTGCCTGTACGACTGGAAAAGGCTCAGGAACAGGTAAGCGGACAGATAGAGAAGACCGAGACAGAAGATGCCGTCACCATCCAGGGAAAAACCCAGGATTTCAGCATCAGCTTCTCTAAGAAGACCGGCGAGATGACCTCACTGAAATATGACGGCAAGGAAATGCTGCTGGCTGGTTTGCAGCCAAACTTCTGGCGCGGTATCACCGACAACGATGTGGCTAACGGTACTCAGGAGCGCTGCGCTACCTGGCGTGAGGCTGGAAAGAAGATGGTACTGAAGAGCATCAAGACCCAGGCAGACAACCGGAAGGCTACCGTCATCGCAGACTTCGATATGCCTGAGCAGGAATCTCAGATGCAGATTACCTATCAGATGCTTGCCAATGGAAATGTAGAGGTGAACATGCACTTCATGCCTGGCAGCAAGGCGCTGCCGGAGATGCCTCGTCTCGGTATGCGCATGATTCTGAAGGGCGACTACGACCAGATGACCTGGTTGGGTAGAGGTCCGCAGGAGAATTATGCCGACCGTAAGAGCGGTTACCTCATCGGTAAGTATTCTGCCAGCGTATGGGAGCAGTATCATCCATACGTAAGAGCACAGGAAACTGCCAACAAGTGTGATGTACGCTGGTTCACCCTCGCATCGAAGGCTGGAGCCGGTATCAAGGTGGAAGGTGCTGAGCCATTGAGCGTAAGTGCCTGGAACTTCCCTCAGGATGATCTCCTCTATGTTCCTTCTACCATCGAGCACCGTCATGGCGGCTGTGTAGACAAGAAGGACATGGTATGGGTGAACATCGACCATTTGCAGATGGGTGTTGGTGGCGATAATACCTGGGGCGCTATGGTGCATCCGGAATATACCATCACACCAAAGGAGTGGAGCTATAGCTTTACTATTAAGAACTTAAAATAAACGATATGAAGACTAAGTCTATAGCTATACTGACTATGGGGCTTGCCATGCTGTCTATGGACGGCATGGCACAGACCACCCGTCAGGAGTATAAGGATATTCTTGACATCCAGCTGACTCCGGGTGCTCCCCGCCGTCAGAACGGATGCTTCACGGATATGGGTTCATGGATGGGGTTCACCCTCTCAGAGAAGGAGAAACCTACCGCAGGCTTCTGCGGACCTTTCAGTATCTATTACCGCAACTGGTATGCCCGGTCGCTGGTATCTCTCATTGATGGTACCGTGCAGGAACAGAGCTATTATCCGGGTGAAATCAGGATGAGTCTGAAGAAGGATGGTGCCGATTTCTATGAGAGTCTGCAGTTTGTAGATGCCCGTACGGCGTTGCTTACAGTTACCAATCCGTCCAAGGTTCCGTTCACGTTTACTGCCGACAGCATCAGTACCCGTGCCAATGTATCACGTTACAAGAACCGTGTTACCATCGGAGACTTCTACGGTGAACGCGTCATCATCGACTTCCCTCAGGAGGTTAAGGTGACTGATACCGACCACAACTATCTGGCTACTGTGCCAAGAGGTGTAGAGCAGCTCACCATCGCCATTTCGCTAGTAGAGCAGGATACCGAGGCTTCGGTTCAGCATGTGCATACAGCCAGTCTGCTTGCCAATCCGAAGGTTGCACTCGATGAAAACGAGAAGCGCTGGAACGGTTATCTGAAGAAGGTGATACGTGATGATATGCCAGCAGAATACAACCGGGTGGCTGCGAAATCCATCGTCACCCTGCTTTCCAACTGGCGTGCCAAGCGAGGTGCCCTGTATCATGACGGTATCGTGCCTAGTCATGCTGTTGGCTATTTCGTAGGTTGCTGGGCATGGGATTGCTGGCGTTTCTCTGCCGGTATGGCTTCCTTCTTCCCAGAGTTGGCGAAGGATAACATCCGCGTGATGTTCGACTACCAGCAGCCAGACGGCATGATTATCGACTGCATCTATCCGGATGCTTCAGAGAACAACTACCGCGACAGTAAGCCTCCTCTGGCAGCCTGGGCGGTGAACGAGATTTACGAGCATACCCAGGATCTGGCTTTCGTAAAGGAGATGTATCCGAAGCTTCTGAAATATCATAAGTGGTGGTATGAGAAGAGGGATCATGACAAGAACCATATCTGTGAGTTCGGTTCGGTGGATGGAACCTGGAGCAGCTGCCTGGGAGAGCGGTATGGATAATGCCATCCGTTTCGACGGTACCAAGATGTTGCAGAACGGCAAGGATGCATGGAGTACAGACCAGGAGAGTGTTGACCTGAATGCTTATCTCTCGCTGGAGTATACCTTGCTCAAGAAGTTTGCCGGATTGCTGGGCGAGCCTTTCGACTTGCCTGACTATCGTGGACTGGTTGCCGATTATTTCTTTGACCAGAAAGATGGCTTCTTCTACGACCGCCGTTTGGATGGCGACAGAAGTTTTGTACGTGAAGCAGGTTGTGAGGGCTATATTCCTTTCTGGGCGAACATAGCAACGCCTAAGCAGTTTGCCAAGGCAAGAAAGTTGCTCGACAATAAGAAGAAGTTCTCTACCTTCATCCCATTCCCGACGATAGCTGCCGATAATCCGAAGTACAATCCGCAGGGTTACTGGCGCGGTCCTATCTGGCTCGACCAGACCTATTATGGCATTAAGGGCTATCGCAATTATGGTGAGAAGAAGAAGGCAGATGCCTATACCGACCAGGTGTTCCGCAACTTGCAGGGTATTTCGGCAGGTACCCCAATTTATGAGAATTATGACACGCATACCGGCAAGCCTATGCAGCTTCTCACTTCAGCTGGAGTGCCGCTTGCCTGATCATGATGTACAATGATTATGGAAAATAAACGATAATCTCATGTGTTAAACGTCATGCCAAAGGGGTTTGGCACATCTTAAGACCTAAATAAAAAAGCCTTTGAGCGTATCGGAAATGATAGCTCAAAGGCTTATTTTTTACCCTAAATGATTGAACTGTAACAAGCAAATTCCATACGCTTGGAAAGCGTGTGGTGTATATTATCTCAAAACATACTTTCCGGCTGGTGTCTTGATGAACTTTACCTGATAGGCTTCAGAGACAATCTGCAGCGCCTCGGTAAGGTTGTTGTTCGGCAAGGTTCCTGTGAAAGGTTCGATGGTATCCATTTTCACAGCAATCTCAACCCCGTAATTCTTCTCCAGACTTCTGATGACTTTGCCCAGCGATGCATCGCGGAATACCAGCTGCTTCTTCTGCCATGCACAGGCATCCTCGATATGCGATGTTTCGCGGATATCCATCTTTCCAGTCTGTTTGTTCACCACTACGATTTCGTTTGGCTTCATCGTATAGGTGCTGCCGTTGGCAAGGGAAGTGAGCATCACGCTACCGTTGAGCAGCGCAACTTCTGCAGTCTGTTCTTTCTTTCTGTTGATGACGTTAAACTCAGTGCCCAATACCTTGATTTCCATTTCCTGCATGTGGATGATGAACGGATGTCGGGCGTCTTTGGCTACCTTGTAGTGAGCTTCGCCTTCAAATTCAATCTCGCGATTGTCCTTGCAGAAATCCTGTGGTGCATACTTGATGCTGGAGAGCGAATTGAGCGCTACCACACTCTTGTCGGGTAGGGTGATGCTCACCTGTTCGCCTTCCTGGGTGGTGATTTCTGTCAGCGGAATTGCGGCATATTGCTTGTTTTCCTTATACATCATTCCCATAATCACCATGCAGATAGGCAGGGCAATAGCTGCCGCTATCTGGGTCCACTTGAGGACGCGCTTCAGGGTGAATTGCTTACGGGTTCCTATCTGTTCATGAATTTCGGCCTTGATACGTGCCAAATCTTCGTCAGAGATACCGCTATCCGGGATGATGCCGTGCAGCCATTCCTCTTCCATGGCTGCTGCTAATTCTTCATCAGAACAGTTGTTGATCCGTTCCTTCAGATTAGCTAAGTCTGTACTATTCTTGATGTCGTCTAACATAAAACAATCTTTTTTTAGATTATACACGGTTCGGTAGAGAATGTACCGTTAAATTATACTAAAAACAAGAGCCACATCAGGTTGGTGCGGTTGTTGATAAGCTGTCGGAGCTGTTTCAACCCCATGGACAGCTGGTTCTTAACGGTCTGTTCACTATAGTTGAGCTTCTCGGCAATCTCCTGATTGTTGAGCATCTCCAACTTGGAGAGTCGGATGATTTCCTGCTGCGTCTTGGGCAGCTTGGCAAGCATCTGGTTGAGCTGTCTGACGAAATCATCATACTCCAACTGGCTGTCTGCAGTGGTGCTGTTGTGATGGTCAAGATAGTCCATGTAGTCTTCGTATACGGGCGAATTGATGACCTTCCTGTAGGCGTTGATGAGGTAATGCTTGGCTCTGAGGAAGAGCAGCGGCTTTACGCTGTCTGCCTCTTCCAGCGTGCTTCGGTTTTTCCAGAGCCACACGAAGGTATCTTCCATGATCTCTTCGGCATTCTCCTTCGACTTGGTATATTTCAGGCAAAAGGCAAAGAGTCTGCGGGCATATAGCTCGTAGATTTCATCGAATGCCTTCATAGATCCTTTTTTGAGTTGAAGGATAAGTTCTGTTTCTGTCTTTTTAAACATGATAACTATTCACTAAAATCCATCTAAATCATATTCTTCGCTGTCCAAATCCAGACTGTCGTCGTTGTCGTAAGTTGTCTTTGGCGCTTTTTCTTCCTTTATATCCGCATCGGTTTCCTGGGGTCCGGTTGTTCCGTTTTCGGATGTTCCGGTTGTTCCGTTTTCGGATGTTCCGGTTGTTCCGTTTTCGGATGTTCCGGTTGTTCCGTTACTGAAAGTTCCGGTTGTACCATTATCGAATGTTTCGTCAGTTCCGTTTTCTTCTTCATTTTCTTCTGTATCATCCGTCTTTTCCTGCTGGATGATTTCCTCCGGTTCTTCAAGCAGTGGGTCCTTGCTGATTTTCAGCGGTGCCAGATGCTGGGTATAGAAGAGGGTATAATCGTCGTAGCTCAGACTGGTGCCCAGCAGCAGGAGGTTTGGTTCGCTGATGACGATGCCTCGGGCTCCCTTTGAGAGGAGCTGGGTGATGGCCTGATGCTGGTAGATGTCGTTGGCATACTGGCGTGCTTCGTCGTAATTGCGGAAGCCCTTTACCTGCATGCGGTGCAGACCATTCTGCTCGTCGATGACGAGGTCGAAATTGCGAACGAGATAGGAGGTGAAATTATATTTCGCCATCTCGAAGAGCAACTGGTTCTCGTTTACAGAATCAGGAACGTAGGCGAGCATGAAGACGAACGGCTCGTTGCGCTCAATGCTGAATACCTTTGCTTTGGATTTGACATCATCATTGAGTACGGCGTTGCGGCGCGACCATACATTGCTCAGGTCGAATGTGCCGCCCTTGAGCTGTCTGCCGGCTTTCACTCCGTTGAGAATCATTCCCGCCATTTCGCTGAGTCGACTGTTCGGATATTTCTCTACCACCTGCTGCATATCATCGAGACAGGCCTGGATATTACCCTCGTGGAGCTGGGTGAGTCCGCCGATAAAGAGGAACTTGTCGCGGTTGGCTCCTTCAGGATAGCGCTTGTCAGAGATAGCTCTGTTGTGTACCACCTTATTATATAGGTTAGCCTTGAAGGCGTCGTAGGTGGCAGCATAGAGCGAATCTTCGAGATGAATGCCCATCTTCGCATCTTCCTCATAATAAGGAGAGGTGAGCAGGGCGGTCCATTGGCTCTCCGGATAATTCGCTTTCAACAGGTCGAGATAGCGGCTGGCGATGGCTGGCTGCTTCCTGATGTTGTAGAGCAGGTAGAGGTGATAGTAGGCATCATCGAGATGTTCGTATGTAGCGTTCTTCTTTACCAGTCGCTGCAGCATGCGTTCGCTTTCGTCCAGATCATTGAGTTTGTCTTTCAGAATGATGCCGGCATGCAGCAGTCCGTCGTCCAGAATCTGATTGCTTTCTGCCATCTTCTCTTCGGTGAGCGGAATCTGAGCGAGATAGTAGGCGCGCTGATGCGGATCTTCTTCTGCACTCAGGTTCTTCTCTTTCTCCTTCTTAAGGTCTTTCTTCTGTGCCTCGTTGAGGAGTGAATCGCGCTGCTCGTCGGTCATTTCTTCTACACCTTTGGCATCGGCTACTACGGTCTGGTTGCTCCGCTGCCAGTTGTCTATGTTCTTTCTCTTACCCCAGAGGCGCTCAAACTGCTGTTTGCCTTGGGCTACGGCAGATTGGGAGTAGAAATACCAGGTATTGGTGTTGCCGAAACCGCCGTTGCCCTGGGCTCCGTTTCCGAAGCCGGATGAGGCATTGCTGTTTCCCTGATTCCTGTTATTTCTGCTGTTATTATTGCCGTTGTTTCTTCCGAAGTCAGAGTTGCCCTGCTGTTCTGCCAATTCCTGGTCGGCAAGTCTTCTCTTTTCTTCTTTTTCCTGCTTTTTCAGGGCTTCTATCACCTTGTCAATGGCGACATTCCGTTCTGTTTCGCTCATGCGGGCGAGTGATTGCAGGGAGTCCTGCAGATGGATGGCGTCGGTATAAGGCACCAGTTCATCGAGAACCTTCGAACGGTCGGAGAGCTGTTTGTAGTCTTTGCGGTCCTGGTCTAGGAGTCCGATGGCAGCATCATAGCATCGCTTGGCATCGCCATAACGGTGGCATTGCCAGTATACATTGCCCAGATGCAGCAACAATACACCTTTCTCTACTCCGTTGCGGCTTGATTTCGCAGCACCTTTTTCGTATGCAGCAATAGCCTGAAGGGTATCGCCTTGGTTGAGATGTATGTTGCCGATGGCATAATAAACCTGGTCGAGATATTCCTGGTTCTTGTCGCTCGCTGCCATTCGCTTCAATTTAGATACCATCTTCCGGGAGTTGTTGGTTGCCAGTACCTCGGTCATGGAGATGCGGGCATTGAACTCCAGTTCGTAAGGCGGATTGAGACGGATGACATGCTTGAAGGCACGGTAGGCATTCTGGGTATGTCCCTGTTGTGCTTCTACCTGTCCCATCAGATACCAGAGGCGGGCTTTCTGCTTGCGTCGCATCTCATAGCCGATGGCTTTGCGGAGATACGGAACGGCCTCCTGATAGCGTCCGGTCTTCAGATAGTAGAGGGCATAGGTCTTGTCCCATTCCTTCTGGGCACGCCAGTGGATGGAATCGCGCTCGATATTACGGATTACATCTTCGGCATCGTATATCCATCCTGATTCGAGATAACTCTTGGCGAGCCAGGCACGTGCCTTGCCGTAAATGCCGGGTTGGGTGGCGTAGAGACGGCTCATATAGGCGAATGTAGCTGCTGCCGACTGGAAATCGCCTTCAAAAAACTGGGAACGGCCCATCAGCATCCATGCCTTCCAGAGGAACGGATTATATTCACGGCGCTGCAGCCATTCCAGGTCTTTGGCAGTCTTGCGGCGTTTCTTGTCCCATACCGGGCGGCGCTTGATGCTATGCTGGTGAATGGCTTTCTCGCATTTCTCGATGGCGCGGTCGTAGTTCGACTTGCCCAGTTCGCGGCTGTTCTTGTTGCCAACCGTATAATAAGGAATCATTTCAGAGTAATTGTCCTTATTCCCGTTTTCCTTTTCGAGCGAGCCTTCTATATAGGCTACGGTACCATTATAATAGGTGTTGTATCGGGCGTTGAAGGCATGCCACCATCTGCTCTTCGCCGTATTCTTCTGCGTAGAGCATCCTGCTATGGTCATTGCAAAGGCAAGGACAACCATAGCTGGCAAGAAGTTTCTGAATGGGAAATGCTTCAACATAAGTTTCTTCTTTGTTTAAAATTTTTCTTTCAGAGTGCGTGAAAGCCTTAGTGCTTTCTGGCTGCCAGTATCCTTGCTGCTGCAAACAGGATGATGCTGACGAAGATGATGGTTGCACCTGATGGCACATTGAGCAGATAACTGGCATAGAGACCCACGATGCAGTCGATGCAGCCTATCACGATGCTGGCTCCTATCATGCGCTTGTAGCTGTAGGTGAAGAGGTTGGCAGTCATCTGTGGTATGGTGAGCAGACTGATGGCAAGTACGATGCCCACCATCTTGATGGTTGCCACGATGGTCATGGCGATGAGCGTCATCATCATATATTCTATCGCTGTAACCGGCAAATGTTGCGATTTGGCAAAGGTGCTGTCGAATGCGATGGTCTGGATAGGACGCAGCAGAAAGGTGAACAGTATTGCAACAAACAGGGTAAGACCTGCCAGAAGCCAGAGGTCTGTGCTGTCGATGGCAAGTATGCTTCCGAAGAGGAAAGAGGGCAGGTCAGGCATGAATCCCGGAGTAAGGAAGCAGCAGATGATGCCCACGCTCATGCCCAGGGTCCAGAACATGGCGATGGCAGAGTCTTTGCGCACATCTTTCTTCCGTGATACCCATTGCACGCCGAAGGCACTCAAGATGGCGAATACCATGGCAGAGAGTATGGGGTTGATGCCTGCAAATACGCCGATACCGATGCCGCCAAAAGAGGCATGCGTAATGCCACCGCTGATGAAAACCAGCCGGCGTGTGACGATGTAGGTGCCTACAAAGCCGCACAGAATACTTGCCAGTAGGGCGCCAATCAGCGCGTTCTGAAAAAATGTATATTGCAGTATATCCATGTCTTTACTTTGAACTTTGAACTTTGAACTTTGCGCATTGCATGTTTAACTTAAAAAACTGATGACTTCGTCCTTAATCTGGTTAGGCAGGTTGATGCCTCTCAGTATCAGACTTCGATTCCATCCCGCCACCTCGTCTGGCTGCATCGTATAGAGCACTTCCGAGAATTCCTCTACCTCATCATCGGTATAGTCGTCGGCAGCTCTTCCTGCAAACCGGTCGAGTTCTTCGTCATCGTAGTATTCTATTTCCTTGGTGGCGGCTTCCATCATGCATTCCTGTTCGCATTTGGAGTTCTCTCCGTTGCAGGTATTGCATGAAACTCCTTCCTGCAGCGGTTCTTCACCCTCTCCCTTGCGATGAGAAATGATGCCAAAAATGGCGCTTATCAAGCCTAGGACCACCAGGGCCAAAACTAAATATAGCATAAACTGTTAACTATTAACTATTAACTTTCAACTATCTCAAACCCAACTTTCTCCAGGTCTTCCCAATAATGAGGATAGGATTTGCTCACTACCTCAGGATTGTTGATTTCAATCTGAGGGAACTTGAAGGCAAGAGGGGCGAAGGCAAGTGCCATGCGATGGTCCTCGTAGGTGTCGATAGGCTCGAAACTAGGCTCGCAAGTCTCGCCATCCCAAATCAGCGTGTTATCGTTCTCGTCATAAATCACGTAACCCACCTTCTTCAGCTCCTTCTTCAATGCCTCGATGCGGTCGGTCTCCTTGATCTTGAGACTGGCAAGCCGGTGAACTTAAACTTTACGCCCAGGGCACAGCAGGCTACAACGATGGTCTGTGCTAGGTCTGGAGAACCGCTGAAATCGTAGTCGAAACGAGGCAAGAGACAGCGCTGGACTTTCAACTTGACAGGAGAAAGAACATCACGGTTCTCAAATTCTGATTTCACGCCCAGCAGACTGAAGATGTATTTCACGACAGAATCGCCCTGCTTGGAACTGTCGAACAGACCTTCGAGTCTTACCTCAGAATCAGGGTTTCCGTTCAGCGCCATCATTTCATACCAGTAAGAAGAAGCGCTCCAGTCATTCTCGATGGTGTAGTCGGCTACGCAGCTGTAAGGTTGTGGCTTTACGGTGATGGTATCCACATCGGTCCATTCGGCACTGGCTCCGAAGTTCTGCATCGTCCACAGCGTGAGGTCGATGTAAGGACGTGATGCAATCTCGCCCGTCAGTTTCAGTTCCAGACCGTTTTTCAGGATAGGACCAATCATCAGCAGCGCCGAGATATACTGCGAACTGATGTTTCCCACCACTTCGAGATGTCCGCCTTCCAGTGGCTTACCTACGATGTGGAGTGGAGGATAGCCCTCTTTCTTTTCATACTGTATATCAGCTCCGAGGTAGCGCAGGGCATCTACCAGGATAGCAATAGGGCGGTTCTGCATGCGCTCGGTACCTGTGATGGTATGCTCGCCCGGTGTAGCAGAAAGATAGGCGGTCATAAAGCGCATGGCGGTACCGGCAGCCTTGATGTTGATGACATCAGGCATATCGCGCAGTGCCGCAATGATGACTTCTGTATCATCGCAATCGCTCAGGTTGCGGGGCTGCAACTTGCATCCCGCCATGGCATTGATTACCAATGCACGGTTGCTGATACTCTTGGAAGCTGGCAAGTTGATACTTGCATTGAGTTGGCGTGGAGCCTTGATTGTATATTTCATTTTCTTCTTGTTTCTGTTTCTTTTAATACTCTTTTTCCTGATTTTGCTATTTCTCAGCCTTCAATATCCGGATGTCCTTGATGCAGACAGCCTTTTCCTTGGCATATCGGATAGGGAGGTCATCTTCTGTTTCCGGCATCTCATCCCATGCACGGGTTCTCGGACGAATCTTCTTCGGACCCGGTATCAGGGGCGAATAATACAGAACCTGGCGGATGCGGTTTGCCTGTTCTGGGGTGAATCGCATGCTGTAACAGATGCTGTAGTCCATCAGATTGTCTGACTGCCATTTCTCACCCTTGCTGTTGGTGCGTATGGCCACCTCTCTCATGTCTAAAGTATCCTTATTGTTGGCTTTAGCATCACTGATATATTTTGTCAGCCACTTGCCGTATTCTATTCGGTTGTAGCTAGGCGTATCATCGCAATAGTCTGAGTCGTCATCATCATCGGCTGCCTCTGATTTGCCCTTTACTGTTTTCTCAGAGAAACAGTGGAAGAGACCCAGATAATGACCCAGTTCGTGAGCTAAAGTAGCATTCGGGTCAAACATATCGGGTTTATATCTCCTGTTATACTTGTCTTCAGTATACCGGGATCCTTCATTCTTCTTTCCCACATAGATAGAATTGAGCGAAACGCAATATGGAAATTTGCCCGGTTTGCTCAGCGGATAGTTCTTGCCATTGCTCAAACCATCTATCTGTGGATAGCCGCCTACCTGGTAAGGCAGATGACTGATGCCCAGCGTGGTGCTGTTTTCATCGGTCTTCTTGAAGGCATATACCATCACATTGATGTAGTTGTTCTGGTCCCAGCAGTACTGTACATACTTCTTGTCCTTCATGAAACTCTCGCAGTCGAACTCTGATTCTGAAACCTTGATATATTCCACACCCGGTGTACTGAGTCTCTTGCCGCTCTCATCCTTTTCAGCCAGTTCGAACAGGATATGCAGGTTCTCGCTCGGGATGGTATCCATCTGATAGTTGTATACATCACCCTGGTAAAGTTCGTTCACGTTGGAGAGAATCTCCTTGAGGCGGTCATATTTAATGTATTGCGTGGTGTTACTGTAGAAGACATGGAAGATGACAGGCAGATGATAGACATAATCATCGCCTGTAATGATATCTGTGTCACGGTCTTGCCCGTTGGATATGATAGGGTCGCCGATAGAGCCTTCGGTATCCTTGCATGATGCAAAGCTGAGGACGGTGAGGGCGATCATGAAATAAAGAATTTTTCTCATGCGCGTACCTTATATTATATATTTTCGTGCAAAATACAAAAATAAAAGAAGATAGGCGAGAAATATCCTGAAAAAGTTTCTCAAAATGCCAAAAAACTTGTGCTTTCATCTTCTTGATGTATGTCAATTCAGTTACATTTTGTAAACTTGACACCATGAAAACAGCGTTTTGTAAGGTATGTCTTCGTACAATATGCGAAATTTCAGGCTATGAAATTGCAAATTGTAAGCTTGTGTGCGTTCAAAAACAAAAAGTATTACTTGCTCAAAAAATAAGATAAAATAGCGTTAAGGAATTATGAATTTTTCGGAAATCGTTGTATCTTTGCACCAGAAAAAGAAACAAAGACAATTACAATAACATCCTAAAAATAAACGATATGAAACGAATGATATTATTCTCATTGATGGCTTTGATGACCATAGCAGCTTTCGGTCGTAAGCACGTAGAGAATGCAACAGTTGTAGCTGACACTATTTTCTATGCAGAAAATATGAGCAATGTAACCAGTGCAGATCAGGCTAGTTATTACAGACTGCTGATGACTACTGGTTCAGGCCTTAACAAGAAGGACGTTTTCCAGGACTTCTATATGAACGGTAATCTCCGTGCTGAAGGTGGTTATAGCTTTATCGACCTCGGCAACGATCGCAATACTATCTTTAATGGTGAGGTTACTACCTATTATAAGAATGGTAAGGAGAAGTGGCATGGCAACTATGTCAATGGTAAGCGCGAAGGCTACTTCACACTCCAGCTCCGTGAAGGCGGTGTAGCTGTCGTTCAGTTCAAGAATGGCAAGTCTGTTCACGATTACTTCATGGTAACTTACAAGGACGGTTCTTCTGAGAAGAGAAATCTCTCTGAGTTGAAGCAGTTCATGTAATCAGAAATAAGCAACTATAGTTTTGTTACTTCATTGAATTAGAAGAAAATCTCTCTTATATAAATTAAAATTTTATGTTGATATGACCAATATGGGGATGGCTTCCGTGAGGAAGGTGCATCCCCTTTTTTTATGACCTATATTTACCAACAACAAGAAGAGGGTGAATCATAAACTTATGATTCACCCTCTTCTGATTATTCTTATTGATGTTGGATGACAGGTAGGATTAGAACGTTAAATCTACTTCTACCGGACAATGGTCGCTGCCCATGATTTCAGTATGGATTTTAGCTTCTGTAATCTGTTCCTTGATACGGTTGGAGACAAGGAAGTAGTCGATACGCCAACCGGCATTCTTCTCGCGCGCCTTGAAACGGTATGACCACCACGAATAGGTTACCTCATCCGGGTGGAGATAACGGAAACTGTCGGTAAAGCCATCGTTCAGAAGAACGGTCATCTTTTCTCGCTCCTCATCGGTGAAACCGGCATTTCGACGGTTGGTCTTCGGATTCTTGATATCTATCTCTTCGTGTGCTACATTCAGATCGCCGCAGATGACGACTGGTTTCTTGGCATCAAGAGATTTCAGAAACTTGCGGAAATCGTCTTCCCAGGTCATGCGATAATCCAGGCGCTTGAGTTCTGTCTGCGAATTTGGGGTGTAGCAGGTAACGAGATAGAACTGGTCATATTCCAGCGTGATGATTCTGCCTTCATGATCATGTTCCTCTACGCCCATGCCATAACTTACGTTTAATGGCTTGTGCTTGGTATAAATGGCTGTACCGGAGTATCCTTTTTTCTCAGCGTAGTTCCAATAACTCTGGTAGCCCTCAAACTGAAGGTCGAGCTGTCCCTCCTGCATCTTTGTTTCCTGCAGGCAGAAGAAGTCGGCATCGAGTTCCTTAAACTGGTTCTCGAAGTCCTTGCCTACGCAAGCGCGCAGGCCATTTACGTTCCAGGATATAAACTTCATTTTTGGTAATGTTGAATGTTGAATGTTGAATTGGGGAGGAGTGTTGAATGTTGAATGTTGAATGATGAGTTGATATGGCGTATGCCTAATTCAACATTCAACATTCAACATTCAACATTAAAAAATTAAATTCTCTTCGTTTCTCCTCTCAGCAGACTCATAAACTCCTGGCGGGTGTTCAGTGAATTGAAAACTCCGCTGTAGTCGCTTGTGGTGGTTATGGAATTCTGTTTCTCTACACCTCGCATCTGCATGCACATGTGCTTGGCTTCTATCACTACCATCACGCCCTGCGGATTCAATGTTTCCTGAATGCAGTCTTTAATCTGCTGGGTAAGACGCTCCTGTACCTGGAGACGATGGCTGTAGATATCTACCACACGAGCTATCTTGCTCAGACCGGTAATCTTGCCGTTCGGGATATAGGCTACATGCACCTTGCCATAGAAAGGAAGCATGTGGTGCTCGCACATCGAGAAGAAATCAATATCTTTCACGATGACCATCTGGTTGTATTTCTCTTCGAAGAGGGCATCGGTCAATACCTTGTGCGCGTCCTGTGTATAGCCACGAGTCAGTATCTGCATAGCCTTGGCTACTCGCATCGGTGTTTTTACAAGTCCTTCACGTTCAGGGTCTTCTCCCAAGAGCTTCAATACTTCTGTATAGTGTTCTGCGAGTTCGTCCAATCCCTCGCGAAATTCTGTTTCTGGATTCATCTTATTTAATTTATAATTGATTATTTATAATTAATAATTAGGCCTACGGTATCAATGCTGTAAACTATTAACTATTAATTGTTATCTGAAGTTTCGCAAGTTTTGCACCACACGCCCTGAAAGGGCAGAAGCTCCTAGCCCAGGGCATCGCCCTGGGTATAATAGCAATCAGCAAGGCGCCCTGTAAGGGCAAAGCTTATGTGTGCTTGGAGTTTTAAAGCTTTTGCCTTTAACAGGGCTGACTAAGGTTGTGCGGTCCTAATTACCCAGGGCG
>ENA-OQDW01000382-OQDW01000382.1-human-gut-metagenome-genome-assembly--contig:-NODE-382-length-18868-cov-3.309162_pt1 | contig 18868 bp, 19 predicted proteins | sample MGYA00242784_ERZ504613 | MGnify/ENA primary metagenome ERZ504613 (study PRJEB26092, sample SAMD00036330) | human gut metagenome | host: Homo sapiens | study: EMG produced TPA metagenomics assembly of... | reverse complement strand
TCGATGTTCGCTCATCACCCGCTTGTGCGATAGTGGCGTAGTTGGTAACGCGCGACCTTGCCAAGGTCGAGACCGCGGGTTCGAGCCCCGTCTATCGCTCTTCGGAACTCTGAGGATGATCAGAGTTCTTTTTTGTTGCGAAAAAATCCTCTGCTTTATTTTTATGCAGCAGAGGATTTTTCGCGTTATGTGTTACTGCGTAGCTTATTCAGTTGTTTCACCCTGATCGATCAGAGTATAGAAGGTCAGAAGATAAAGCCCGCATAAGCCTACAAGTCCGTAGATGATCCGGGAGAGCCAGCTCATGCTTCCGAACAGGAATGCTACCAGATTAAAATTAAAGAAGCCGATCAGACCCCAGTTTATGGCACCGACCACAGCAATGGTCAGGGTGAAGTACTGCAGATATTTATTTGACATAAGTCACCATCCTTTCGTTATACAGGAAATAGTTTTTCATGGAATCAAAAAAATATACACAGGAATGAGAAAAAGAAAAACGGAAATTTCTGCCAGCCATGAAAAAATCATGAAGGAGAAATTTCCGTTTTCCTTTCATATGCAAGATAAAATGTAAATTTCCGGTTTATCGAATTTGGATCGTAAATATCCGCCAGGCGATTCCGATATCTTACTTCAGCTTCAGAATCTGAGAGGTTGTCTGTCCGCCGCTTACATTCAGAGTTTCTTTGCCCTGAAGCGTTACATCATTGGTAGTATCCTTCAGAAGAAATACCTGGCATACAGTGACGGTTTTTCCGGGATCAATGGTGCTCATGTAGTTATCTACAGCATCATCGCTGGCTTCCGGATAAGTTCCTTCTAGAACTTCTCCGTTCTGGGAAGCCTGCAGGGTGAAGTCTACAAATGCACTGGACTGGGAATCGCCGGAGTTTGTATAGTCGTAGTAGATCATCAGACAGGGATTTCCGCCGTAGTCCTTGGAAATCGCAAACTGTTTGAAACGGACGGAGAATTTGTCAGTTGTAATATCAATGGATGCACTTGTGCCCTCAGCAGAGGCCGTGCTGCCTGGGGTGGAAGAATCCTCTGCAGCGGCAGAACTGCTATCTGTGCTGTCATCCGTAAGCTGGGATGATATTTCGTCTTTTACGCTTTTGAAGTTTGCGCACATAACCTTGACTGTGGTGTCATCCAGAGAAACGATCTTCCAGTCGCTGCCGATTTTGATCAGAGGATAGGTAATATCGATCTCATTGTATTTCTCATCAGCTGTGGAAGCATTTTCGGCAAGAAGTGCAGCGAGCATTTCCTGGATATCATCCTGTGTCATTTCCTTTCCGGCATAGGCTGCGACAGCAACCTTACGGGTGTATTCCTGAATAGTTGCTGCATAGATATTGGTTCCGTCAATATATTTCATGTGAACCGTTATCTTGGCAGTTCCGTTCTGGATGTCAAATTTGTTTTTGGTGATCTTGTAGGTCATTTTTTTGTTGACGGTAGTGAAGAAATCTGTGTAAGCAGAATCACGGATATCTGCATCATCCAGAGCACTGAGATCATGACTCTGGAGAAGGTTCTCCATTGTGGTAAAATCCATGTTCTGCATGCCTGTGAGAAATTTTTCTGTGGCTTCTACCGGTTTATGGCGCTGCATCATATACCAGGCGGTTCCGCCGGCTGCGGCAGCGATCAGAAGGATGATCAGACAGATCACGAGAGGCTTTTTGCTTTTTTTCTTTCTGTGGGGAGTGTCGCCTTCAAAATCATTGGAGATCAATGATCTGGAGAGCTCATCGTCATAAAAATCATTATTGTCTTCTGTATTCATTATTCCTCCTTACAATAAGTCATTCTGGTTTTCGGGTGGGTAAGTCAGAGGATATCTGTTTGCATTTGCGGGCAAACAGCATCACCCTGTGTTACCGTAACGATTATATCATAGGTTTACTGTTTGAGAAACCCCCTGTGTTATGATATACTGGAAGACACAGAAAAAGTGGTTGAGTACAGGTGACAAAGCGGAATGCGAATGCCCGCTTTATGCAGCAGAAAAGGTGAGGTGAAATATATGTTACGGACAATTCAGTATTCATTTCCTTCAAAAGCAGACGGATTGGAAATTTCCTGCCTGGCAGTAGTGCCGGAGTTGGAACGTAATGAGAAATACCGTGGGATCATACAGATCGTTCACGGAATGAGTGAGTACAAGGAACGCTACATTCCTTTTATGGAATATATGGCAGAGCGAAAATATATAAGTGTGATCCATGATCACCGTGGCCATGGGAAAAGCGTACGCAGTAAAGAGGATCTTGGGTATATGTACGGTGGTGGGGCGGATGCCATGCTGCAGGATATCCATACGGTGAACTGCTTGATCAAGGATCATTTCCCAGGTATCCCGCTGATCCTTTTCGGACACAGCATGGGCTCTCTGGCAGTTCGTGCCTATGCAGCGCATCATGACAGTTGTATGGATATGCTGATCGTCTGCGGCTCACCTAGCTATAATGTATTTCGTCCGGTCGGAGTAGCTCTGGCAAAAGTGGGAAAGACTGTTTTCGGGTCTAAACACAGTGCGGGTCTGATCGAGATGATGTCTTTTGGAAGCTATGCAATGCACTTTAAAAAAGAAAAAACCGTTTTTCCTAGGTATTTGCTCTGATCCGCAGGTTGTACAGGATTATTCGGATTCAGAATACTGTGGATTTACCTTTACGGATGATGCATATCTGGCACTTTTTGACCTGATGAAAAGAGCCTATGATGTGAAGCACTGGAAGTGTACAAAGCCGGAAATGCCGGTGCTGTTTATCAGTGGGGCGGAGGATCCCTGCATGGGAAATGTGAGACAGTTTGCGAAGTCTGTCCGTGCCATGCGTTGTGCAGGATACCGGGATGTCCGGGGAAAATTATATCCGGGAATGCGCCACGAGATCCTGAATGAGAAAGACAGGGAAAAGGTTTATCATGATATATTTACATATATCTGCAAAAAAGGACTTTGAACGCTCTGTGACAGAGTGATATAATAAAAATCTGAGTGCTCCTGCAGACATCTGTGAGAGGGCGCAACTACTGAGAAAACAGGAGGATTCGTAAATTATGAGAGCAAGTGGGATTTTACTTCCAGTGTCCAGTCTGCCATCGAAATATGGGATCGGATGCTTTTCTGAGGAAGCATATGAGTTTGTAGACCAGCTGGCAAGAGCAGGACAGAAATACTGGCAGATTCTTCCTCTCGGACCTACCGGATATGGAGATTCACCATACCAGTCTTTTTCTACCTTTGCGGGAAATCCGTATTTTATTGATCTGGAGGCTTTTGTAAAAGAGGGATATCTGGATAAAAGTGATTGCGAGGACTGTGACTGGGGTACAAACGAGAGCTATGTGGATTATGAGAAGATTTATAATTCCAGATTTCGGCTTTTGAGAAAAGCCTTTGAAAATTATGACTGTGAGACAGATCAGGAGTACCGGAAGTTTGTAAAAGAAAATGCTGCCTGGCTGGAAGATTACAGCCTGTATATGGCAATCAAGGACAGCCTGAATGGGATCAGCTGGATCGAATGGCCTACGGAACTCAAAAACAGAGAAAAAGCTACATTGGCTGAAGAAAGAGAGAAGCTTGCAAAAGAAGTGGGATTTTACTGCTTCCAGCAGTTCTGCTTTTTTAAACAGTGGACAGCACTGAAAGCTTATGCAAATGCTAAGGGAGTGGAGATGATCGGAGACATCCCGATCTACGTTGCGTTTGACAGTGCGGATGCCTGGGCACAGCCGGAATTGTTCCAGTTTGATAAGGAAAATATTCCGATCGGCGTTGCCGGATGCCCGCCGGATGCTTTTTCCGCCACAGGGCAGCTCTGGGGAAATCCGCTTTATGACTGGGAATATCACAAGAAAACAGGCTATGCATGGTGGATACGCCGAATGGCAAATTGTATGAAGCTTTATGATGTGGTAAGGATCGACCATTTCAGAGGCTTTGATGAGTATTATTCCATTCCGTACGGAGATAAAACTGCGGAGTTCGGTCACTGGGAAAAGGGACCGGGAATGGATCTGTTCCGTGCGCTTGAAAAGAATCTTGGAAAGCTGGATGTGATCGCAGAGGATCTTGGTCTCCTTACAGACAGTGTGATCGAGATGGTGGAAGAATCCGGATTCCGGGAATGAAGGTATTGCAGTTTGCTTTTGACGAGAATGAGGACAGTCCGTATCTGACGCACAGATATGAAAGGAATTGCATTGTTTACACAGGTACTCATGACAATGAGACAACAAGAGGATGGTTCCGCAATCTGAGCCAGCATGATCGAAATTTTGCCAGGGCCTATATTGGCTGTGAGGGCAAGCATGAGACTGCGGCAGTGTGGAGCATGATACGTGCGGCGATGTCCAGTGTTGCAGATCGCTGTGTGATCCCGGTACAGGATTATCTCTGCCTTGGAAATGAGGCAAGGATCAATGAACCGTCAACTCTTGGTGACAACTGGAAGTGGCGTATGAAAAAAGGCCAGCTCAATGAAACAATTATTCAGAAGATTTATAAAATGACAAAGCTTTATGGAAGACTTGTAAAAGAAGAAACGGAAGAGAAGGAAAAAACAGAAGCTGACAGGGAAAAGATATCTGACAAATAGAGAAATATAAGGATATCAGAAAGGACAGAAATACATCATGGAAGAACAGAAAAGAGAAAATAAGGAAGAGCTGCAGCAGGAAACTGCTGAGGAAAAGAATTCCGGACAGGGAAATTCTTCCACAAGAAGCAGTCTTCTGTGGATCTTTGCAGGAGGCTATCTTGTGTATACAGGATATCGTCTCTGCGCCAGTGCCATAAGCGGAGCAGAAGACTCCGGTGTGGTATTTCTGGCAGCGGGAGGTATTTTTGTTGTGATCGGAGCAGTGCTTCTGATCATGGCGATCCGTAATCTTGCAAAGGCTGGCGCACAGAAACATGAGCTGGAAGAAGCTGCTGCGAAAAAAGCGGCAGAGGAAGCTTCTCAAAATCCGGAAACCGTGGCAAAGAAAAAAATGTCAATTGCGGAGCGGGCGCATCTTGCGGAAAATCTGGATGACGCACCGGAGGAGAAAGACGAAAAATAAAACTGGATGCAGGTGAGAGTAAAATGCCTGCTGAGATATGACGATTAGTAATAGCAAAAACGGAACATCATAAGGCAAAAAAATCCTTATCTATGTTCCGTTTTTTAGATCAGGCAGATCGCAAAACAGTTATCTGCGTCTTTGCGCGTTTCTGCGTTTTTTTCGAGATTTTTTTCTGTTGGGGGTATGTAAGGTAGACCAGCAGAATGCCTGTACCAGCAAAATTCCGATCATGCTCCGCAACTGTCGATCCCTACATCCCTTACGGAAGGTCCGCGGGCCTCTACAAAAGACTGATGGTATTCATCCAGTCCAGCAAATCCCACACATACAAATCCGGCAAGGAGCATCAGCCAGATTCCCCGAACTCCGTATACATAGAGGGGGAAGGAAATAGATATGCCAACAGGCAGTATTCTGTCATGTGAGCAGCCTTACGGACATAAAATTCGATATCTGCAGCTTCCTGGGAAAGCTGTTCCAGCTTTTGCCGGAAGCTAATATTTCGTTTTTGGTTTCTACGATCTGGTAGCTGATCTTATAGCTCAGGGCACCGGAAACATCTCCGGTCTGTGCGGAAAAAGAGTAGATCACGCACATCATCAGGATCGCAGGTGCAAAAGAAAAAGGTTTTAATAAGGTAATCAGTATTTTCATGGCTCTTAATATAGCACTCCCGCATGGAAAAGTCCAGAAAAATACAGAAAAAGAAACAGGGAAAAGGAAAAACAGGGAGAGAAGGTTAAATGGGATAGGAGGTTAAAGGGGAAGTGGACAGTAAGGACTGAAATGTGTTAGAATATAAAATAAATTTCAGGGGCATTTTTAAGAAAAAAGCAGCCCGGGATCGAATAGAAGAAAATTACAGGAGGAAATCAACAAATGAGTCTTGCAGATAATATATTCATTGACATGTGCAAAGATGTCATAGAAAACGGAACCAGCACAGAAGGTGAGAAGGTACGTCCTGTGTGGGAGGATGGAACTCCGGCTTATACCATCAAGAGATTTGGTGTTGTGAACCGTTATGATCTCCGGAAGGAGTTTCCGGCACTGACTTTAAGAAAAACAGCGTTAAAGAGTGCGATGGATGAGATTCTATGGATCTGGCAGCAGAAATCCAATAATATCCATGATCTTCACAGTCACATCTGGGACAGCTGGGCAGATGAGAAGGGCTCCATCGGAAAAGCCTACGGCTATCAGTTAGGTGTGAAGCATCAGTATAAAGAGGGAATGATGGATCAGGTAGACAGAGTTCTTTTTGATCTTAAGAACAATCCGTACAGCAGAAGGATCATGACCAATATTTATGTACATCAGGATCTCCACGAGATGAATCTTTACCCATGTGCCTATTCCATGACTTTCAATGTAACCAAGGAACCCGGAAAAGACAAGCTGGTCCTTAATGCGGTGCTGAACCAGAGATCGCAGGATATCCTGGCTGCAAACAACTGGAATGTGTGTCAGTATTCTCTTCTTCTCATGATGATCGCACAGGCCTGCGATATGGAAGCCGGAGAGCTTGTTCATGTGATCGCAGACTGCCATATTTATGATCGCCATATTCCGGTAATTAAAGAACTGATCTCCAGAAAACCGTATCCTGCACCGACAGTAAAACTGAATCCGGAGATAAAGGATTTTTATAAATTCACCACCGATGATCTGATCGTGGAGAATTATGAGACATGGCCACAGATCAAAAATATTCCCATTGCAGTATAATTGCATAAAGAAGGAAGAAAGAATGAATATTATTGTTGCAGCAGATAAAAACTGGGGAATCGGAAGAAATAATGAACTTCTGGTAAGTATTCCGGCAGATATGAAGATGTTCCGTGAGGAAACTACAGGAAAAGTGGTTGTTATGGGAAGAAAAACACTGGAGTCTTTTCCAAACGGACTTCCTCTGAAAAACAGAACCAACATTGTGATCACCGGCAACAGGGATTATCAGGTAAAAGGTGCGGTGATCGTTCACAGCATCGAGGAAGCACTGAAGGAAGTGGAGAAATATCCGGCAGAGGATGTGTACTGTATCGGCGGAGACAGTATTTACAAACAGATGCTCCCGTACTGTGATACAGCTCATGTGACAAAAATCGATTTTGCATATGAAGCGGATGCGTATTTTCCAAACCTGGATGAGGACCCGGACTGGGAGATCACAGCGGAGAGTGAAGAACAGACATACTTTGATCTGGAATATGCGTTTGTAAAATACGAGAGAAAAGATAGGTAATGTGAGCACAGATCATAAAGCAGAATGAGAATGCCCGCTTTGTACAGAAAAACAATGAAGAAATAATAAAAAACAGACCACCGAAAAAAATACGGCGGTCTGTTTTTTGTACTTAATGTTATGTATAATGACGAAAATCCGGTAATTACTCGATTACGTGGATCCATCTTCGGTGCTTCGATGCGTCCCATCTGGATACCGGTCAGTGTGTCGTACAGCTTCTGGATAACCGGTCCCATCTTCTCCATTCCGCTTGGGAAGCAGATTTCCTTGCCGTGATCATTGATCTTTCCGACAGGAGAGATAACTGCAGCAGTACCGCAAAGACCACACTCTGCAAAATCTTTAACCTCATCGAAGTAGACCTCACGCTCTTCAGCTTCCAGTCCAAGGTACTCCTTTGCAACGTAGATCAGAGAACGACGTGTGATGGAAGGAAGGATGCTGTCAGACTTCGGTGTTACAACCTTGCCGTCTTTAGTAACGAAGATGAAGTTTGCTCCGCCTGTCTCCTCAACTTTTGTACGAGTCTTGGGATCAAGGTACATGTTCTCATCAAAGCCCTGTTTGTGAGCATCTACGATAGCATGAAGGCTCATTGCGTAGTTCAGGCCAGCCTTGATGTTACCGGTTCCGCAAGGTGCGGCACGGTCATAGTCGCTGACACGGATCGTGATCGGTTTGGCGCCGCCTTTAAAGTACGGACCAACCGGTGTTGTAAGGATACGGAACTGATATTCGTCAGCCGGTTTAACACCGATCACGGCGTTGGAACCAAACATGTACGGGCGAAGATAAAGTGTTGCGCCGGAACCATATGGCGGAACCCATGCAGCATTTGCCTTAACAACCTGCTCAACAGCGTCGATAAATCTTTCCTTCGGGAATACCGGCATTTCAAGTCTTGCTGCAGATGCAGCCATACGCTCTGCGTTCAGGTCAGGACGGAAAGTAACGATATGTCCGTCTTCTGTTGTGTATGCCTTCAGACCCTCGAATACACTCTGAGAATACTGAAGCACACCAGCACACTCGTTGAGTACGATATTAGGGTCTGTGCTTAAAGTACCCTCATCCCATTTTCCATCTTTAAAATTAGACACGTATCTGTAGTCGGTTGGCATGTAAGCGAATCCGATGCTGGACCAGTCGATGTTCTTTTTTTCCATAACGATTCCTCCGTTTACAATTTTTACTTTTTACCATTGTAAACTTTTACGTGATGACTTCAATAGTTTTTTGTTCCTTTTTTTCATTTGCTTGTAATTTTAATATGATTTCGATATAATAAAAATTATCTATGGACTGGAGGGAAAAATGGACAATCACGAATTTGAAGACCTTGGAAAAAAGATGCAGGATATTGTAGATAATGCAGTGAATTCAAACAGCTATCACGAATTAAGCCATACGATCAACCAGACAGTAAATAAGGCCATTGAGTCCGGAAGCGAAGCGCTGAAAAATGCGCTGAATTCCGTGTTTGATCCGGGTGCTGATCCGGAATTCCGTAAGAAAAGCTATACATACCAAAGCCCTTATTACGGAAGAAGCAGAAAAGCAAAGCAGCAGGCTGCAAGGAAACAGTCGGAACTGCTCTACGGAAAGACTACCGGTGAGAATCTCAAAGGCATGATGATGGCAGTTTCCGGTGGGATACTTTTAAGTGGCATGGGGCTTGGAGCCATGGTGCTTTTGATCTGGATGGGCATTGGACACAGCGGTGCACTTGCAGCAGGTGTGCTTGGAGTGATGTGTGCAGGCGCAGCAGGTGGCGGTGCTCTTTTGGGAGCAGGAACAAGCGTCTCGGAAGACTGGGACGTTTCCAGAAATATATCCGTGCGCTGGGAGACCACACCTACTGTAATTTTCAGAAGCTTGCCCAGGCAGCAGGAAAGAACGAGAAATTTGTAAAAAAAGATATCAGCAGAATGATCCAGAAGGGCTGGTTTCTGGAAGGCCATGTGATGAGCAGGGAACCTGTCTGATCACCAGTAATGAGACCTATCAGCAGTATCTGGAAACACAGAAGCAGCTGGAGCTTCGTAAACAGGAAGCAGATCCTAAGGTTCAGCTGGAGGAGAATATGAGTCCGGAAGCCCAGGAAGTCCTGAGAAAAGGAAATGAATTTCTGGTAAAGATCCGTGAGAGCAATGACGCCATTCCCGGGGAAGAAATTTCCGCAAAGATTTCCAGGATGGAAATGATCGTTCAGAAAATTTTTGAGCGTGCAGGAGAGCATCCGGAGGTGATTCCGGATCTTAAGAAAATGATGGATTACTATCTGCCCATGACTGTGAAGCTTCTGGATGCTTATGAGGATATGGATGGACAGCTGTACAGGGCGAGAATATCACGGCTTCCAAGAAAGAAATTGAAGAAACCATTGATACACTGAATATTGCTTTTGAGAAACTTCTGGATTCCATATTCCGGGATACCGCATGGGATGTATCCACCGATATTTCTGTGCTGCATACGGTTCTGGCACAGGAGGGACTGACAGAGGATGATTTCGAAAAAATGAAACAGAATGCGGAAATGAAATAAGTACAACGAGCAGATCAGAAGCTGGAATACAGACATCTGCCGGAAGGTACAGCTGATCAAGGAGAATGCTTATGGGAGAAGAATTTAAAGAATTTGAGGTAGAAGCACCGGTGCTGACTTTGGAACCGGATCTCACGGAAGAAAAAGAAGAAATTGCAAAAAAAGAATCGGAGAAACCCCAGGAGCCTGCAGTAGAGGAACCGGTGTTATCTCCCCAGGAACAGAAAATCGTAGAAGATTTTGCAGCAAAGATCGATATTGAAAATACAAACCAGATCCTGCAGTACGGAGCCGGCACTCAGAAGAAGATGGCAGATTTTTCTGATGCAGCGCTGGTAAATGTGAAGACACAGGATCTTGGGGAGGCAGGAGAGCTTCTTGCAAATGTGGTAGGAGAATTGAAGGATTTTGATGCCACAGAGGAAAAGGGATTTTTCGGCTTTTTCAAAAAACAGACAGCGAAGGTGGAAACTCTGAAAAACCGTTACACAAAGGCCGAGGGAAATGTGACGAAGATCACGGAAGCTCTGGAGCAGCACCAGATGCGTCTGATGAAAGATTCTGCCGTGCTGGATAAAATGTATGAGCAGAACCTTGCATACTTTAAAGAACTTTCCATGTACATTCTTGCAGGTAAAAAGAAGCTTAGGGAAGTCAGAGGAGGCAAGCTCAACGAATTGCATCAGAAGGCAGCGGCAAGCGGACTTCCGGAAGATGCACAGGCTGCCAATGATCTGGAAAGCAAATGTGACCGCTTTGAGAAAAAGCTTCATGATCTGGAGCTTACCAGAACCATTTCTATGCAGACTGCACCGCAGATCCGCATGATCCAGAACAATGATACGACGATGATCGAGAAGATCCAGACAACCATTGTAAATACCATTCCTCTCTGGAAAAGCCAGATGGTGCTGGCTCTAGGGATCGCGCACTCCACAGAAGCCGCACAGGCACAACGGCAGGTTACGGATTTTACCAATGAACTTCTGAAGAAAAATGCGGAAACGCTTCACCTGGCATCTGTGGAAACTGCAAAGGAATCCCAGCGTGGTATTGTAGATATTGAAACTCTGAAAAAAACCAATCAGGAACTGATCCAGACACTGGATGATGTGATGAAGATCCAGCAGGAAGGCCGTGAAAAACGTCAGGCAGCAGAGGCAGATATGAGACGTATGGAAAACGAACTGAAAACAAAGCTGCTGGAGATCCGACGTTAGGAGTAAGAGTAAAAAGATAGTTCGGAAAGGAAAGGCAGGGCGTTTGAAGACACCTGCCTTTCAGGATTCATAAAGGAGATTTTTATGTACAGAGATCATACAAAAGTAATAAAAATTGGAAATCGTGTTATCGGAGGAGGAAATCCGATCCTTATCCAGTCCATGACCAATACGAAAACTGAAGATGTAGAAGCAACGGTTGCGCAGATCCTTTCACTGGAAAAAGCAGGCTGTGATATTATCCGCTGCGCAGTTCCTACTATGGAAGCTGCGAAGGCTTTATCCCAGATCAAAAAACAGATCCATATTCCGCTGGTTGCGGACATCCATTTTGATTATCGCCTTGCCATTGCAGCCATGGAGAACGGTGCGGACAAGATCCGTATCAATCCGGGAAATATCGGTTCCAAAGAGAGGATCCAGGCAGTTGTGGATACAGCAAAGGAACGGAATATCCCTATTCGTGTAGGAGTAAACAGCGGTTCCCTTGAAAAAGACTGGTAGAAAAATATCACGGTGTTACAGCCGAAGGACTTGTGGAGAGTGCTCTTGATAAGGTGCACATCATTGAAGAGATGGGATATGACAATCTTGTGATCAGCATCAAATCTTCTGATGTTCTCATGTGCGCCAGAGCCCATGAACTGATCGCAGAAAAAACACAGTATCCTCTTCATGTGGGAATTACAGAAGCAGGAACTCTGTATTCGGGAAATATCAAATCAGCTATCGGACTTGGGATCATCCTGTATCAGGGAATCGGAGATACCATCCGTGTTTCTCTGACAGGCGCGCCGCTGGAAGAAGTGAAATCAGCCAAAAGGATCCTGAAAACGCTGGGACTTCGCAAAGGAGGCGTGGAGGTTGTTTCCTGTCCGACCTGCGGAAGAACAAAAATCGATCTGATCGGCCTTGCAAACCAGGTAGAGACCATGGTACAGGATATTCCTCTTGATATCAAGGTTGCGGTTATGGGCTGTGTGGTAAACGGACCGGGAGAGGCAAAGGAAGCAGATCTCGGAATTGCAGGAGGCGATGGTGTTGGTCTTCTGATCCGGCATGGAGAGGTTGTAAAAAAAGTACCGGAAACGGATCTTCTGGATACACTTCGTCAGGAACTTCTTACCTGGAATGAGCAGGAGTCATAATGGAGAAAGATTTTTTTGATGTATTTCCGCATCTTAAAGTGAAGAAAGAGCTGGAAGAACTTCTGGACATGGTATTTGTGACAAAGGTTTCCATGAACCCCGGAAGAACTCATCTGAGGGTTTATATCGAAAGCAGCCGCTGGATACACAAGAAGAATATTTTTGCGCTGGAGGATGAGATCGAACGGCAGTGCTTTCCGGGGATTCCCATGACTGTAACAGTTGTGGAAAAATTTCATCTTTCCGAGCAGTATACACCGGAGAACTTTCTGGAAAGCTACCGTTCCAGTATGGAGATGGAGCTGCGCAACTATAACATGCTGGAGTACAATCTGTTCCGTAGATCAAAAATCATTTTTACAGGAAAAGATACCTTGCGTATGGAGCTTCCGGATACGGTTATTTCCAGACAGAAAAGCGAAATACTTGTTGAATATTTTCATAAGGTTTTCTGTGAACGCTGCGGTATGGATCTGAAAGTGGAACTGGATTTTGTGGAAGTGAAAGAGAGTAAATACCGGAAAAATGCTGCACTTCAGATCAAACAGGAAGTGGAAAATGTCCTGAAGCATGCCAAACTCAGCGGGGATCAGGAAAGCGAACCGAAGCAGGAGGATACAGCCAAGGAAGAGACAAAGAAAACCTCTGGAGATAAGAAGGGCGAAAAGACAAACGAGAAGAAATCCTTTGACAAAAAACAGCAGAAGGTTCAGAAGGGAGATTTCCGCGGCAGCTTCGGATTCCGCAGGGACAGCAATCCGGATGTGGTTTACGGCAGAGATTTTGATGGAGAAACGATTCCGCTGGAGAGCATTACCGGTGAGATGGGTGAGGTTATCATCCGATGTCAGGTTATGGATGTGGAAGCTCGTGAGATCCGAAATGAGAAAACGATCCTGATTTTCCCTGTGACCGATTTTACGGACAGTATTGTTGTGAAGATGTTTCTGCGTAACGAGCAGGTTCCGGAAGTGACGGAAAGTGTAAAAAAAGGCGCATTCCTGAAGCTGAAGGGAGTTACCACCATTGACCGTTTTGACAGTGAGCTTACTATTGGAAATATTACAGGTATCAAGAAAATCGCCAATTTTACCAGCACAAGAATGGATACCAGTCCTCAGAAGCGTGTGGAGCTTCACTGTCACACCAAGATGAGCGATATGGATGGTGTCAGCGATGCAAAGGCATTGGTAAAACGTGCCTATGAGTGGGGACATAAGGCTATCGCTATCACGGATCATGGCGTGGTGCAGTCCTTCCCGGAGGCAAATCACTGCTTTGATGCCTGGGGCGGTTGTGTTCCAAAGGAGTCTGATTTTAAGGTGCTCTATGGAATGGAAGCGTATCTGGTAGACGATCTGAAGGGTATGGTCACCAATTCCAAAGGGCAGCGGCTGGATGGAGATTTTGTTGTTTTTGATATTGAGACTACGGGATTCTCAGCACTAACCTGCAGGATCATTGAGATTGGCGCGGTAAAAGTGGAAAAAGGACAGATCACAGATCGTTTTTCCACCTTTGTAAACCCAGAAGTGCCCATTCCGTTCCGTATTGAGCAGCTGACAAGCATCAATGATTCCATGGTCCTGGATGCACCTTTGATAGAGGAAGTACTGCCGAAATTCCTGGAATTCTGTGAGGGCTGCGTGATGGTAGCCCATAATGCGGACTTTGATATGAGCTTTATTATTGAAAACTGTAAACGGCAGGGGATTTCGGATGATTTTACTTATGTGGATACCGTTGGTATGGCTAGATTCCTTCTTCCTGCCCTGAACCGTTTTAAACTGGATACGGTAGCCAAGGCAGTAGGTGTTTCTCTTGATCATCACACAGAGCTGTGGATGATGCGGCATGTACCGCAGAGATTTTTGTGCGGTTTGTAAAGATGCTGGAAGAAAGAGATATTTTTGATGTGGATGAGATGAACAGGCAGGGTGCGGTTTCACCGGATACCATCCGAAAGCTGCCCACATACCATGCTATTGTTTTTGCAAGAAATGAGACCGGAAGGATCAATCTGTACAAGCTGGTAAGCCAGTCCCATTTAAAGTACTATCACAGAAGGCCAAGGGTTCCCAAAAGCGTGCTGGAAAAATACAGGGAAGGCCTTCTGGTGGGAAGTGCCTGCGAGGCAGGAGAGCTTTATCAGGCACTTCTTCGCAATGCACCGGATCAGGAGATCGCCAGACTGGTAAATTTTTATGACTATCTGGAAATCCAGCCTCTTGGGAACAATGCGTTTATGCTTGCGGATGAAAAGCACGATATGATCAATTCTGAGGAAGACTTAAAAGAGATAAATCGGAAGATCGTAAAACTTGGAGAACAGTTCAAAAAACCGGTGGTTGCCACCTGTGATGTGCATTTTATGGATCCTCAGGACGAGGTTTACCGACGGATCATCATGGCAGGAAACGGATTTTCTGATGCAGATAATCAGGCCCCGCTTTATCTTCGTACAACGGAGGAAATGCTGGAGGAATTTTCCTATCTGGGAAGTGAAAAGGCAGAAGAGGTGGTGATCACCAATACCAATAAGATCGCGGATATGATCGAGAAGATATCACCGATCCATCCGGATAAATTTCCACCGGTCATTGAGAACTCCGAGCAGGATCTTAAGAATATCTGTTTCACGAAGGCCCACGAAATGTACGGAGATCCGTTGCCGAAGATCGTGGAGGACCGTCTGGACAGGGAGCTGAATTCTATTATCTCCAATGGTTATGCGGTAATGTATATCATTGCACAGAAGCTTGTGTGGAAGTCCAATGAGGACGGCTATCTGGTTGGATCCCGTGGTTCTGTAGGTTCTTCTCTGGCAGCGACCATGTCCGGTATCACGGAGGTAAACCCTCTGCCGCCTCATTATCTCTGTCCGAATCCGGACTGTAAATACAGTGATTTTGATTCCCCTGAGGTGAAAAAATACGCGGGTATGGCAGGATGTGATATGCCGGATAAGATCTGTCCGAAATGCGGTGCCAGGATGAACAAGGAAGGCTTTGATATTCCTTTTGAGACATTCCTTGGTTTTAAAGGTGATAAGGAGCCGGATATCGACCTGAACTTTTCCGGTGAATATCAGGCCAATGCCCACCGGTATACAGAGGTTATCTTCGGAAAAGGGCAGACCTTTAAGGCGGGAACCATTGGTACCCTTGCGGAAAAAACCGCATTTGGTTATGTGAAGAACTATTATGAGGAACGGGGGCAGCACAAGCGTTACTGTGAGATCAACCGTATCGTGAAGGGCTGCACCGGTGTCCGCCGTACCACTGGCCAGCATCCGGGAGGTATCATCGTACTGCCTATGGGTGAGGAGATTGAGAAATTTACACCTGTGCAGCACCCGGCCAATGATGTGAACAGTGATATCATCACCACACATTTTGATTACCATTCCATTGACGGAAATCTTCTGAAGCTTGATATACTTGGACACGATGATCCGACCATGATCCGTATGCTGGAGGATCTGACCGGCATCAGTGCAAGAACAGTTCCGCTAGACCAGAGAGATGTCATGTCCCTGTTTGCGGGAACGCAGGCTCTGGGGATCAGCCCGGAGGATATCGGCGGCTGCAGGCTGGGATGCCTTGGGATCCCGGAGTTTGGTACAGACTTTGCCATGCAGATGTTGATCGATACCAAGCCGAAATATTTTTCCGACCTGGTACGTATTGCTGGACTTTCCCACGGCACGGATGTATGGCTTGGAAATGCCAGGTATTGATCCAGAATGGTACAGCTACCATTTCCACAGCAATCTGTACGCGAGATGATATTATGATCTATCTCATCGGAAAAGGAGTGGAAAGTGGTCTGGCGTTTACCATCATGGAGAGTGTCCGTAAGGGAAAGGGTCTTCGTGAGGAATGGATCCAGACTATGAAAGAGCATGATGTTCCGGACTGGTATATCTGGTCCTGTAAGCTGATCAAGTACATGTTCCCGAAAGCCCATGCGGCAGCCTATGTTATGATGGCGTATCGTATCGCCTGGTATAAAGTGTTTCATCCACTGGCTTATTATGCAGCATTTTTCAGTATCCGTGCCACTTCCTTTTCCTATGAACTGATGTGCATGGGAAAAGAACGTCTGGAATATTATATGGCGGAGATCCGGAAAAAAGGTGATGAGGCATCCAAGAAGGAACAGGATACACTGAAGGATATGAGGATCGTACAGGAAATGTACGCCAGAGGTTTTGATTTTGTGCCGATCGATCTTTATAAGGCAAAGGCACACCGGTTCCAGATCATCGGAGATAAACTGATGCCTGCTCTGGATACCATAGAGGGTCTTGGAGATAAGGCAGCAGAGGCAGTTGTGGATGCTGCCGCAAAAGGCAGATTCCTTTCCAAGGATGATTTCCGTGATCGTACCAAGGTCAGCAAGACCGTTATCGATCTGATGGATGATATGGATCTTTTCGGAGATATCCCGCAGTCCAATCAGATGTCACTGTTTGATTTTACGGGTTGATATATGATACCGGAAGGGCTTACAATAAATAAAAAATACTGCCGTTTATCCTGAAGGCTGATCTGGCAGTGAGAACTCCCAGGAGGATACCAGATACTATGAAAAAAGAAGAATTAAGATACCTGCAGCGACTTGCGGAGCTGTATCCTACTATAGCAAAGGCTTCAACAGAGATCATCAATCTGCAGTCTATATTAAACCTTCCGAAAGGTACCGAGCATTTCATGTCGGACATTCATGGAGAATACGATGCGTTTTCCCATGTTCTTCGGAATGGATCAGGGGCTGTACGAAAAAAGATCGATGATGTATTCGGACATACCTTAAGCAACAGCGACAAACGTTCTCTTGCCACACTGATCTATTATCCGAAGGAAAAGATGGAGGTTGTAAAAAAACAGGAAGAAGACATGGAGAACTGGTACAAGATCACACTTTATCGTCTGATCGAAGTATGCAAGACAACGGCATCCAAATATACTCGTTCCAAGGTCCGTAAGGCACTTCCTGCAGACTATGCATATGTGATCGAGGAGCTGATCACAGAGAAAGCGGAAGTTCTGGACAAAGAAGCATATTACGATGCCATCGTCAATACGATCATTGAGATCGGCCGGGCAGAGAATTTTATCATTGCCCTGGCAGAACTGATCCAGCGTCTTGTTGTGGATCATCTTCATGTGCTGGGAGATATTTATGACAGAGGTCGGGCCCGCATTTCATCATGGATCGTTTGATGAAATATCATTCGCTGGATATCCAGTGGGGAAATCATGATGTGGTCTGGATGGGAGCTGCTACAGGACAGAAAGCCTGCATTGCAACGGTGATCCGGAACAGCATCCGTTACCGAAATATGGATATTCTTGAGGATGGATATGGAATCAATCTCATGCCTCTGGCAACCTTTGCAATGGAGGCTTATAAGGATGATCCATGTACTGCTTTTGAGATGAAGGGAGATGCCAATAACTATAGTATTCTGGAAGAAGAGCTTGGACGGAAAATGCACAAGCTATTGCCATTATCCAGTTTAAGCTGGAGGGTCAGCTGATCCGCCGGCACAAAGAATTCCATATGGAAAAGCGTTGTTTGCTTCATAGGATCGATCCGAAAAAGGGAATGATCACACTTCCGGACGGAAAGAATATCCGCTGACCGATACATATTTTCCTACTATTGACTGGAAAAAGCCATATGAACTTACTACAGAGGAAAAGGATGTAATGGAACGCTTGGATTCCGCGTTCCGAAACTGCGAGAAACTGCAGAATCATGTCCGGCTTCTTCTGGACAAGGGAGGCCTTTATAAAACTTATAATGGAAATCTTCTGTTCCATGGAAGTATTCCGCTTAATGAGGATGGAAGTCTGAAAGAAGTCCAGATTTATGGAAAAACCTACAAAGGAAAAGAATTGTACGATGTTCTTGAGACTTATGTGCGCCGGGCGTTTTTCTCTGTAAATGAGGATGAAAAGCGTAAAGGCAGGGATATTATGTGGTATATCTGGGCAGCTCCGAATTCACCGCTGTTCGGAAAAGACAAGATGACCACCTTTGAACGTTATTTTATTAAAGATAAGGAAACACATAAAGAAACTAAAAATGCCTACTATCATCTTCTGGAAAATGAGGATGTTGTAGATGATCTGCTCCGTGAATTCGAACTGGATCCGGAAAAGGGTCACATCATCAACGGGCATGTGCCGGTTCACCAGAGTGAGGGAGAGAGTCCTGTAAAATGCAATGGCAAAGTTCTTGTGATCGACGGCGGCTTTTCCAGACCATATCAGAAGGTTACGGGGATTGCCGGCTATACACTGGTTTATAACTCCTACGGGCTGATCCTGTCTGCTCATGAGCCTTTTACTTCTGCGGAAGAAGCGGTAGCCAAGGAGCAGGATATTGTTTCCAACAGGGTGGCAGTTCACTACAATAACAAACGTACTCTGGTCGGTGATACCGATACCGGAACTGCTCTGAAGGAAAGGATCAGTGAGCTGATCCAGCTTCTGGAAGCTTACAGAAAAGGTATCATCAAAGAGAAAAAATAAGCAGAATTGAGAAATACAAGAAGAGTTTCCTGTATGCTATAGTAAACAGAGGTGATGCAGAATGAGAAAAAACAA
>ENA-OQDW01000380-OQDW01000380.1-human-gut-metagenome-genome-assembly--contig:-NODE-380-length-18884-cov-4.284694_pt1 | contig 18884 bp, 14 predicted proteins | sample MGYA00242784_ERZ504613 | MGnify/ENA primary metagenome ERZ504613 (study PRJEB26092, sample SAMD00036330) | human gut metagenome | host: Homo sapiens | study: EMG produced TPA metagenomics assembly of... | reverse complement strand
TTCTCATCTCCAATTACGACAACATGACAATTACAATGCTCTACAAAATAGTTGATAAAGCCTAACAATTCCTTCATCTCTATCAGGCACCTTTCGATGTCATCGAATATCAGAAACTTTACACCTCTTATACTGTCGTCTTTCACTTGTAGTAACGACAACGAATCCAGTGTTGCGGAAAATGAACCATCCTCTTTAGAGTCTTCATTAAAATCCATACTCGTCTTGAAGACTACCTTACCGGCTAATTTCAAAACTCCCTTTATGAAACGCCCCGTTTTCGAATAGAAGAAAGGATTTAATTCCCTATCTATAGCTGTCTTGATGTCATTCACGCTATCCATTCCATAGGTCGAAATATAGATGGGCTTTAGCGTAATTTCCCCGTCGGTATCTGCGGTCTCATCAAACCTCTTCTTCCATTCTTTTATAAGATGAGTTTTGCCACATCCCCATTTTCCTTTCAGCATCACGGCATACTGAGGATTAGTATTATCAGCATAGCTGTTTAAAAAATCAAGAATCAAAGTATTCATACCCTTGTTATTAACATAATTCTATTTTAACTCCATTGGAAAACAAAAATGTAGCAATAAGAATATTAAATATGAAAAAGTAAACGACGCTGCAAATCCATTATCACCACATCCACAATGAACAAAGTTAGTGATATTTCTTAATACAATAATATCCAAACAACTATATTTCATGTTTCTTCTTTGAAAAATTCAATAAAGGCTTGCAGGAATCGTCAGTCTTACCATTGATTGCTTAAATATGCGTTTCCTATCATAATAATATCCGCAGAAAATGTGATGGTGGAATACATTTGGCGTTTCCTGTCAACATTGTAAACCTCTTTGTAATATACGATATACGCATATTTGAACTCCACGACACGAAAGATTGAATTATCCTTAGTGTTGTAATAAATCACCTTGCCGCTTATCGCTTTGAAAGGACTGTTTACCATTGCTTCAAGAATAGTAGTTTCTCTGGTAGATTCAACGGTTATGGTAATACGTCCGCCAATAACATTTGTCACTGGCCTTCCTTTATTATCTGTCTTGCGGTTAAATTCAATATGTGATGAAATCACTTCTATATCCTTCCCTTGCAAGCACACGGTTGCCTTTAATTCTGCCATGCTGATCTTTATTATTTATTATAAAACCAAGACATTTCGCCTTGGTTAAAGCAGTCAGACCGCTTTCAAGACAAGAAGGAGGATATCATATTTCGCAAATATAGAATTTTCCTTTGAACATAACAAACAATCAATTAAATTTATTAACCAGCAAAATAGAAGAAACTCTATTTACAGGCTATCCTCCCTTCTAAGTATTATTTATACAAAGTAGAGAAATGCTTGCAAGTTCAAGATGTACCACGAAATTAAGACTTGATGTAATTTTTTCAAGCTGAGAGCCGAGCTATCCGTGTAATAGCTCGGCTTGTTTTTTTTAAAATGAGGGAAAGGTTATTTAGGCAGATGATATTTGTCCTTTATATGCTCGGCCACGTGTTCGACTTCTGGAAACAACGTTGATTTGTCTATGCCGAGGGCTTCAAGCTGCTTCCTAATCTTTCCGCTTCTGCGCTTTATTGATGATGTACACTTTGTAGCTGAAGTTGAGTGATGCTGGTTGGCTTTTATTGCCATTGATACCATAAAGGAAAAATGCCCCGGACTGCCGGATTATGCGAGGATTGTCAAACATCGGTTTTACACAAAAGACTCTCTCGATATCCTTTGAGTCAATCACATTCTGAAAATGGGGTTTCTCGTACTTAATTTCATGCAGAAGATATTGGATTTCCTCTTCGGAGTTGAACTCCTTCCTATCCAGTTCTCTCAATCTTCGATACTGAAATCTATTGGGCGTTTGGCGATATTAGAAACGACACTGACAGCATCGCTATCAAAATATTTAATATCTGACGTTTGAACTTCGAATCGGAACAGTTTTCCGTCAACGGCATCATTCTCGCACGCAAAATACAGAGCTACCAAAGGATTTGTAGTAATATCCAAGAGGCGTGTCGGCAAGGAGTAATGCTGCATCTTGACCAACTTCTCAAAGGTAGATGTACACCCTTTGAAATCAGCTGGACTTTGAGCGATAATATCTCTGAAAATTCTATTTTCATTCTGGATTAAGAATTTCTCTCGATAGATGGAGGGAATCAATCCAAAACTCTTATCTGAACTGTCCTCGATAAAAGATATGGTAATCCATATCGTCCTCTAATTCGTCTTCAAGTTTCTCGAATAGAGTCCGGATGCTACCAATACTTGATGAATCACTCTCCGGTGTATAATTATATGCCTCGTATGAAATCTCCCACGGACGTTTCCCAAGAGTCTTGACTATTTTTTCTGACAACTCATTATATGATGCAAAACTATCATAAGTGTAGCCCAGTTTCTTGCTTCTTAGATACGATGAAGTGTTGGAGTCCAAAGGAACATATCTTTCCGGATTAACGTAAAATAGAACAATACTGAGCTTTCCCTTTCCGACACTTTTAATGTTCAATGCCGTTTGAAAAAGCCGTTCATCCACTTTCCCTTCTTTTACTTGTCTGAACAATTCCCATAATACATTTATATCATGCTTGTTCCTTGTCGATTTATGTGGAAACAGATGCACTTTCATCGGATGTATTGTCGGGATACCGGATACATCTGTCGGTTTTGGACAGTTCAAATTTAGCTTACGCCTTAAACCCTGTAAGATTTCGACTCTTCTTTCATCGGAATGAAACTTGTTGAGATATGAAAAGAACGTGAAGGGATCAATTTCCTCCAAAGCTATCTCCTTGCCTCTCTCCGAACCATCACGAAAGCCGGTTATGCCTATTTCTTTTAAGGTATCTATTAACTTTGGTTGGTTTTTCTTTTGTTCAATCAACCAGTCGGATAATTTTTTATATATTGGAATCCATGTGAATTTTTTGTCCATGTCTAATTAAAAGTTTATTCATCAATTGCATCACGAGCAGAAAATTGACAAGATGGTAATTACCATAACACCTTTATTATAAAATAGACAACCACATCAATGGTCATTTTAATCCTCCACTACATTATTCTACATATACTTTCAAGTCACGCATTATACATCGAAAGTCCCCTATATCCAGTGATGAAATTAATTATTATTTTATAGATTCTTAAACTCAAATATTAACCAATCAAATAAATTTGAAGCTATAAAGTCCAAATCCTGTTTTCTTACAAGAAATGAGAAAAAGTATAAATTATCAAAATAATGAGCAACCTCACAATATGGAATATGCGTAAATTCTATGTAAACCTTATAAAACCTTTTTAAGTCATTAGAAATCTTTTCCAAATCTAATGATGAATTGGTTACATCATATGATATTTCCATATAACAAGCTCCTTTATTTTTCACAATAATGAATGGGTTATGCTCTTTTTCACAATAACTCCAATATTGTTCTTTGGTTGTGCTTTCATTATTGATAACAAGATATTTCATTTTGAACGGTATTTTATATTTTTATTTGTTTTTATCTTAAAATCTGCCACGTCAGTGATGGCTTTATTTTTGTCAATTTTAGCCATATAGTGAATTTCAACTCCATTGATTGTTTGAGACATCTTTGAATATCCATTAAAGGCCTTATCTCCAATTAGAGCTGATTCAATTATAACAGTTCCATTTTCAGGATGTTTTTTTACAAAATCTAAAACAAAAGCTTCATTTTTATCTGCTGTTTTAGTTCTGCCTGTTGATTTGATTCTTTGATATTTGGGCTTTCTCGCTTTAGATTTCTTTTTAAGGCCAAATATGTCTAACCAACTATTTGTATCCTCAACATACCCATACAGATTAAGTATTCCCCCATCAAGTCCAATCGGATCTTGCGAGACATACATCCCCATCTTCGGTGAGTAGTACCTGAACCTGTTGTACGCCAGCCCTGTCTCCCGGTCATAATACTGCCCCTGGAACAGGAACGGTATCATCCCCCTGTTACCCGTCTCCCCGATGACGTTCCCATCCATGTCGAGCACCCGGTTCCACACCTCGTTGCCCTCGGCATCGTATGCCTCCGTCGGTGCTCCGAGCTGGTCGGTCAGTATCGAGTAGGACCTGCCTTCCTTGAGCATGGCCACCGGCACGAAGGAATCCTCGTCGAAGAGCCATACCGTCATGTCGCGGCGTTCCGTGTCCGTATTCCACCTGTCCTCCACGACGGAGTATTCCCTATGCTGCTTCCACTGGTGCAGCGGCACGTTGTCGTTCCACACCCACCGCATCACGGTCGTGCCGAAGCTCTTGGAGAGCCTGCGCCCGAGCGCGTCGTATGTGAACTCCACCTCCCTCTTGTCGGGCCGCACCACCTTTGCCAGAGAGCCGTCGGCGTTCCACCGGTATCTCCAGCGGTCCTTCTTGCCGTCAAGCCACCTTCCCGTGCCGAGGTAGCGTTCCGTCAGGTTGCCGTCAGCATCGTACTCGCAGTGCCATTCGCCGTCCTGCTCCAGCCGTCCGCCACCGAGGTAGCGGCGCAGCCTCATGTCCGGGTCGGGATACAGGTTTCCCGTCTGGTCGCTCTTCCTCCACTGCACCCTGCCGTCGGGGTATTCCGCCTTTCGAGCTGCCCCGTCGGGGTATAGGAGTAGCGTGTCTCGCCACGCCTGCTGTCCTCCACGGACAACAGCCTGTCGGCGACGCCCCAGCGGTAGCGGCGCATATGCCGTGTGCGCGAGTCCTTGCGTGTGCGGGCATCCACCAGACGGCTATGTCATCATAGGCGAACGAGCGTACGATGCCTCCCGGAAGGATGTGCTCCACCTCGAAGCCAGCGTGTCGTGGCGGTGTGCCGATTCCCACGAGCCCGCACCGTCGGCGTCGCTGCCGCCGGTAGCGTGAATCCCTCAAGCTCCCCGTAGCCGTTGCGGGTGTAGCGCAGCGAGGCCCCCGCCGTGCTGTCGAGCGTGAGTATCCTGCCGGTATGGTCGTAGGTGCGGAGTATGGTGTTGCCGTCGGCCGTTTCCCGTGTCGGAAGTCCCAGGGAGTTGTACGCGAACTCCACCGTGCTTTCCCCCCTCGATGCCTGCACCAGCCTGCCGGACAGCCCGTAGGCGTAGGTCTGGTCGGGGTCGCCGGCCGTGGGGTATGAGACGCGCGTCACGCGCGAGCAGGCGTCATAGCCGTATTCCCTTTCCGTTCCCGACGGCAGCGTCTCCCTGACGACGCGTCCGCCCCTGTCACGCAGGTAACGACGGACGGCCCCGTCGAAGCCTTTCTCGGCGGTGACGTTGCCCACAGCGTCGAGGGCGAACTCATAGCTCTGGAGCCTCTCGTTTGTCACACGGCGCAGGCGTTCCTCCCGGTCATAGCGGAAGTTCACCACGCCCCGGTGGTCGCGGCGCTTGTCAGCTTCCACATGCCGGAGTAGCCGTACTCCACGTGCTGGACGTTGTCACGGTATTCGGTGAGGTTGTCTATCCCGTCGTAGGACAGGCGTATGTCGTTGCCGTCGAAGTCGAGCACGCGCACCACGCGGCCCACGGGGTCGTATTCCCTTTTCTGCACCGCACCCTTGGGGTTGGTGACGCTCACGCACCTGCCAGCAGGTCGTAGCCGTACAGCGAGGTGTTCCCCCGCTGTCGGAGGCTTCCGTGAGGTTATGGAAACGGTCATAGGCGAGCCTCGTCACCACGCCGTAAGGGTCTTTCACCGATGCCACCGCACCGTTGCGGTAGGTCATCCTCGTGACGGCACCTTCGGGGTTGGTGCGGCTCACCAGATTGCCCGAGCGGTCATAGCCGAACTCCCACGTGCCGCCGTCCGGCGTGGTAACGGATACGGGACGGTTGCGCAGGTTCCCCTTGGCAGGATACACGGCGGACACGCTGCCGCCGCACGGGTCGGAGCTGTCGGTGCAGTTCCCCCAGCGGTCATATCTGTACAGGGTGCTGTTACCGAGCGGGTCCGTCTGTGCGAGGAGCCGGCGGCTGTCGTCGTAACGCCACAGGTGTTCCCCGCCGTTGGCATCGACCTTCTTCCACACAAGGCCGCCACGGTGGTGGTACACCGTCAGCTTTTCGTGGCTGTCGAGCACCTCGGTCACTCCCTCCCGGAACGTGAGCCTGTGGTCGTATATGCCGCCGTCGCCCCACGTGTGCACGCAGCGCGAACCCACGCCCGTACCGTCGTACTCGAAGTACCACGCAAGGCCGTTGCGCCATGTCTCCTTCACGATGAGCCTTCCGGCATACTCGTATGTCATCACGTCGCCCGCCGCGTTGCGCTGGAGGGTCATGTTGCCGTCGGCGTCGTACTCGTAGGAGGCGAGGGTAATCTCTTTCTCCGGTTCTTCCGGATGCGGGCCGCATATCTCAAGGATGCGTCCGCTTCTCGTGTCGTGCTCCACCCTCAGGCGGCGGCCCGCGCTGTCGGTGATGGAGCGCAGCAGGCCCTCTTTCGTGTAGTCGAAGCGGATGCCCAGGCCGTTGCAGTCGGTCACGCTCTCAAGCAGGCGCACGGAATCGTACTCCTTGTGTGTGAAGCGGTAGTAGAGGTCCTCGGCCATGTTCCACACGCAGTAGCCGCCGTCCTGTTCCAGACGGGCCTCCTTGCGTTCGGAGAGGATGAACGAGGGTTCCTCCGATGTAGGCAGGGGGAAAGCCACCGGGATGCCGTCACTCATGCGGAGCGTCAGCGTGCCCTCTTCCGTGTCCGCGACGACGCCCATGTCGTAGGCGTGGTGCCACCCGTTGCCCAGAGGACCCCGGTAGTCGCTGCGGCTGTACCACGTGCGCTCCCATGACAGGGGCACCGGGCCGTCGAGCCAGAAGTCCTCCTCGTCGGTGAAGAACGTGCCGCTGGCCACGTCCACGGGGTGCCCCGTGACCGTACAGATGGCCTTGTGGAGCATGTTCTTCAGGGATTCGCTCTTTATCGTCCTGTTGACCTTGCTGTGCAGCCTGTCCGCCAGCTTCCTGGTCTTTTTCTTGTAGAAACGCCCGAACGCCCCCGTGCATTTGCGGGCGAGTGCCGCCATGGGGTTGAGGGGGACGGGAACCGGGCTGGTGAGTATCTGTCTGGCGGGAGGTATCGGGTTGATGACACCCGTGGGCAGGAACATGCCCGGAACCTTGTGCACGCTCGGTATGCCCACGTCGTTGCAGTCAAGGTGCAGGTGCGCGCCGCCGCCCGAGAAGGGCATCCCGTCGGCAAGTACCGTCAGGCTACCCATGAAAGCGTGGCCGTTGTTCTTGGGTATCGCCGCTGAAGGGGCCGCCCAGCCTGCGCCCATGGGGATGTGCGGGATGCTCCGCGTGGGTGTGGATGCAACCGCGCGCGGGATGAAGCCGCCTATCTTGACGGTGGCTCCGAGCATACCTACAGCCATCGTCAGCACGGTGTGGCCCACCTCGGCGAGCTTCGCGCTGTCGGCGTCGCCCGTCTGTTCCGCTGTCGGTGGCGGGGGGATGAACGAGGAGACCGCCGCTGCGATGAAGTCCTGCGGACGGAGGAGAACCCCGACATAAGGGTGAGGCATGGGCACGACGGGGGACGGGGGTATCGTCACGAGGTGGATGTCCACGCCGATGACCGGGTCGAGCTGCTTGGAGATAGGCAGGCAGGCCATGCCCTTCATGCCCATGGCACCCAGTACGGGGAGCATCGCGGCTTCGCTCAGGCCGTCGGCAAGGCCGCCGATGGCGGCTGCCGCCTTAACGCCCGTGTCGAGGGCATTGACGGACGGTGACACACCGGCCTCGGAGTTCGCCTTGACGCCTTCCGAGATACCCTTGACCTGCGCGCCTACGCCGGTCTTTAGGTTTGCACTTACGCTGTCGAAATAGCCTGTGTCCGCCATAACTGTCAGTCTCCACTTATGAATATTTAATATCTAAATAGTTATAGTGATTGTCATTAAATCTATGACGTAGTTTTCCGAATGGATTGCCACAATTTATAACACTAATATTTTTTAAATATTTGCAATTCAACAAAGATTCGATATTTGTTATTTTTTTTGAATTCCAAACAGACAACTCTTTTAGATTGGATAAAAATGTAAAAACAGAACAATTGATTTCTGATTTTATTCCATTAAGAAGAATTGTTTCTAAATTTTTTATCTTAGATATATCATTTATTTGGAACTCATGATCTGCACCAACAATAACAAGTGTTTTGAGTTGTGCTGAAATTGATTCAAACAAAGGATTGTTTCCAACAAATTCAACTTCCAAAAATAATAGAGATTTAAATGGTTTAATAAAATCAAGAATTTTTCCTTTTTTGTCCAATCTACAATTTAAGTACTCTAAATTGGGGAAATTGTTAGGACTTATACCCAATAAATTATCTATACGAATAGAGTTGGAGCTAAAAGAAAATATAATAGATTTTACATTTGGCAATATGACATCAGGGCAAATGATATCAATATGTTTTTGTTTAAAGTTTTCAGGTATATTAATTTTAAGGATACTGACAGTATTTGGTATATCTTCTTTTTTAAATTGACCAATCAAAAAAGAAGGTATTGAAAGAACATTTAAATGTCTAAACTTATATAGGTCACCAAGTATATTAGAAGACAATATATCTTTTTCATTCCCATCTATGCATAATGTAGAAACTTGATCTAAATCTTCCTCAAATTCTTCAACTATCATATTATTCTTTAATACATGCAATTTGTTTGCAATTGTATTAGGAAAATAGTTTAATCTTAACTTAGGTATGTCCATAATGATGTTATTATTGTTATTTTGCGCCACAAGAAGTTCGTTTTTCCGAAGCTTTTACATTGTGTTTCTTTACTAATTTATCTGTTTTTGCAATCTTTTTTATAGACTGAATTCTTAAATTAGGATCATTAAGCATAATAAATCCTCTATTAACCTGCTTGTCATATTCGCGTTGTTCATATTTTCGTAAAATGTTATTTCGATCACTTTGAGATGTTGCAGAACCTAAGTCCACTTCAATAAATTCAACAGTGGTTCCTTCCATTTCCAGTAACTTTTGAGCATTCTTGTGTTGTTTATCTGAAATTCTCTGATTCATGCCTTGTTTCCCTATACCAGAACTACCTACATAAGATAAATTAGCTTCTTTATTTGTAATTATATAAATTCCTGGAGTATTTGGTAAGTCAGAGGGGGCAGGAATCAATCCAAATATATCAACCCAAATATTTGTATCTGTTACATATCCATATAAAGTTGGATTGTCACCACCAAGTCCAATCGGATCTTGCGAGACATACACTCCCATCTTTGGCGAGTAGTACCTGAACCTGTTGTACGCCAGCCTGTCTCCCGGTCATAATACTGCCCCTGGAACAGGAACGGTACCATCCCCTTGTTGCCCGTCTCCTCGATGACGTTCCCGTCCATGTCGAGCACCCGGCTCCACACCTCGTTGCCCTCGGTGTCGTATGCCTCCGTCGGCGTTCCGAGCTGGTCGGTCAGTATCGAGTAGGACCTGCCTTCCTTTATCATTGCCACCGGCACGAACGACTCCTCGTCGAAGAGCCATACCGTCATGTCGCGGCGTTCCGTGTCCGTATTCCACCTGTCCTCCACGACGGAGTATTCCCTATGCTGCTTCCACTGGTGCAGCGGCACGTTACCGTTCCACACCCACCGCGTCACCGTCGTGCCGAAGCTCTTGGAGAGCCTGCGCCCGAGCGCGTCGTATGTGAACTCCACCTCCCTCTTGTCGGGTCGCACCACCTTTGCCAGAGAGCCGTCGGCGTTCCACCGGTATCTCCAGCGGTCCTTCTTGCCGTCAAGCCACCTTCCCGTGCCGAGGTAGCGTTCCGTCAGGTTGCCGTCAGCATCGTACTCGCAGTGCCATTCGCCGTCCTGCTCCAGCCGTCCGCCACCGAGGTAGCGGCGCAGCCTCATGTCCGGGTCGGGATACAGGTTTCCCGTCTGGTCGCTCTTCCTCCACTGCACCCTGCCGTCGGGGTATTCCGCCTTTCGAGCTGCCCCGTCGGGGTATAGGAGTAGCGTGTCTCGCCACGCCTGCTGTCCTCCACGGACAACAGCCTGTCGGCGACGCCCCAGCGGTAGCGGCGCATATGCCGTGTGCGCGAGTCCTTGCGTGTGCGGGCATCCACCAGACGGCTATGTCATCATAGGCGAACGAGCGTACGATGCCTCCCGGAAGGATGTGCTCCACCTCGAAGCCAGCGTGTCGTGGCGGTGTGCCGATTCCCACGAGCCCGCACCGTCGGCGTCGCTGCCGCCGGTAGCGTGAATCCCTCAAGCTCCCCGTAGCCGTTGCGGGTGTAGCGCAGCGAGGCCCCCGCCGTGCTGTCGAGCGTGAGTATCCTGCCGGTATGGTCGTAGGTGCGGAGTATGGTGTTGCCGTCGGCCGTTTCCCGTGTCGGAAGTCCCAGGGAGTTGTACGCGAACTCCACCGTGCTTTCCCCCCTCGATGCCTGCACCAGCCTGCCGGACAGCCCGTAGGCGTAGGTCTGGTCGGGGTCGCCGGCCGTGGGGTATGAGACGCGCGTCACGCGCGAGCAGGCGTCATAGCCGTATTCCCTTTCCGTTCCCGACGGCAGCGTCTCCCTGACGACGCGTCCGCCCCTGTCACGCAGGTAACGACGGACGGCCCCGTCGAAGCCTTTCTCGGCGGTGACGTTGCCCACAGCGTCGAGGGCGAACTCATAGCTCTGGAGCCTCTCGTTTGTCACACGGCGCAGGCGTTCCTCCCGGTCATAGCGGAAGTTCACCACGCCCCGGTGGTCGCGGCGCTTGTCAGCTTCCACATGCCGGAGTAGCCGTACTCCACGTGCTGGACGTTGTCACGGTATTCGGTGAGGTTGTCTATCCCGTCGTAGGACAGGCGTATGTCGTTGCCGTCGAAGTCGAGCACGCGCACCACGCGGCCCACGGGGTCGTATTCCCTTTTCTGCACCGCACCCTTGGGGTTGGTGACGCTCACGCACCTGCCAGCAGGTCGTAGCCGTACAGCGAGGTGTTCCCCCGCTGTCGGAGGCTTCCGTGAGGTTATGGAAACGGTCATAGGCGAGCCTCGTCACCACGCCGTAAGGGTCTTTCACCGATGCCACCGCACCGTTGCGGTAGGTCATCCTCGTGACGGCACCTTCGGGGTTGGTGCGGCTCACCAGATTGCCCGAGCGGTCATAGCCGAACTCCCACGTGCCGCCGTCCGGCGTGGTAACGGATACGGGACGGTTGCGCAGGTTCCCCTTGGCAGGATACACGGCGGACACGCTGCCGCCGCACGGGTCGGAGCTGTCGGTGCAGTTCCCCCAGCGGTCATATCTGTACAGGGTGCTGTTACCGAGCGGGTCCGTCTGTGCGAGGAGCCGGCGGCTGTCGTCGTAACGCCACAGGTGTTCCCCGCCGTTGGCATCGACCTTCTTCCACACAAGGCCGCCACGGTGGTGGTACACCGTCAGCTTTTCGTGGCTGTCGAGCACCTCGGTCACTCCCTCCCGGAACGTGAGCCTGTGGTCGTATATGCCGCCGTCGCCCCACGTGTGCACGCAGCGCGAACCCACGCCCGTACCGTCGTACTCGAAGTACCACGCAAGGCCGTTGCGCCATGTCTCCTTCACGATGAGCCTTCCGGCATACTCGTATGTCATCACGTCGCCCGCCGCGTTGCGCTGGAGGGTCATGTTGCCGTCGGCGTCGTACTCGTAGGAGGCGAGGGTAATCTCTTTCTCCGGTTCTTCCGGATGCGGGCCGCATATCTCAAGGATGCGTCCGCTTCTCGTGTCGTGCTCCACCCTCAGGCGGCGGCCCGCGCTGTCGGTGATGGAGCGCAGCAGGCCCTCTTTCGTGTAGTCGAAGCGGATGCCCAGGCCGTTGCAGTCGGTCACGCTCTCAAGCAGGCGCACGGAATCGTACTCCTTGTGTGTGAAGCGGTAGTAGAGGTCCTCGGCCATGTTCCACACGCAGTAGCCGCCGTCCTGTTCCAGACGGGCCTCCTTGCGTTCGGAGAGGATGAACGAGGGTTCCTCCGATGTAGGCAGGGGGAAAGCCACCGGGATGCCGTCACTCATGCGGAGCGTCAGCGTGCCCTCTTCCGTGTCCGCGACGACGCCCATGTCGTAGGCGTGGTGCCACCCGTTGCCCAGAGGACCCCGGTAGTCGCTGCGGCTGTACCACGTGCGCTCCCATGACAGGGGCACCGGGCCGTCGAGCCAGAAGTCCTCCTCGTCGGTGAAGAACGTGCCGCTGGCCACGTCCACGGGGTGCCCCGTGACCGTACAGATGGCCTTGTGGAGCATGTTCTTCAGGGATTCGCTCTTTATCGTCCTGTTGACCTTGCTGTGCAGCCTGTCCGCCAGCTTCCTGGTCTTTTTCTTGTAGAAACGCCCGAACGCCCCCGTGCATTTGCGGGCGAGTGCCGCCATGGGGTTGAGGGGGACGGGAACCGGGCTGGTGAGTATCTGTCTGGCGGGAGGTATCGGGTTGATGACACCCGTGGGCAGGAACATGCCCGGAACCTTGTGCACGCTCGGTATGCCCACGTCGTTGCAGTCAAGGTGCAGGTGCGCGCCGCCGCCCGAGAAGGGCATCCCGTCGGCAAGTACCGTCAGGCTACCCATGAAAGCGTGGCCGTTGTTCTTGGGTATCGCCGCTGAAGGGGCCGCCCAGCCTGCGCCCATGGGGATGTGCGGGATGCTCCGCGTGGGTGTGGATGCAACCGCGCGCGGGATGAAGCCGCCTATCTTGACGGTGGCTCCGAGCATACCTACAGCCATCGTCAGCACGGTGTGGCCCACCTCGGCGAGCTTCGCGCTGTCGGCGTCGCCCGTCTGTTCCGCTGTCGGTGGCGGGGGGATGAACGAGGAGACCGCCGCTGCGATGAAGTCCTGCGGACGGAGGAGAACCCCGACATAAGGGTGAGGCATGGGCACGACGGGGGACGGGGGTATCGTCACGAGGTGGATGTCCACGCCGATGACCGGGTCGAGCTGCTTGGAGATAGGCAGGCAGGCCATGCCCTTCATGCCCATGGCACCCAGTACGGGGAGCATGGCGGCTTCGCTCAGGCCGTCGGCAAGGCCGCCGATGGCGGCTGCCGCCTTGACGCCTGTGTCGAGGGCGTTGACGGACGGTGACACACCGGCCTCGGAGTTCGCCTTGACGCCTTCCGAGATACCCTTGACCTGCGCGCCTACGCCGGTCTTTAGGTTAGCACTTACGCTGTCGAAATAGCCTGTGTCCGCCATAACTGTCAGTTTTTATCGTTATTTAACTCGAAAATACAAATAGGCAGATGCAACAATGGCAATCACAATAATTACACCGAGCCAAAATCGGAATCCGGTTGGACCCAATAAGTCAAGAAAGAAATTTCCTCCCCAGCTTCCGGGTCTGGCGTATGTCCATTTCCAGTCGAATATCAGTCCGACAAGCCAAACCAATAGCAGAAAGATTACTACTAAGTACCCCACTTTAGGGTTCGCATAGGCATATTCGGTTGCATTAGTGAACAGCCCTTCAAGATTTCGCAATATGTTGTTCAGCCATTCCATTGTATTTTCCTAAATTTCTTTTATACTCATACAAATAATTCTCCCAGTTATCTCCTAACACTTTGGTCAGAACTTCATTTATTTCATCGTCACTGACCAGTTTGGAGCGTGCCGAACTGTTTAACAGGCTTAATAACAGGAGAGGATAAGAGGAGTTTTTTATCAGGTCTATGGAAAGTTTGTCTGAAAGTCTGAAACCTTCCACATAACATTCCGCAGCTAACGATTTCTCATAATTATTTTCCCGGCACCAACCACACAGCCTCAATGCTTCACTTTGCATTAGGTAATCGTTGCATCTGGAGTATGCTTCAGCACCGCGATAGTACGTCTCTGCCGCTTCTTTCCAAAGCGACTCTCGTACATAGATGGAGGCTTTCCCCAATAAGGTGTTTCCGAGCAATCGGCAAGCTAAAGAGGGATCTAATTTTTCTTCCCCGATTTCAGCGGCTTCTACGGCTTTGTCGGCAAAGTACATGGCCGTCTTGTAGTCCTTACGGGAAATCTGGTCTGTATATAGAATTGTATATACGGTTACAAATTGACTGATCCAGTTAATGTCTTTCTTCACATTTTCGAGAGCGATATCGAGGCATTTCTTCGCAAATTCCTCTGTTTGCGCTGCATTCCCTTTTTTCACACTGTTCATCAGTTTGATTAATGCCAGCCTGAAATTCGAGGCTGCCGGGTCGCTCTTATCTTCATTCGCCGCTTGTTCCGCGAGTTGCTCCATTGCACCGTCTAAATCTATTGGTGGATAAATAGACACCGCGTCATTGGAGTGTTTGGCCATTAGTTTGCCAAACTGTTCATAGTCTTTTATGTCGGATATCCCCCATACCATTTGCTTGTGGAATGGCAGAGCAAGAGCTTTTTCAAACCATTCACGACATCCGTCATAGTCGTATGTGTTCTTTAGGTTAAAGACAAAACTGCATTTCATATCAGTCCCTTTTACAAGGGATTCTGTCAGCTTGTTGAAGTTGGCAACTGCGACGGAGGCATCGTTTTCCGCTTCTTCCGACTTATAATCAGCTATCCAATCAACACGTTCAAAGACAATATCTTCGGGTTTCTTTGAGTTATTCCAGTATTCTACTTGTTGTGCAATATACCCTACAACATCTTTTGAGAAATCGGTTCTGGAACTGAACGGAAGTTCTATGAGGAACACCATATCTTCCTCTTCGCTATCAAGGGCAAGCATATAGTCATAGAAAGCATCAAGCATACTTTCGTCTCCCGGATTGATGACGATACGGATCAACTTGACCGGTTTCCTGACTGCATCTTCCCATTGGTAGAGCATCTTGTCTGCTATTTGTTGTATGGCGTTGCTCATATGCTGTTAATTCAATTTGACAATAGTTCCGGCTACGGCTGTGGTTCCGGAAGAATCTATCGTAGCCTTTGTTGTACCGCTGACCGTGGCACTGCTGCTGCCGGTTGCTGTAAAATCAGTACTGGAGATACTATAATTGCTGCTTGCTGTACAATCAATATTTTCTGCCGATTGCGCAATATTGGCACCCGCGGACTCTGTTTATGTCCTTTTCCGCATTAGATGATATATTGCCTTCGCTATCAATCATTATTTTGTTTTCTCCAACACATAAGGTGATGCTTTTAGAGGCAGATATTGTGATATTTCCTTCTCCGTCTGCCGTATAGCTGTTGCCTTCCTTGTCTTTCATCATAACGCTTCCTTTTTCATCATCAAGCGTTATGGTACAACCGCTGCGGGTAGTCAGGCTTTTTGTTTTGTTTGAACTGCCGCCACCGGTGCCTGACTTTCCATGGAATAAGCTGCCAAGTACAAACGGACGGTTCGGGTCATCATATCTGAATGCCACCATGACTTGGTCTCCCTTTTCGGGTATGAATACAAATCCTCTGTTTGTGGCCACATTGTCGCTTGTACCTGCGTCAGGAGTGAGCACCCGTATCCACGAGGTTTGCATCGGGCCGGTCTGCCAGTTCATCTTGACTTGGACGCGGCCTAACTTTTTCGGGTCCTCGTTGCTGACAACCACGGCCTGCTGTGTATGAGCGACAGGCAGAGGTACATCCGGGCATGGAAGGGTGGGAATAGAAGACGGAAGTGCGGTGAAATAGTTCTGGTAACTGTCACCCATACCGGCTACGTGGGTTATTTCCGTAATGATATAGGTGCCGATGCTATTTTTTACGTGGATACCTATTCCTGTATGGATAGCGGTATGAACATCTATGATACTGCCCACCGTGAGGATGCGGCAATCGCTTTCTCCGGTGATGAAACTGGATGCGGCGCTGTCGCTTTGCTGCCTGCGTTGGAAATAGGCGTCAAGTTCACCCTTATTGGTTATGCGCGGTTCCGCCCGTTGGACAGCGGGAGCGGTAAACAAAGCCAATGACGAGTCAAAGGCCGCTTGTCCCAATGTGTTTTGTCCGGCTGCGGTATCGGGGGATTGACCGTTATAGGTCTGGTCGTTCACCGAATGGTAAGAACTTCCCTTTATTGGTCGGGCAAGTGCCTGCGAGCAGACATCGAGCACGGATAGTTCCTCGCCGTATGTCAGCTTGGTCGTCGAGCCGGCCTGTGGCTTTCCGAATACAAGGTTCTGTCCGTCGTAGTAGAGCCATTCCTGATATTGGCGGGCAAGCCGTTGTATGAATCTGAAGTTGGTTTCCTCGTACTGGCATTCGTATTCCAGCTTCGATTTCGTTTCCGGATTGACAAGAGCTTGCACTCCCGCCTTGTCTGTAAGTTCCTTAACGATGTCAGACAAGGATTTGTTGCACCATGAGGCACAAGTGTGGTCTGACTCCAGTAGGAATGTTGACGAATATCCCGTCACTTTTATATTTCCGTGTGTTCCACCGGAACGATGAAGTCCCACCATGGTGGCCACGCCGACAAAAATAGTGCCGCCGAAGTCCATGATTACTTTTTTCCCAACCCAGTCTTTTGACGCCTCCGGGATTTCTACGCCATAGGCTTCTATGGCTTGGATATCCAGTGTTATCTCAAAGTAGTGATGCTCATTGATGCTCTGTTTGAGCATCAACTGCACAAACGACGGCATGGGTATGCCGGCTATTTCCAATGTGACTTTTTTTTGTTCCAGCATGGCGGCATTATATTTGACGGTTTATATCCAAATTGCCAAAGCCGCCCGGCGGAAGTCCGTCGGACGGCCTGACAAATGTTTTGATTTAGGATTTACCTATGTACGCCGATTTATTTCTTCGGCCAACGGTTGTCAAGAGCTGCGCTGCCGACGATGATTTCTTCAGCGGAGAACGTAATGGTGATTGTCATAGGCACATCGTTGTTCGCGTCCAGAGTTTCCGAGTAGTGAACGATGTATGCGTTCTTGAACTGGATCTCCTTCATCTTGGCATCTTCCTCCGTTTTTTTGTAGATAATCTTTCCTTCTACAGGTTTGAAAGGACTGTTCAACATCGCTTCGATGACCGAAGTGTCTTCTGTTGATTCGATGGTTGCTTTTACTCTACCGCCCAATACGCTTGAAGAGGGCATACCTTTAGGGTCTGTGTTACGACTAAACTCATAGTTTGAATAAAGGACGTCAAATTCCTTGTTGTTAAGTTCCAATGATGCTCTAAATGCCATAATACTTGGATTTAATGGGTTAAACTTAATTATTTTACTTCGGTTTCTCCGTCCTTGCGCCCTAACCGGTATAGATGCAAAAAAGAGAAAACCTCAAAAACGATTTTTTGAAATTTCCTCTCAGCCTCCGGATGACTCAGTTTTATTGTGGGAAAAAGAGAAGAAAATAAAACATCATCTTTGATGTGAGCAAATATAAGTGCTTATATTCATTTTTCCAAATTTTTTAGCGCATTTTTTTGCTGTTGTTTTCATTTTAACACGTTTTAAACTAATGTTCGTGTATAAAGCCACTGTCCTATATGATTAGAAACACGCCCCGTTGATGATGTGTCGCTATTAAATTGATTCCTGGCATTGTACAATAACACTTGTAGAAGAAGTTTCATCAGGAACGGACGAAACCGTCGGAAAGTAAACTGCTGCCGGAATGCAGAAAAACGGTATCCACCGCATGAAAGTGGCAGATACCGTTAGCAGATTGACTATGCAGTCTGAATGTTTGCGGATGTCCTAATTCTTACGTCCATATCGGCAGATGAGCAATGAACTTAATACCAGGAGTGCAAGGGCAATCATCCATGTGTAGATCTTCCGTTCCTTTTCCAAATGTTCGATGTCCGCCGCTTGTTGTTTGGAGCAAGTTGTCAGTATATTAATCTGGGATTGTTGTGCCTTGCAGATATCCATAAGTTCAGAATTAATCCGTTGCTGTGTCTCCAGCGAAGTTTGGATGTTCTTGAAGTTGCGGTTGGTCGTATATGCGTCACGGATATATCCGGGCGTGCTAACCTGTAACGAGGGAACCTGTATGCTGTCCGGAAGGTATGTCAGTTCTGCATTATTGCGCCGTTCCGTTGCGAAGCTGTTGAACAGGAGTATGCCAACAAGTGTGCCGCTGATCAGAAAGGCTATTAATGCTATGATGGCAAACATTGTGTTTGATGATTTCGCGACAGGTTGTTGGTACTCTCGTTCAAGCCATGGATGATGGTTCATCGTGTGAGGCGGAATGGATGTTCCATACTCTACAGTCCGGACTTCGGCATTTTCTTCGGTCTCTTTTTTCTCAAGAGCCTTACGTCTTGATATATCCATAAATTCGCGCTTGGCAATCTGGTATTTATCCGCTTGATAAATTACAAGGTCGTTTTTTACCAGCCAGTCAAGAACGTCCTTGACACTCCGTTCTGATACCTTGAGGTTGCTGATGCTCCAAAATATTTCTGCACAAGATACCCATATTGGCTTCTGGAGGCACTTCTGATATAGGATTTCAAGAATCTCTGCCTGTAGTTGTTCTCTTGTTGGTTCCATTTTATTTACAGTATTAATTGTTTCGGAATAAAATAATATTTCTTGCCGGCGATGAATACAGGTCTGAAAAGGTTGCGTTGATACATGTCTTCCAGTCTCTTCATCTTTGAAATTAGGCTGTATAGCCACTATTAAAGTCCGTCAGCTCAACCTTTCTTTTCTTTAGTTTCTTCACCTTTGTTGAATTTAAAAGGCTGTCATTGGCCATGACTCCCGTCTTACAATAGAAGATTTGAGCCAAATATGGATTTCTGGGCAATACTTTTCGATAGAAACTTCTGTTTATGCTTTTCTTTGCCGGTTAAATTGCTTGCGAAGCACTCTTAGCTCCTTTTTCCCTATGTTATCTGAGAACTCCGGGAGCAGTCCCCTGTAGCTTTGCAACAGTTCCATCACTTCCTTGTCATCGAGTAGA
>ENA-OQDW01000379-OQDW01000379.1-human-gut-metagenome-genome-assembly--contig:-NODE-379-length-18890-cov-2.041784_pt1 | contig 18890 bp, 29 predicted proteins | sample MGYA00242784_ERZ504613 | MGnify/ENA primary metagenome ERZ504613 (study PRJEB26092, sample SAMD00036330) | human gut metagenome | host: Homo sapiens | study: EMG produced TPA metagenomics assembly of... | reverse complement strand
CTCAGACATCGGCTTCGCGCGGTTATGTTTTGTTCGACATAAAGATGGCATTTATGCCATCTGTTGTCTGGTGCCGCAAGGGACACACACAAAAGTCCTTAAATTGTCTGCGGAGTGCGGACACATTTCGCGGAGTGCTCAAAACTTGGAAAGACACGGATCATCGCGGATGTCAAACGCGGTGCGGATTAGAAATACCGGATTTTGCGATCAGAATGAACCGTCTCCGGTTGCACTCTGAAACGCTGTAAACCTTTTTTACACGATGCCCGCGATCCCTGCTGCTTCCACTTTCCGCGGTATTTATCAGATGTAGTGCAGATGAATCTCTCCGAAGTTCGCGGAGCCATTCAAATACAGCACCGTGCTGCTCGTTCCGATGCTGCTGCCGGTTTCACGGATGGCGCCGAACGAACGGTCCAGATTATTCTGAATCTTCCATTCTTTCGGGATATAAAGGTTGGTCTCCCCGAAATTATTCTCCACGCTCACATTCGCAGAGCCTTCCTGCACAATCGCATTGTCGAAGTACACCGAAAGAGAGCCAAAATTATTTTCGATGGCGGCGCGCCTGAAGTTGTCAGAGTTGATGTAGCGGATTGCGGAACCGAAGCTGTTCTCGCACCGGATCTCTTCGCCGGTATACTGTTCACTGCTGGATGTCCCGACATTGCCGGTCACCGTCTTCCATTTCCGCTTTTTCCCGCCGAAAATGAGTGACAGACCGATGCTCCCAAGGAATGCCGCACCAAGCACCGTCCACGGCGTGAGTGCTGTAATTCCAAGCGCTCATCGTATATGATACAGATAAACGCAATTGAGAACAGGATTTCCCAGAAATTCACATTGCGGATTCCCTCGACAAAAAGCCAGAGGAAAAATACGGTCAGAATAATGCTGAACACGCCGATATCCGGCAGAATTCCAAACTTGCTTATAATGACATACACTGCTGCGAGGATAAAAAAGATTCCCCAGAATACTTTGCTACTTTTCATGATGCAACCTCTTTTCTTCTAATTTTTGAGTCAACGGTTTATAGTAATACCGCGATACATAGACCTTCTTGTGCGTGTTCAAAAACGCCACCACACTCGACGCCGTCAGATTGCGGTCAATAGAGTAAATCTGATCCGTATTTAAGATCGTGGATTTGGATACTCTCATAAAAACGCCCGGAAGCATATCTTCCAGCTCGTATAGTTTGTACCGGGTCTGATACATCTCATCCCGGGTGTGTGCGCTGATCCCGTTCTCGTCTGTCTCGAAAAACAGAATCTTGGACAATGTCACATAGTATTCCGTGTTTCCTTTATAAAGCAGGATCTTCTCGGAAGCGTTGGTGACATCCCGCACGGCGCGCTGCACGGCAGCGACCTGTTTCGTCAGACCGCGGCAGCGGATAATCACTTCATCCTCGCGGCGCTCTCGTCAATCTCAATTTTATTTTCATCTCTGTAACTCCTTTGATGGTTCCAGTATAAAAAAAGAACCTCCCGGTGTAAACAGTTTTACACCAAGAGGTCATTTTCTCCGGGTAAGTGGTAACACTTTCCCGTTCCTGTCACATTAAAGTGTCTTTAACTTCTCTACGCCCGCATCCAGATAAGCGTTCTCCATCGTTGCAAACGCTCCCTTGTCTGCCTGCTCTGCAAACGCCGGATCAAGCGGAAGCTTTCCGAATACCGGGATCCCGAGCTCTTTTGCGACATCGTCGATATGACTCTCGCCAAACAGCTTGATCTCTTTTCCGCAGTCCGGACATTTCAGGTAGCTGAATTCTCCACCAGACCGAGCACCGGCACATGCATCATCTCCGCCATGTTGTACGCCTTTTTCACAATCATCTGCACGAGTTCCTGCGGGGACGTCACAATCACGATTCCGTCTACCGGAAGCGACTGGAACACCGTAAGCGGCACATCACCGGTTCCAGGCGGCATATCTACGAACAGATAGTCCACGTCTCCCCAGACTGTCTCGTTCCAGAACTGTTTTACCACGCCGGCAATCACCGGACCTCTCCAGATGACAGGTGCCTCCTCTCATCCAACAGCAGGTTGATCGACATGATCTTGATGCCGTTCTCCGTCTCCATCGGAACCATTCCATCGTCCGTTCCGTATACCTGTCCATGAATTCCGAACATCTTAGGAATCGACGGACCAGTAATATCCGCATCCATGATGCCTACCTTGTATCCGGCGCGGTTCATCGCTGCAGCGAGTGATGCTGTGACAAATGATTTGCCGACGCCGCCTTTTCCGCTGACAACACCGATCACTTTCTTAACGTTGGATGCCGCATTCATCGGCTCCTTGGCAATTCCGCCGCCTGCTTTATTCTTCGCGTTGCTCGGACATCCCTCGCAGCTCTCCTTTGAGCAGCTGGATGCTCCGCTGCAATTACTGTTCTCTGGCATATTCTTTCCTCCTTAAATCGCTTACATCTTCTCTATCAGGCTTCTTTTTTCTCTCTGGCACGCTTTTCCTTTTCTGCAAAAATCGCCGCCAGCGACTCCGTGTAAGGCGCTCTCGCCACACCGTATTCGGTAACGATGCCTGCAATCAGCTCATGATCCGTCACATCAAATGCCGGGTTGAAGACCTTGACGCCCTCCGGTGCCATGCGCTCCTTGTACCACATTTCCGTGACTTCCTCCGCCGGACGCTGCTCGATCGTAATCCCGGCTCCGGTCGGCGTATTTAAGTCGATCGTCGACGTCGGCGCGCAGATATACACCGGCACACCGTAATACTTTGCCACCACCGCCACCACAGAAGTACCGATCTTATTCGCCGCATCTCCGTTCGCCGCCACACGGTCACAGCCGACAAATACCGCATTAACCCAGCCATTCTTCATGACTGTCGCCGACATATTGTCGCAGATCAATGTGACATCCACCCCGGAAGACTGCAGTTCAAATGCTGTCAGTCTGGCGCCTGCAACAGGGTCGTGGTCTCATCCGCAAATACACGAAAATGATAACCGCGTTCCTCTCCCAGATAAATCGGTGCCGTCGCGGTGCCATATTTGCTTGTGGCAAGCTGTCCTGCATTGCAGTGCGTCAGGATGCCGTCCCCTGCTTTACCAGAGTCAGGCCATGCTCTCCGATCATCCGGCACACCCAGATATCTTCCTCCTGGATCGCCACAGACTCCCGGTGCAGTGCCTCCTTGATCTGCGCTACAGTCTCCCCGCTGTGTGCCTCCACAACACGCTGCATCCGGTTTAACGCCCAGCTTAAGTTCACGCTGTCGGACGCGAAGAATCCAGATACTCCTTCTGCCGTACAAACTCACGGTAAAATGTATCGTAGTCCTCGGTATCCATCTGTTTTGCCAGCACATAGATCCCGTATGCTGCCGCCACTCCGATCGCCGGTGCGCCGCGCACCTGAAGCAGATAGATCGCGTCCCAGATCTCCTGCGCCGTGTGAAGCGAAATGATCTCTATTTTTCCCGGCAGCTTCGTCTGGTCGATGATCACCACTGCATTGTTCTCATCATCCAGCCGCACGGTGTCATAATCCATAACATTCCTGCTCTGCTGTTCTCCCACACTTTCACCCCTTTATTCTTATTCATCACAGACTATTATACTCTCTTTTGGCGATGTTTCCAAGAAGGCTCCCTCTTTCTACGTGTTCTTTTTTGCGGACAAAAAAGGAATTGCCGCAATAAGCGTAGATCGTTTGAGTGATAAGTAATATTACGAGAAAAGACACACTTGGCAATTCCATTTGCATTTCCACATGAAATCCACAAGTGTGTCTCTTCTCATAATATTACTTATTATCCTAGTAGCGGAGTGCTTTTTTCAGTGCCATGGAAACCGCTGTTCCGATAACGAAACATACGATCGCCTCGACAACGCCGTTCACGCCGACAAATGCTGCGATAAACGGAATCACTTTCGTCATGCCGAACTGCTCACGCATTGTTCCTGCGAACAGGGTTACCAGTGTTCCCATGAAAAATGTGGTGTTCAGCAGCGGACAGCAAAGGCTGGCAAGCGTTACCGAACCTGCGGAAGGCATTTTGGTCTTCTTCAGTCCCGCATAGATCAGTCCGGTCAGCCATCCGTCCAGAATACGTGTCGGAACGCATACCAGGAATGTAAATACTGGGTTCACGCCAAGAAGAAGCGTACCAAATGCGCTCATTCCGAAACACTGGATAAAACTCGTGATACCGAACACGCCGCCTAAGATTGCTCCTGCCGCCGGTCCCAATGTTACAGCTCCTACCGCAACTGGTATGACAATCAGGGTAATCTCAAGACCCGCTGTCTTTATGTAACCAATCGGGGTAAAAGCCATGAGTAAGATGATGGCGACTAAAAGCGCCATCTCCACGAGATACTTCGTGGAAAATTTCGACTTCGTCATAGTCTTTTCCTCTTTTCTATACATTTTGTTTATGGTTCCTGTCTGCCAGGAACTTTTTTGCATCTTTTGCAGTATATCACTATGTGAAATATTTATCAAGCGGTTGGCACCACAAGACCGCATTTTTTCCGCCAGGTTCCTGCCAGATACCTTCCCACGAAGCAGATCACACGGAATACCCAGTCAATCACCATGCAGCCCACACCCCGACTGCCATCCATCCCATGTGAACGCCAAACAGGTAGCTGAAACCGATGCGGAAGGTAATCATGGAAAAAATCGACACAACCATCGTGTATTTTACATCATTGCAGGCGCGGAGCATATTCGGCAGCACAAACGACGCCGGCCACAGGAAGATCGCCATTCCATCATGAATCATGACCAGAATGTAGGACAGGCGCGTCGTCTCCTCTCCCCAGTCCATAGATCTGTAAAATCCACGGCAGCAGAAGTAAAATGATGCTGTTGATGACCGCCGTATAAAAATAGGTCTCTCCCAGCAGCTTTTTGGTGTAATAGCGCACCTGTCCTTCTTCTCCGGCTCCCACACAGCGTCCGATCACAGTAATCATCGCAAGGCTCATCGCCTGTCCCACAATACATCCCATGGAATCCAGACTGTTCGCCACCCCGTTCGCCGCGATCTGGCTGGTGCCGAACGCAGCTATGATGCTGACCACAAGCACACGTCCAGCTGGAAGATACCGTTTTCAATTCCGCTCGGGATGCCGATAAAAAGAATCCGCTTCACAATCGTTGCATCCACTTTAAATTTTCCTCTGGTGAGAAAGACCAGATTGTCCGGATTATGCAAAAGCGTAAAAAGCACCACTCCTGCCACACCGCGGGAAACCAACGACGGAATGGCGACTCCCGCTACTCCCAGTTTCAGCACATACACGCCGATTGCATTTCCCACAACGTTGATGACATTCATCAGCAGCGATATTTTCAATGTGATCTGCGCATTCCCCATCGAACGGTACAGCGCCGCACACGAGTCATACACTGCGAGAAGCGGAAATGAGAACACGGAGATAATGAGATAGATGATCGCATTCTGCATAACATCCGTCTCAATCTGTCCGAAGAATAATCCGAGGATCTGCCTGTGAAAAAGAAGTACCAGTACACTGATACCGATCGTGATCGCCGCCTCTGTAAACACAAGCTGTCTGGCAGACCGACAGGCTTCCTCTCTCCTTCCCGCACCGATACACTGTGACGTTACCACCGCACCGCCGGTCGCAAGCGCCGCCAGCACACTGATGATTAAGTTGTTAAACATGTCTACCAGCGACACGCCAGAAACTGCCGCTTCTCCCGCAGAAGAAATCATCATCGTATCTGCATTCCCACGGTGATGGCAAGCGTCTGTTCTAAGATCAGCGGAATAATCAGTTTCCGCAAATCTTTTTTACTGAATAATCGATTTTCTGTTACTGTCTGTCTCACGTTCTTTCACTCCTTCGGAATGACAATAATACGCAAAACGGCAACTGTCAAGCTCGTGAAATAAAAACATAAAAACTCCCGCATGACAGACGCCACATCTGCACGCGGGAGTCTTTTCACCTATGTACTTTTCTTTGCTTATTTGCCAAGTTCTGCCTTTAACGCAGTGGTCAGTGCCGGAACGATCTTGTTGAGATCTCCTACCAGACCATAATCTGCAACGTCGAAGATCGGTGCATCCTCATCCTTGTTGATAGCAACGATGAGATCAGAATCCTCCATACCTGCAACGTGCTGGATAGCTCCTGAAATACCGATTGCGAAGTAGATCTGCGGACGTACTGTCTTACCTGTCTGTCCTACCTGTAAATCTACCGGCAGCCAGCCGTTCTCCACTACGGCACGGGAGCAGCTTACGGTACCGCCAAGTACCTCTGCCAGATCCTCGAGAAGCTTGAAGTTCTCCTTGGAACCAACACCACGTCCACCGGATACCAGGATCTTTGCATCCATGATGTTCGCTGTATTCTTAACAGCCTTTACAATGTTTAAGATCTCTACATATCTGTCATTCGGGGTGAATCCCGGATTGTACTCTACACATTTGCCTTAGCGCCTGCAATCGGAGCGATCTTCTGCATAACACCCGGGCGTACAGTAGCCATCTGCGGACGGTTGTACGGGCACGCGATCGTTGCGATCGTGTTACCACCAAATGCAGGACGTGTCATAAGAAGCTGATTGTGCTGCTGCTCCTGTCCCGGTGCTGCGTTCAGCGGGAAATCGCCGATCTCAAGCATCGTACAGTCAGCAGTAAGACCTGTCTTGACACGAGCAGAAACAGTAGGTCCGAGGTCACGGCCGATTGCAGTTGCGCCAACCAGCATGATCTCCGGCTTGTACTCATTGATGACAGATGCCAGTGCATGTGCGTACGGCTCTGTTCTGTAGTCCTTTAACTGCGGATCGTCTACCACGATAACTCTGTCAGCACCGTACTCAGCCAGCTGATCTGCCAGACCCTTAACGCCGGAACCAATCAATACTGCAGTTACTTCTGTGTTTAAATCCTTTGCCAGCTCTTTTCCTTTTCCAAGTAACTCGAAAGCAACGCCGTCTAATACGTTGTCAACCTGCTGTGCAAAGACAAATACTCCTTTATATTCTTCTAAACCCATTTTATTCACCACTTTTCCTTATATTTGTTAGATAATGTGCTTCTCTTTGAACTTGCCGATCAGGTATGCTACGGACTCATCCGGATCAAGGACAACCTTCTCGCCTGCGCCTTACGTACCTTGTCAGATGCCTTTGCGATCTTTGTCGGTGATCCCTTTAATCCAAGATCAGAATCATCTACATCCTTAAGATCTGCTCTTCCCCATACGGTAACTTCCTTATCGTATGCGTCGAAGATTCCGCCCGGAGTCATGTAACGCGGCTGATTCAGTTCGGAAAGTGCTGTGATCAGGCACGGCATCTTTGCCTTTAACTCATGGTATCTGTCCTCGTACTGACGCTGAACAACGACATATTCTCCATCGATCTTGATGTCCTGTGCGTAGGAAATAACCGGAAGTCCCAGATGCTCTGCGATCTGCGTCCTACCTGAGCGGTATCACCATCGATCGCCTGACGTCCGGTGATGATCAGATCGTAATCCAGATTGCGGAGTGCGCCTGCGATTGTGGTGGAGGTAGCCCATGTATCAGCTCCGCCTAACACACGATCTGTTACAAGGATTCCTTTGTCTGCGCCCATTGCCATTGCCTCACGAAGCACCTCGTCTGCCTTCGGAAGACCCATGGTAAGAACGGTTACTTCTGCGCCGTACTGCTCTTTTAATCTAAGTGCTGCCTCAAGACCTGCTTTGTCATCCGTTCATGATGGTAAGCATTGCAGCTCTGTCTAATGTACCGTCCGGGTTGAACTTAACGCCGCCCTTGGTATCTGGTACCTGTTTAATACATACTACGATATTCATGTATTTTTCACTCCTTATATTTTTATATTATGCCACGGATTACGACTATTTCAGTAATGCACCAGAGATAACCATTCTCTGAACCTCACTGGTTCCCTCGTAGATCTCTGTGATCTTTGCGTCACGCATCATACGCTCTACATCGTACTCTCTGATGTAACCGTATCCACCAAACAGCTGGACAACCTCTGTGGTAACAGCCATAGCAGTCTCTGCTGCGAACAGTTTTGCCTTTGCAGCCTCTACAGAATATACCTTCTGTGTTGCCTTTGCCATAGCAGCTTTGTATACAAGAAGCTGTGCAGCCTCAATTCTTGCAGCCATGTCAGCCAGCTTGAACTGTGTATTCTGCTGCTGGGCAATCGTACGGCCGAACTGTTTTCTCTCCTTGGTGTATGCGATTGCGCGGTCTAATGCGCCCTCTGCGATACCAAGTGCCTGAGCAGCAATACCGATACGTCCGCCATCCAGTGTGTGCATAGCGATCGGGAATCCCTTGCCCTCTACGCCAAGCAGGTTCTCCTTCGGGATTCTGCAATCCTCGAAGATCAGCTCGTATGTAGATGATCCGCGGATACCCATCTTCTTCTCCTTGGTTCCGAAGGAGAAGCCCGGAGCTCCCTTATCTACGATAAATGCAGAGAAGTTCTTCTTCTTTCTGCCTCTCTTATCCTCTGTTACGCTTGTGATTGCGATTACGATATAAACATCTGCAACCTTACCATTTGTGATGAAGCACTTGGAGCCGTTCAATACCCACTCGTCTCCGTCTAATACAGCCTTGGTCTGTGCGCCCTGCGCATCGGTTCCTGCACCCGGCTCAGTCAGTGCGAATGCACCGAGCTTCTCGCCTGTTGCAAGTGGCTTAACGTATTTCTGCTTCTGATCCTCTGTACCGTAGGCATAATCGGATCGATGCAGAGAGAAGTATGTGCAGAAACAATAACACCTGTTGTAGCGCATACCTTGGACAGCTCCTCTACGCACATTACATAGGTGAGCGGGTCACAGCCCTGTCCGCCGTACTCCTTCGGTACCGGGATGCCCATGAAGCCGAGCTTCTGCATCTTCTTCACGTTCTCAACCGGGAATTCCTCTGTCTCATCTACTTCCTGAGCGAGAGGCTTTACCTCGTTCTCAGCGAACTCTCTGAACAGGGAGCGCGCCATTTCATGTTTCTTGTCTAAAGTGAAATCCATGATATCATTTCCTCCATTATTACCTTATATTTTACTGAGCATCAACCGGGGTCTTTGTACGGTCAGCATTGTATACATAGAATCCCTTGCCGCTCTTTGCGCCAAGATTGCCGCCGCGAACCATCTTGCGGATTAACGGGCATGCGCGGTACTTGCTGTCGCCTGTCTCTTTGTAGAGAACATCCATGATTGCAAGACAGATATCCAGACCAATGAAATCACCTAACTCAAGCGGTCCCATCGGATGATTTGCGCCGAGTTTCATTGCTGCATCGATACCTGCGATATCAGATACACCTTCCATCTTAATGAAAGCTGCCTCATTGATCATCGGGATTAAGATACGGTTTACAACGAAGCCTGCTGCCTCATTTACCTGTACCGGAGTCTTGCCGATCTCTACAGAGATCTTCTTGATTGCCTCAACGGTCTCTTCCGGTGTATTCACACCTGCGATAACCTCGATTAACTTCATACGGTCTGCCGGGTTGAAGAAATGCATACCTACCATTGGACGGGTCAGTCCGTTGCGATCGTCTGTGAATGGAAGCTGGATGTGTTGGATGCAAAAAATGCACTCTGGCTTTGCAATCTTATCCAGCTCCTGGAATGTAGTCTTCTTAACGCCCATATCCTCGAAAGCCGCCTCTACGATGAGGTCACAATCCTTGCAAAGGTCTTCCCTTTAAGCCTGGGGTAATCTTTGCGAGAATGCCGTCCTACTGCTTCCTGTGTCATTTTTCCTTTCTCGACAAGTCTTGCATAGCCTTTCTTGATCTTCTCTTTTCCGCCGTCAGCCCACTCCTGCTTGATGTCGCAGAGTGCTACTTCATATCCGTCTACCTGGGCAAATGCTTTTGCAATACCCTGTCCCATTGTTCCTGCACCAATAACTCCAACTTTCATGTCAGTACCTCCTGAAATATCATATATATATTCTAATAACTTAACTGATTCTATGCCTTTTAATAAAATAGGAACAAAGATTCCTATTACGCAAAGCAAGAACTTCTCCGGTGCCGCCCACAGGCTGGCGCCGGTTCAGAAGTCTCATGACTGCATTAGTCTCTCTCAACGATGGTAGAGCATCCCATACCACCACCGATGCACAGAGTAGCAAGACCTCTCTTTGCGTCTCTCTTCTGCATCTCATGTAATAAGGTAACAAGGATACGGCATCCGGAAGCTCCTACCGGGTGACCAAGTGCGATTGCACCGCCGTTACGTTTACCTTGGACATATCAAACTTCAGATCTCTTGCAACTGCAACAGACTGTGCTGCGAATGCCTCGTTTGCCTCGATCAGATCCATATCATCGATGGTAAGTCCTGTTCTCTCAAGTACCTTTCTGGTAGATGCAACAGGTCCGACACCCATGATCTCAGGCTCTACTCCGCCGAGTGCTCCGGCTACCCATGTTGCCATCGGCTTAACGCCAAGCTCTTTTGCCTTCTCCTCGCTCATAACAACGATTGCAGCTGCACCATCGTTAATACCGGAAGCGTTACCTGCGGTTACCAGTCCGCCCTCTTTGCCGGAGCAGCATTTTAACTTGGACAGTGACTCAGCTGTTGTGCCAGGACGCGGTCCCTCATCTTTTACGAACATAACGGTCTCTTTCTTAACCTTAACCGGAACCGGAACGATCTCGTCATCGAACTTGCCTCAGCAATTGCCTTCTCACACTTCTGCTGGCTGTTTGCAGAGAACTCATCGAGTTCTTCTCTTGTAAGACCATACTTCTCACATACGTTCTCAGCTGTGATCATCATGTGATAATGGTTGAATGCATCAGTAAGTGCATCGTTTACCATGGTATCAATGATGGTCGCATTGTTCATACGATATCCAAAACGAGCCTTCGTCATGGCATAAGGAGCCATGGACATGTTCTCCATACCACCTGCAACAACGATATCTGCCTGACCAGCCAGAATCATAGTAGCTGCTTCATTGACACATTTCAGTCCGGAACCACATACAACGTTCAGAGTAACTGCCGGTACTTCGATCGGAAGTCCTGCCTTGATGGAAGCCTGACGTGCAACGTTCTGTCCCTGTGCTGCCTGGATAACACATCCCATCAATACTTCATCTACCTGCTCCGGCTTTACGCCAGCTCTGTTCAATGCCTCTTTGATTACGATTGATCCCAGCTCTGCTGCCGGAGTATTGCTCAGTGCTCCACCCATCTTGCCGATAGCGGTACGGCATGCGCCTGCTAAAACTACTTTCTTTGCCATTTTGAATTCTCCTTTCAGTTTTACACAAAACCCCGCGTGTACGGGGAATTTGTTCCTCTTTAAAAATAATTTTGCCGAAAAACGCTGTTAATTTTTTAACAATCTTTTTGCTAAAAAAAAATAAATTCAACTTTGCAGTTAAAATTTATGTTTCTCCCTCTTTTTTTCACAAGGTGCATTTTAAATAATCGGCGTTTTTACTAGCTTTTTAATACTTTTTCATGCTACCATATTTCACTCTTAAATGCAATAACTTTCTTCTTTTTTCATCTTTCTAAAGTTTTCTTTACGCTCCTTTTTCCCCCTCTATACGTCTGTTTTACAGTCTTTTTTTGTTAAAAATTTATCATGCAAATTTTATTTTCCAAACAAAAACAAAGCGATTCTTGTGTACTTTTCACAAAAATCGCCCTGCTGCCATTCTGCGGTTTTCCGCACTTTTTTCACTTCTAATAGAATACATGGTTTCCAATTACGGTTCCCTGTATGATGCCGTTATTCTGTCTGAAATACAGGCAGCCCACCGTAATATTGCCGTTTAGCACATCCTGCGCCGCCTGAAGGCAGCTTCCGTCCACACCCGCTTCCAGACGATACGCCAGTCTGCCGCTCGCCACCGGCGAGAACTGACCGCTCTGGTAGATCACACCCGAGACAGAGTTCGGAAAATACGAACTCTTCACACGGTTTATCACGACGCTTCCGACCGCGAGCTTCCCGTCGTAGGATTCTCCGCCCGCCTCGCACTGGATGATTGCTCCAAGCAGGTACTGGTCACTGTCCGTCGGCACATAGACCACGGTGGAGGTATCCTCCTTCTCCTGCTCCTTAATCGCCGCCAGACGCGCAGCGTCCTCCTTCGCCTTCCTGGATCTCCAGCTGCTTTTCGTACTCGACCATCTGGTTGATCTTATCCTCCAGGTCCGCGACGTTGGACTGCGCATCCGCCAGATCTTCCTGTGTCTGCGCCAGATTCGCCTTGGTGGTGTTGATGAGACTGCTGACGTTCGCCTGCTTTTTCTTCATGTCATCCTGCATCGCCACCAGCTCAGTCATGTCGCTCTCCAGTTCTTCCTTCTGGGCGGCTATCTGCTCCTGCAGGTTCTGGTATTCCACAAGCTTTTTTCTGTCGTAGGCGTGATGTCGGTAATATATTCCGTGCGGTTCAGGAAGTCGGAAAAAGATTCCGCCTCCGCAAGCATCTGCCATACCGGCGTGCTTCCGTTCTCATACATGAACTGAATCCGCAGCTTCATATCCTCATACTGTTTCGCAGACTGTGCCTCCGCCGCAGCCAGATCCTCCTTCGCCTGGTCAATCTCCCCCTGTTTGTCCGAAATCTGCCCCTCCAGGTCATTGATCTGTGCGACAATATCGGAAAGCTGACCGTTTAACCCGCTAAGATCCGACTCCAGTGCGTCCTTTTTGCCGGAGATGTCATTGACGGTATCCTCGGCATCCTTTTTCTGATCTTTCAGATCCTCAATCTGATTCTTCGCATCATTTATGTTGTCCTGTGTCGTCTCGGCATAAGATGTATTTGCCAGAAGCAGGCACATCACAAGCGCCGCTCCTGCCACGCGTCTCCACGGAATCTGTATCATAAGTACCTCTTTCTCCGGAAAAGTAGGATTTTCTTTCAAAAACCCCGGTTCTAAGAGTATCATATCAGATTGTATTTCAGCTTTCAATATGCTATCATAGAGGGAAGATAAAGAGGATTTTGGTATGACAATACCGGAAGAGGGGGAGATAAGCATGCAATTTGTCAAAACTGCTGATCTAAAGCCCGGTATGCGCCTTGCAAAGCCAATCTACAACAGGATGGGGTTCTGTTATACGAACGGGATACAAGGCTCACGATCCAGGGTATTAACAGTATTGAGAATTTTGGTCTGATCGGCATTTTTATTCTGGAGCCGGCTGAACCGCTGCCGCCGCTTTCGCGGGAAGATCTGGAGTTTGAACAGTTCCAGACCATCTACATGTTCAAGTTAAAGGACAACATGGACAAGCTTGTCGACAATCTTGTCCCGTCCACATTGCTCTCGCTGGTCGATGATATCCAGCGGCATTACGGCAGTCTTGACCACAAGCTGAATTTTACGCAGACACTCCGCAGTTCCGCGGACTTTGTATACAAACACTCGATCAGTGTCGGTATCCTATCCGCAATGATCTCCAATGAGATGCAGCTCCCGGCAGAAGATATCCGGGCGCTGATCACGGCTTCCCTGCTGTATGATTTCGGTTATCTGTATGTTCCGCAGGCCATCCTCGACAAGGGCGACGACCTCTCGGACAGCGACCGGAATTTTATCCAGATGAATCTGGAACGCGGTTATGAATCAATCCGCCCGCGCTATGAGGAGTGCAATCTTCCGAAGATTTCCTTAGAGATTATCCAGCAGTTCATCTTCCAGAAGAGTCAGACCTTAAAGATCAAGGATCCTTCCCCGGAGACACGTCTGCTCTGTGATATTTTAAAGGTGGCAGATCAGTTTGACCGGCTTACCGCCATGAATATTAACAATCCGCCGGTCTCGGAGGTTGCCGCGATGTCTTTTTTGCGCAGACACAGCCGGACCTACAATCCGCGCGTCGTTGCCGCACTGGCGGAATGCATCCACATTCTCCCGACCGGCGCGTGCGTTGATCTCTCCGACGGTGAGAAGGCGCTCGTCCTCGTGGAAAATGCCGCGGATTTTACCCGCCCGATGATCTTAAAGTTCTCCAACAATATGATCTACGATCTGAGTGATCCGGTCATCGGAGATTCCCTGCGTGTGACGGACATCATGAAAACCATGGACAACCGGATTGCGATCGACGAGGAGGCGCTCGAGCATTTTGTCGCAGACAGTACATCCGTGAGACGGCTGACCGTTTCCGGCAGAAAAAGCTTGCCATCGCACAGCGCAAGCAGAAAGCTGCCAGAAGAAGAGCATGGATGATCTTTTGGACAATGCCAGAGTGCTTACACCTCCGCCCATTGCACCGGCACCGGAAGAGGACGCTTCCCCGATCAGGAAAGCGCCCCGCAAGCGTGTGAAACTGGTTTAATATTTTATGTGGTGGAACGTCGTATCGTTCCCCCTGCAGCCCGGTGTGAAGCATTCTAACCGCCAAATCCGGCATTTCTAGCCGCATCGTGTTTGACATTCTCGATGATCCGTGTCTTTCCAAGTTTTGAGCACTCCACGAGGTGTGTACGCAGGTTGCAGACAATTTTAGGACTTTCGTGTGTGTCCCTTACTGTCATCGCTGAACAAAACATAACCGCGCGAAGCCGATGTCTGAGCAGGTATCTGCCGTGTCTTCAATAGCAGATGCCTGCGAATTTCGGTTCGCGCGGTTTTATATTGTCTGTGAAGCGATGACATTAGGGACACCAGGAAGTCCGCCCATTGTCTGCAACCTGTCGGACACATCCTGTGGATTGTCAAAACGTGGCAAAGACACAGAATAAAATGTCAAACACGACGTGGAAGAAATGCTCGTATTTTGCTTCAAGATGCTTCACACCGGGCTGCATCCGGAACTTATATCCTCCCCCCTGCATATACATCGCGGTTATTTTGCTTCCACATAAGGATTGTTTTCCGCCATCCGACGCGCCTGACGCGGAGTACAGTGGTAACGCTCCTTAAACATCCGGTAAAAAAGCTTCTGATTAAAAAAGCCATGCCGCTCCATGATCTCCTGTACCGGATCGTCCGTGTGCAGCAGATCCTGATAGATATAGTTGAGCCGCACCTGATTCACATAGCGCATAAACGAGCTTCCGGTGCTCTGCTTAAAGAACCGGCAGAAGTATTCCCGGTTGAGCCCCAGTTCATCCGCTGCTTCCTGCAGCGTCATTTCTTCCCTGTAGTGATGATCCACATACGTACAGATCTGCTCCAGCCGCTCCATATTGCCCGCCCTCGTCTGCGTTGCCACCAGGGAGACCGGTTCGGAAAAATGTTCCACCAGACATGCCAGCAATTCCAGAATCCGCGCCGTGCTTTTTAACCGGTATGTCTCATTCTGATTTACATAAAGCACCGTCAATTCTTTCAGATACCCACAGATCTCATTGTAATATTCCTGCTGTCCAGGAAGGAGACGCTGCCCCGCACAACGGATCGCAAAAGGTTCCGTCTCCGGCAGATAGCGCCGCAGAAGCTGCCTTGACACGTGGATACAGATTCCCATCGTCTGCGGCAGCGCATAGATCACCTCGTGAATTCTGGCATAGTCCATCACAATCGCGTCCAGCGATTCAGCTCGTATTCCTCGCCCTCCATATGTACGGTGGCATGTCCGTTTAAGATGTAGAGAATCTCCATCTCCCGGTGCCAGTGAAACGGAGAGTTATGATCCATCGTAACAAACCGGATATCAAAGCCGACATCCGGTTCGAGTGTGACATTTTCATATGTATTTTTCTGTTCTTCCATTTTTTTCTCCCAAAAGTCAATATCGCCCAACTTTTTACTAATATCTTATCTATAATATTACCATATTTCCGTGTATTATAATAGCTGTCAAAGGGAAAACCTTTGATGAACAAGCAAAAATGTACCAATTCAATAAAGGAGGAAATGATTATGTTAGCAAAAATCAAAGCATTCTTCATGGAGAATATCGACGGAGTCGCAATGGGTGTTGAAGCAATGTACGGAGTTGACATTCATCCATATTACAACTAATCCCGGAGTGCGTCATGACAACAGAAATTTTACCAAAAAGAGCCTGTAACGGTGCGATGAATTCTCATCCATCCGTGTACAGGCTCTTCCTATAAAATAAAAACCGCTCCGCGCGGATGCGCAGCTCGCGGTAAGGAAAATATCGCTTTGCGAACCGCTCGCGCGCGGAGAATCTCGCAAGCGAGATTCTTTTTTGTTTATAAATTCTTCACTTTCGCAATATCAACCGGAGTCAGCGTATCCATCGCTGTCTCAAGGCTTCTTGCAAGTGCGTTTGCCGTATCCATCGCTGTGATACAGTACACGCCGGTCTCGATCGCATTTCGGCGGATCAGAAAGCCGTCGCGCGTCTTGTCTCCATTGCCCTGTGTCGGGGTATCGATCACAAGATCAATCTTATGACCAAGGATCAGATCCATGACGTTCGGGGATTCCTGTGTGATCTTATTGACACGCAGCGCATTTACCCCATGCTCCTGCAAATATTTTGCGGTACTTCTGGTCGCATAGATCTTGTAGCCGAGCGCTTCAAAGCGCTTTGCAACACCAACGGCCTCCGGCTTGTCCGCATCCTTTACCGTCATAATCATCTGCTTATATTTCGGCAATGTCACGCCGGCACCAAGGAACGCCTTATACAATGCCTCGTTGAATGTCTTTGCAATACCAAGGCACTCACCCGTGGACTTCATCTCCGGTCCAAGGGAAATCTCCGCTCCGCGCAGCTTCTCGAATGAGAATACCGGCATCTTGATGGCAATGTAATCAGCCGTCGGTGCAAGTCCCGGCTCATAGCCAAGTCCGCGGATTGTGTTTCCGATAATGACCTTCGTTGCGAGATCGACAATCGGAATACCGGTCACCTTGCTGATGTACGGCACGGTTCTTGAAGATCTCGGGTTTACCTCAATGACATAGACCTCTTCATTCATCGCAATAAACTGGATGTTGATGAGTCCGATGACATGCAGTGCCTGTGCCAGGCGCTTCGTATATTCCACGATTGTCTCTTTTACATGATCGCTGATCGTCGGTGCCGGATAGACGGAAATACTGTCTCCTGAATGGACACCGGTTCTCTCGATATGCTCCATGATACCCGGAATCAGGATGTCCGTTCCATCACACACAGCGTCGACCTCGATCTCCTTGCCCTGCAGATATTTGTCAACAAGGATCGGGTGATCCTGTGCAATCCGGTTGATGATGCCGATGAATTCCTCGATCTCATCATCGTTAAATGCAATCTTCATGCCCTGTCCGCCGAGTACATAGGACGGGCGCACAAGCACCGGATAGCCCAGTCGGTTCGCCACTTCCTTCGCTTCCTCCGCGGTAAATACCGTTCCGCCTGCCGCTCTCGGAATTTTGGTCTTCTCAAGAATCTCATCGAAGAGCTCACGATCCTCCGCAGCGTCGACGTCCTCCGCCTTGGTTCCGAGGATCTTCACGCCCATCTTCATCAGGCTCTCCGTCAGCTTGATCGCAGTCTGTCCACCAAACTGCACCACCGCACCGTCCGGCTTCTCAAGCTTTACGATGGCTTCCACATCCTCCGGTGTCAATGGCTCAAAGTACAGCTTATCCGCAATATCAAAGTCTGTCGATACGGTCTCCGGGTTGTTGTTGACGATGACGGTCTCCCAGCCTTCTTTTGCGAATGCCCAGGTACAATGTACGGAGCAGTAATCAAACTCGATTCCCTGTCCGATACGGATCGGTCCGGAACCAAGTACCAGCACCTTCTTGTTCGGATGTGTCTCTTCCGCCTCATTCTCGCTGCCGAATACGGAATAGTAGTACGGTGTGGTCGCCTCGAACTCCGCCGCACAGGTATCTACCATCTTGTATGCTGCCACGATACCGTTAGCGTAGCGCATATCGTGGATCTCTGTCTCGGTCTTGCCGGTCAGTTCTGCGATCACCTTATCCGGGAACTCAATTCGTTTTGCCTCTTTTAACAGTTCTACCGTAAGCGGCTCGCTCTTTAACTTCTGCTCCATCTCAACCAGGATTGCCAGCTTATCGATGAACCACTTATCAATCTTGGTAATATCGTGAATCACATCGTAATCCATACCACGGCGCAGTGCCTCTGCGATCACCCAGATTCTCCGGTCATCCACAACGTGAAGCTGTTTACCAGTTCCTCTCTGGAAAGTCCGGTAAAATCATAGGACATCAGACTGTCCACATGCTGCTCCAGGGAACGGATCGCCTTCATCAGGGCTCCCTCAAAGTTATTGCAGATACTCATAACCTCTCCGGTTGCCTTCATCTGAGTGGTCAGTGTACGTTTTGCAGTAATGAATTTATCGAACGGCAGTCTCGGAATCTTGACAACGCAGTAGTCGAGCATCGGCTCAAAGCTTGCGTAGGTTTTTCCGGTGATGGCGTTCTTGATCTCGTCAAGCGTATAGCCAAGTGCGATCTTTGCTGCAACTTTTGCAATCGGATAACCGGTCGCCTTGGATGCAAGCGCGGAGGAACGGGACACACGCGGGTTTACCTCGATAACGCAATACTCAAAGCTCTCCGGATTGAGTGCATACTGCACGTTACATCCGCCCGTGATATTTAATTCAGATATAATATTTAAAGCAGAGGTACGGAGCATCTGATATTCCTTGTCGCCCAGCGTCTGTGACGGTGCGACTACGATGGAATCGCCGGTATGCACGCCGACCGGATCAATGTTCTCCATGTTACATACCGTGATGCAGTTGCCGTTCGCATCACGCATTACCTCATACTCGATCTCTTTCCAGCCTGCGATGCAGCGCTCCACGAGTACCTCTCCGACACGGCTTAAGCGGAGTCCGTTTGTCAGAATCTCGATCAGCTCGGTCTCGTCGTGTGCAATACCGCCGCCGCTTCCTCCAAGCGTGTACGCCGGACGAAGCACAACCGGATAACCG
>ENA-OQDW01000378-OQDW01000378.1-human-gut-metagenome-genome-assembly--contig:-NODE-378-length-18890-cov-2.789586_pt1 | contig 18890 bp, 21 predicted proteins | sample MGYA00242784_ERZ504613 | MGnify/ENA primary metagenome ERZ504613 (study PRJEB26092, sample SAMD00036330) | human gut metagenome | host: Homo sapiens | study: EMG produced TPA metagenomics assembly of... | reverse complement strand
TCGTTCGAAGAAACATGTTCCATCATTATTCGGTGCATTCCACGTAAGCACGGTCGCTGTACCGACTGCGGTGAGTCTCCAGACGTATGTCCGCAGCACATTCCGCTGCACCTGCTGAACCGGAAGTTTCATCAAGGATATTAACACCTATTATGGTGAATCATCAGGCCTTGGTGCAGAGGAAGGCAGCCGTGCACCGCTGGTGAACTTCACCAAGGAAGACTGCGAGCCGAATGTGGTTTATAAAGGAGGCAGCAAGTGATGAAAAAAGTATCTCGAGAAAATCTGGACGCTTTGTTCGCTGCCATCGCAGAAGCAAAGAAACTCTATCTGCCGGTTGCTGACGGCACCGATGAAAAACGCGGTGCAAAGTACAGCGTCTGGACACCGGAAGCAAAGTATGCTGCGGAGGCAGTCAACACTGTCCGCAGTGCCAAGGACTTTTTCTTCCCGCAGGTAGAAAACATGGTCAACTTCAAGGTCAACGGCAAGAAGATCGAAGTCGATGATATTCGTACCGAGTGCGAGGACTTCGTGATCTTCGGCGTGCGTGCCTGTGATGCGGCAAGCTTCAAGATCCTGGACAGCGTGTATCTGTCGGAACCGGTAGATACCTACTATCAGAACCGTCGGGAACACGGCGTGGTAATGACCATGTCCTGCAGCAAGCCCAGTGAAACCTGCTTCTGCTCGGTATTCGGTATCGATGCCGCAGAACCGGCTGGTGATGTCAGCTGCTGGCTGACAGATGATGCAGTGCTGATGCAGGCAAACACCGAAAAGGGTGAGGCTCTGCTGGCTTCTCTGCCGATGCTGGAAGATGCCGCAGACGATGCTGCGGAAGAATCCAAGGCAAAGACCAAGGCAATTCTGGAAAAGCTGCCGCTGAAGAACCTCTCTACTGATTCCTTTGGCGGAGATAAGCTGATGGAACTGTTCAGTTCCGATAAGTGGGCAAGCCTGTCAGAAGCATGTCTGGGCTGCGGCACCTGTACTTTCGTGTGCCCGACCTGTCAGTGCTATGACATTCGCGACTATGACACTGGTCACGGCGTACAGCGGTTCCGCTGCTGGGACAGCTGTATGTACGCTGACTTTACCAAGACAGCCGGCGGTCAGCCGCGTCCCACACAGCTGGAGCGTTTCCGTCAGCGGTTCATGCATAAGCTGGTTTACTATCCGGCAAACAACGACGGCGTATTTGGCTGCGTTGGCTGCGGTCGCTGCATGAAGAGCTGCCCGATTTCCATGAACATTGTAAAGGTCATGAAGACTTTAGGGGAGGGTAACGCATGAAACAAGAAGCATTGATTCCGAAGGTCGGCGTGGTAACTGACATTCGTCAGGATACTCCCGATGTCAAGACATTCCGCGTGGTCGGTCTGGACGGAAACAAACTGTTCGAGCATATGCCCGGTCAGTGTGCGATGGTTTCCATTCCGGGCATTGGCGAGGGTATGTTCTCCATTACATCTTCTCCGACAAACAAGGAATTCATGGAATTTTCGATCAAGAAGTGCGGCTGTCTGACAAGCTGGCTGCACATGATGGACGTTGGACAGGAAGTCACCGTCAGAGGTCCGCTGGGAAAGAACTTTCCGGTGGAAACCGTTCCGACACCGGAAAATGGCAACTATGGTCTGAAAGGAAAGGATCTGCTGTTTATCGCCGGCGGTATCGGTCTGGCTCCGCTGCGTTCCGTCATCAACTATTGCCGTGACAAAAAGCGTGAGAATCCTGACGCTTATGGTTCTCTGCATATCATTTACGGCTCCCGTTCCAAGGACGATCTGGTAGACTATCAGGAAATTCTGGACGAATGGAGTCAGGACTGCAAGGTGGATCTGACCATCGACCGTGAACAGGAGGGCTGGGACGGTCACGTTGGCTTTATTCCGAACTATGTCAAGGAACTGAAGCCGGACCTGAACCGTACTGTTCTGATCTGCGGACCTCCGATCATGATCAAGTTCACACTGGACGGTCTGAAAGAACTGGGCTTCCAAGAAGAACAGGTCTATACCACAATGGAACTGCGTATGAAATGCGGTATCGGCAAGTGCGGACGCTGCAATATCGGTGACAAATACGTCTGCAAGGACGGTCCGGTATTCCGCTTTGATGAGCTGTCCGAACTGCCGAACGAATATTAATGGTAAAGGAGAATTCACATGGAACAGATGGTTAATGTGTTCGTGATGGGCAAGAAGTATGAGGTTCCTGCCAGTCTGACCATCATGAAGGCTTTGGAATACGCTGGCTATAAACTGGTTCGCGGCTGCGGCTGCCGAAATGGTTTCTGCGGTGCCTGTGCAACAATTTACCGGATCAAGGGTGACAGAGAACTGCACACCTGTCTGGCATGCTCCACACAGGTGTAGAAGGCATGTACATCACACAGCTGCCGTTCTTCCCGCTGATCAAGGAGATCTATGACATCAACGAGGTTCGTCCGGACGAAACCGTAATGATGAAGAACTATCCGGAAATCTATTCCTGCATCGGCTGTAACGCTTGTACCAATGCTTGTACACAGGGTCTGAACGTTATGCAGTATATCGCATATGCACAGCGTGCGGAATATGCAAAGTGTGCAGAAGAATCTTTCGACTGCGTTATGTGCGGCGTATGTTCTTCCCGCTGTCCGGCTGGTATCTCGCACCCGCAGGTTGCAATGCTGGCTCGCCGCCTGAACGGTAAGTACATTGAACCGAAATGTCAGCATCTGGCAGATCGTGTCAAGGAAATCGAAGAAGGCAAGTGCGAAGAAGCAATCCGTGCAAATATGGCACTGAGCGATGCGGAGATTCGTGAAAAGTACAACAATCGTGAGATTGAAAAGTAAGGAGGTGCGGTATCATGTATACGGAAGAAATGCTGGAATCCATTAAGAAGGTAGAAGCAAAGCGTGCAGAAAATGCTGCAATGGAACCGAGAAGAATGACCGCAGAGGAAAAGGATCAGGTTCTGAAAGAAAACCACCCGGACTATCGCGAAGATCAGTTCGACGTGCTGACTGTTGGTCCGAACAAGGGCGAAAAGGCTCCGAAGGAACTGGTAAAAATGCTCCAGTCTGACAGCCGCCTGAAGGACAACCTGCCGGATCTTTCCTGTCCGGATTATGAAACCGACGTGCTCATCATCGGCGGCGGCGGTGCTGGTGCATCTGCTGCGATCGAAGCGGACAACGCAGGCGAAAAGGTTATGATCGTAACCAAGCTGCGTATCGGTGATGCAAACACCATGATGGCAGAAGGCGGCATTCAGGCTGCGGATAAGCCGAACGATTCTCCGGCACAGCACTTCCTCGACTGCTACGGCGGCGGTCACTTTGCTGCGGACAAGGAACTGGTTTATAAGCTGGTTACCGAGGCTCCGGACGGCATCGAATGGCTGCAGGATCTGGGCGTTGAGTTCGATAAGGACGCAGAAGGCAACATGATTACCACCCACGGCGGCGGTACTTCCCGTAAGAGAATGCACGCTGCGAAGGACTACTCCGGTGCAGAGATCATGCGTACCCTGCGTGACGAAGTGCTGAACCGTAAGATTCCGGTAGTGGATTTCACTTCTGCAATCGAACTGATCATGGACGACAAGGGCCACTGTGCCGGTGCCGTTCTGATGAATATGGAAACCGGCGAGATCTTGATCGCCAAGGCAAAGGTTGTTATCATGCTACCGGCGGTGCAGGCAGAATGCACTATCAGGCTTCCCGACTTCCAACCACTACGGTGCAACCGCAGACGGTCTGGTGCTGGCTTATCGTGTGGGTGCTCCGCTGCGTGAGCAGTACACCCTGCAGTATCACCCGACCGGTGCTGCATTCCCGGAACAGATCTTCGGTGCACTGGTTACCGAAAAGGTTCGTTCTCTGGTGCAAAGCTGGTAAACGTAGACGGCGAAGTCTTCATGAACCCGCTGGAAACTCGTGACGTTACCGCATCTACCGTTATTCGTGAATGCCGCCGCGGCAAGCAGGTAGACACTCCGACTGGCGGTCAGGGTGTATGGCTGGACGCTCCGATGATCGACATCATTCATGGCGAAGGCACGATCGAAAAGCGGATTCCGGCAATGCTGAGAATGTTCCTGAAGTATGGCATCGACATTCGGAAGCAGCCGATGCTGATCTATCCGACTCTGCACTACCAGAACGGTGGTGTCAAGGTTGGCACAGACAGCCAGACCTGCGTAGAAAACCTGTTCGTTGCCGGCGAAGCTGCTGGTGGTGTACACGGTGAAAACAGACTGATGGGTAACTCTCTGCTGGACGTTATCGTATTCGGCCGTAACGCTGGTAAGTACGCTGCTGCAAAGGCAAAGACTGTTGAAGTCGGCAAGCTGACTCTGGATCACGTTGCAAAGTTCGAAAAGGAACTGGCTGACGCTGGTATCCAGCCGGACGAAGTTTCTCCGAAGCTGCTGCCGGATTATACCCGCAAGGTAAACGACTAAAAACGTCTGTCAAAGACAGCAATATCATATAGAAAGAGCCGATGATGCGGAAGCGTGTCATCGGCTCTTTTGTGAACTTTTTTCTTTTTACTTGACAAGATTCATGAAGTTGGGTATAATATAAGAGTAAAAGAGAGTAGCTGGCAGGAGATTCTCCTGTTTATGCGGCGTCAGTACGGTTGTTTGAGAAAATGACCCGCTTCATATCTAAACGCAAGACTTTTACGGAGCACGTTTGACAGGAGAGCTGTCGGTTCCGTAAGGTCTTGCCGTTTTTTCTGTCTGTGCCTGTCCGCCCCGCATGCTACAAAGGAAAGGAATGTTGTACATGAACGAACATTATCGGCAGAAACCGGAAGAACTCTGTCAGGAGTTAGGCACATGTCCAGAGGGACTATCGTCGGAAACTGCGGCGAAACATCTGGAACAGTACGGGAAAAATGCCATTGCAGAGGCGAAAAAAAAGCCGACGTGGCTGATTTTTCTGGAACAGTTCAAGGATTTTCTGGTCATTATTCTGATCATCGCCGCCCTGATCTCTGCATTTACCGGCGATCTGGAAAGCTTCATTGTCATTATCGCCGTAATCACCATGAATGCGATTCTGGGAACGGTGCAGACTGTCAAGGCGGAAAAGTCGCTCTCCAATCTGAAAAAGCTGTCGTCGCCTACGGCAAAGGTGCTCCGTGACGGACAGACAGCAATCCTGCCGGCAGAGGAGATCACTGTTGGTGACGTAGTTCTGCTGGAAGCCGGCGACCAGATCCCCGCGGACGGCAGACTGATCGACTGTGCATCACTTCAGACAAACGAAAGTGCCCTCACCGGCGAAAGCACCAACGTGGAAAAATTTCTGGACACCATTACAGACGAAGTGCCGCTGGCAGACCGGAAGAATATGGTGTATTCCGGTGGATTTGTCACCTACGGACGCGGTGTGTACGTGGTTACAGAAGTGGGCATGCAGACCGAAGTGGGAAAGATCGCTTCCCTGATCCAGAACGCAGAGGCTCGGAAAACCCCGCTGCAAATCACACTGGACCAGTTCGGCAAGCGACTTTCTATCGGTATCATGATCGTCTGTGCACTGGTGTTCGTGCTGAGCATGATTCGCGTTGATGTGATCAATTTCAGTGCAGTTATGGATTCCCTGATGTTTGCCATTGCTCTGGCAGTTGCAGCGATTCCGGAGGCGTTGAGTTCCATTGTCACAATCGTGCTGTCGTTTGGTACTCAGAAGATGTCGCAGGAACACGCCATTATGCGAAAGCTACAGGCAGTCGAGGGACTGGGTTCTGTTTCCGTCATTTGTTCGGATAAAACCGGCACCCTGACACAGAACAAGATGACCGTCCGGAAAATCGTGGTGCAGGATCATATCATTGCTGCCGAAGACGTCAGTCCGGAAAATCCGGAGGAACAGGAGCTGATTCTGGCTTCCGTGCTGTGCAGTGATGCCACATGTCAGGACGGCACCGAGATCGGCGACCCGACGGAAACGGCTCTGGTGCGGTTTGCCCAGAACTGCGGGCTGTCCGATGAGAAAATGCGTGGGGAACATGTTCGCATCAGTGAGATTCCCTTTGACTCTGACCGCAAGCTGATGTCTACCCTGAACCAGCACGGCGATGTGCGGAAAATGTACACAAAGGGTGCAACAGACGTGCTGCTAAACCGCATGACATGTTCTGATGCAGAGAAGCAGGAAATTGTGGAACAGGTGGAAGAATTGTCGAAACAGGGCTTGCGTGTACTCTGTTTTGCGGCAAAGCCGTTTTCCGGTGATACGCTGAGCGTTGAGGACGAAAACGACCTGACCTATCTGGACTGATTGCCGAAATGGACCCGCCCCGTGAGGAATCCAAACAGGCAGTTGCAGAGTGCAGATCTGCCGGAATCAAGCCGGTAATGATCACCGGTGACCACATTGTCACCGCCTCGGCGATCGCCAAGGAGATCGGCATTCTGGAAAAACCGGAAGAAGAAGCTGTAGAGGGTGCGGCACTGGACGCTTACACCGATGAGCAGCTGGTGGACTTTGTGGCAGACAAATCGGTCTATGCCCGTGTGACACCGGAGCATAAGATTCGCATTGTCCGTGCATGGCAGAAGCGTGGCAATATCGTTGCCATGACCGGTGACGGTGTTAACGATGCACCGGCACTGAAACAGGCTGATGTAGGCGTGGCAATGGGCATCACCGGTACAGAGGTTTCCAAGGACGCTGCGGCAATGATTCTGACGGACGACAACTTCGCCACCATTGTCAAGGCAGTGAAGAATGGCAGAAATATCTACGAGAACATCAAGAAGGCAATTCTGTTCCTGTTGTCCGGCAATCTGGCGGGTATCATTACAGTGCTGTTCTGCTCGCTGGCAGGGCTGCCGGTGCCTTTTGCTCCGATCCACCTGCTGTTTATCAATCTGCTGACAGACTCTCTGCCGGCAATTGCACTGGGACTGGAACCCCATTCCGATGACGTGATGAAGAGAAAGCCTCGTCCGGCGAATGAGTCGATCCTTACCAAGGGCTTTCTGGCAAAGGTGGGCTATTCCGGCGTGATTATCAGCATCGCCACCATTGGTGCGTTCCTGCTGGGCTATTTCTATCAGGGAGCACACAATGCCGGTGCAGCTATGACCATGGCATTTGCCACACTGTGCATGGCACGTCTGTTCCACGGTTTCAGCTGCAAGGCAGAGAAGCCGGTGATCTTTTCCAAGCGTCTGTGGAATAATCCGTTTGCGATTCTGGCGTTTGCAGCAGGCATGGTACTCATCAACGCTGTGCTGTGGATTCCGGCACTGCATGGATTGTTCCAGATCGAAAACGGCATGTCCGGTGTGCTGATCGGTGCAATTTATGGTTTCAGCTTTGGCTCTATGATTCTGGTACAGATCGTAAAGGCGATTGTTGCAGCTGTAAAGAAATCCAAGTAATGGCAGCATTGCACAAGCTTTGTGCGGTATTGCCCTAAAAAATCCTGTATCCTACAGACAGAAAAGAATCCCTGTTCCGGTATGATCCGGAGCAGGGATTTTTATTCCGTGTTTCCTTTATTCCGTGTTTTCCAAGGCTTTCAAAAACGTCAGGCTTCGCTCTAAGATGCCGTTGAGGTAGGCGATCAGTACGCCGTAATTGGTGTAGGGAATGCCCTGTGCAGCGGCTCTCGCGGCACGGGTTTCCATTTCCCGCTGGTTCAGCATACAGCCGCCGCAGTGCACCACAAGGCGGTAGGGCGTGAGGTCTTCCGGAAAGCTGTTGCCGGAGGAAAACGAAAACGAAAATTGCTTGCCGGTGTGTGCAGTGATCCAGCGGGGCAGTTTTACTGTGCCGATGTCGTTGCACTGGCGGTGGTGGGTGCAGCCTCAGAAATGAGGATCCGGCTGTTTTCCGGAAGGGTTTCCAGAGTCTGTGCCGCCTGCATTGCCGGAGCGAGAACGCCTTATAGCGGGCGAACAAAATGGAAAACGAGGTCAGCAAGATCTCCTCCGGCACCAGTGATTTGACCTGCCCGAACGCCTGACTGTCAGTGACCACCAGCCGCGGCGGCTGTTTCAGCAGGGAAAGGGTGTGAGCCAGCTGTTCCGGCTGTGTCACCAGACAGACGGCAGTCTGATCCAGAATCTCCCGAATTGCCTGTACCTGCGGCAAAATCATACGCCCTTTCGGAGCCGATTCGTCAATGGGAGTGACCAGAAGCACCACGTCCTCCGGTCGGAGCAGGCTGCCGAACAGACTGGACGGCGGTTGCTTTTCGGCATGCTGCTGGTAGAGTTTTCCCAGCTGTTCCTTGAGCATCTGGATACCCTGTCCGGTTCTGGCACTGACAGCAATGCCGGTTTCCGGAACGCTGTCTGCGATGTCGCATTTGTTCCACACCTGCAACACCGGAATCTGCTGTTGTTCCAGCTGCTGCAAAATGGTATGGTCTGCTTCAGTCATGCCGGTGGAGGCATCGATTACCAGCACAGCCAGATCTGTGTGAGAAAATGCCCGCTTTGCCTGCTGTACCCGCAGTTCTCCCAGTGTGCCGGTGTCGTCCAGACCGGGGGTGTCGATCAGCACAACTGCTCCGATCGGCAGCAGTTCCATTGCTTTTTCCACGGTGTCTGTGGTGGTGCCGCAGACAGGGGAAACCACAGAGATCGTCTGTCCGGCAACGGCGTTGATCAGGCTGGACTTACCGGCATTCCGCCGCCCGAAAAAGCCAATGTGTACCCGATTGGCACGGGGTGTCTGGTTGCGGTTCTGTTCCATAAGCGTTTCTCCTTAAAACCGGAAATCTCTTGCCCCTTGCAGAATTTCACGCAGATAGGTTTCGGTTTTGGCACGGACGTTTTCGTTGGGAATTTCCAGAAGCTGCCGCTTCAGCACTTCCTGCCCCAGTGCTCTGGTTTCCGGCGAAGCATAGTCCGCCAGAAATTCCTGTAGGGTAATGAGAGCGTTGGGGTGGCAGCAGTTCTGGATCTGTCCGCTTTTGCAGAGTGCCATGAACCGGTCACCGGTGCGTCCGGCACGATAACAGGCGGTACAAAAACTGGGGATATAGTCCATTTCCATCGAGCCACCGCACCACTTCGTCCAGCGAACGCCGGTCGCTGACATCAAACTGTGCGGAATTGTCATCAGGTGTTTCCGGTATATCGTAGCCGCCGACGCTGGTACGGGAGCCGCCGCTGATCTGGGAAATGCCCAGCGGAAGCAGCCGTTCCCGTACTGCCTGACTTTCCCGTGTGGAAATGATCATGCCGGTGTAGGGGACAGAAATGCGAATGAGGGCACAGATCTTGGCGAAAATATCGTCGCTGATGCCGTTGTCGAAATCGTCGGGGTCGATGTCCTCTGCCTTTTTGATGCGGGGAATGCTGATGGTGTGAGGACCAACGCCGTGGACAGCTTCCAGATGCTCTGCGTGCATGAGAAGCCCTACCAACTCGTAGGGATAATTTTCCAGCCCGAACAACACGCCCAGTCCCACGTCATCAATGCCGCCAGCCATAGCACGGTCCATGGCTTCGGTATGGTAGTCGTAATTGTGCTTCGGACCGGTGGGGTGAAGCTTTTCATAGCTTTCCTTGTGATAGGTTTCCTGAAAGAGGATATACGTTCCGATGCCGGCTTCCTTCAGCATGTGGTATTCTTCTTCCGTAGTGGCGGCGATGTTGACATTCACCCGCCGGATTGCTCCGTTTTTGTGGTGAATGTGATAAATGGTGTCGATGCATTCCAGAATGTAAGAGATCGGATTGTGCAGCGGGTCTTCGCCGGCTTCAATGGCAAGCCGCTTGTGTCCCATGTCCTGCAACGCCGTGACCTCCCGAACAATGTCCTCCTGCGACAGCTTTTTGCGGGAGATGTGCTTGTTCTTGGCGTGATAGGGGCAATAGGTACATCCGTTGACGCAGTAGTTGGACAGATACAGCGGGGCAAAAATGACAATACGGCTGCCGTAGAAGTCCAGCTTGATCTGCCTTGCCAGACGGTTCATCTGCTCTGTCACAGCATCATCTTCGCAGAGCAGCAGCACTGCCGCCTCCCGATGATTCAGCCCCTTTCGCCGTGCCGCCTTTGCCAGAATTTCTGACAGCAGGGAAGTGTTCGTTTTTGTGTGCTCTGGCATATTCCAGCGTGTCCATGATCTCTGCATGGTTGATAAATTCTTCTGCCCGAAGGATTGCGGATTATACAATATGATCGCCGTCCTTTTCTCGTTTTGGCAGTGAAAAACTGCCGGCTACTCTGTTGCTTTACCTGTTAATATTATAACACCTTCGATTTGCCTTGTCAATTCGACTACGGAAAAATGCCCAGTCCAAAAAACTTTTCCAGAAACCGTTTTGTGACTATTGACAAATTTTCGGAAAGGGTGTATAATTGTTCTATGAAATTCAGCGGCTGTTTTGTGCAATACTGCCGCTGCAGGTTGAGTGATAAACTCTGCAATCGGAAAGGAAGATGGAGCAATGAAGAATTTTTGGAAACGTCTGGGCAGTGCCGGCGTAGCGACAGCACTTTGTCTGGGCATGGCACAGGGCAGTGCCGGCGGCTGTGGTATCTGCTGCGGATCCGCTGTTCTCTGCGGAGTGTGAGGATCTGACTTTGTCAAGTGATGCACAGGTTGCAACAAAAGTCTATAATGATGAATATCCGGGTTATACCGGTGACGGATTTGTCTGGGTCACCAATTCCGGCACCATGAGCTTTACCATTGATGCACCGGAAACTGGCATGTATCGGCTGATGACCAGATGCATTATGTATCTGGGAACTTCTTCCAGCGACATTCGGGAAGCACAGGTGACTGTCACACGTTCTGACGACAGCACCGCTACCAAGACCGTCAAGATCGCACATACAGATGACTGGAACGATTACAACTGGGGCGATCTGAAGCTGACCAAGGGCGAAAATACCATTACATTCGGCGGCGGCTGGGGCTATTGCCTGTACGACAACATGACTCTGACACAGACACCGAAGCCGGAATATGAAAAGGCAACGGCAACACCGGTAGACCCCAAGGCAACCAAGGAAACCAAGGCTCTGATGTCCTACCTCAAGAGCGTATATGGTTCTCACATCATTTCCGGTCAGCAGGAAATTTACGGCGGCGGGAATGACGGTGATTCTGAAAAGGAATTCAACTATATCAAGGACAATACCGGAAAGCTGCCGGCGATCCGCGGCTTTGACTTCATGAACTACAATCCGCTGTATGGCTGGGAGGACGGCACAACGGAACGTGCCATCAAATGGGCAAAAGAACAGAATGGTATCGTCACTGCATCGTGGCATATCAATGTGCCGATCGATTTTGACAAATACACGCTGGGTGACAAGGTTGACTGGAAGAAATGCACGTATAAAAACTATCAGGCTTCCAACAGCACATTCAATACTGCAAACGCTGTCAAGGAAGGCACAAAGGAATATGAGTATTTTCAGGAGTGCATGAAGGATCTGGCAGAACAGCTCCAGAAACTACAGGATGCCAACGTGCCGATCATTCTCCGTCCGCTGCATGGAAGCACAGGCAACGAGGGCAACTATGGCGACGGTACTTCCTGGTTCTGGTGGGGCGACCGCGGAGCAGAAGTATACAAGGAACTGTGGAAGCTGCTGTATACCACGCTGACCGAAGAATATGGTCTGCACAACATCATCTGGGAATACAACAGCTACAACTATGCAAACTCTGATACATGGTATCCGGGCGATGACTATGTAGACATCGTGGCATACGACAAGTATAACTGCGATTTTAACCGTGATGACGGTCAGAGTTCCGGCACACCGAACTTGAGTGCCATTTCTCCGATCTTCAACTATCTGTATGAACTGACCAGCGGCAAGAAAATGGTTGCCATGCAGAAAACGACTCTATTCCGTCTGAGGAAAACATGGTCATTGAAAATGCTGGCTGGGCTGTATTTCTGCCCGTGGTACGGTGATCACCTGATGTCCAGCCAGTATAACGATGCGGCTCAGCTGAAGAAGATGTACACCAGCGATTACTGCATCACACTGGACGAACTGCCGAAAGATCTGTATGGCAATGCAGAACCGGCACAACTGTAACAACAGATGCAACAACTGATACGACAGCAGAAACTACTACGGAAACGGAAACCACAGCAACTACTTATTTTTCTGTAGTAACCACCACAGAAGATACCGTAGAAACGACTGTGGAAACCACCGTTTCTACTGCGGATACCGAAGAAAGCACGGAAACGACTGTAGAATCTTCTGCAACAGAAACCAGTGCAGACACCACCGCTACAACGGCAAGCGAAACCACAGTTACCACAAAGGGTGCAGTGGAAGCTGCTACATTGTACGGCGACATCAATTTGGACGGCAGAGTAGACATCACTGATGCAGTTCTGCTGAACAAGGCGGCTGCAAATACAGTATCTCTTTCTGCACAGCAGCAGGCAAACGCTGACTGCGACGAAAGCGGCGAAGTAGACAGCAATGATGCCGTGGTATTGCTGAAGTTCCTGGTATCGATCATTCACACACTGCCGAACAAGGGCGAATAAAGCAACGGATATACGCTGCGAAACAGTGAAAAAAGTCCTGTTCTCCGTGGAAGGAGAGCAGGACTTTTTGTTGCCTTATGTTCGCAGGAATCAGGGAAACACTGCATAAAGCTTGTGCGTGCAAAGCCGTCAGGCGGGCTTTATGCGGTATTGCCCTTAGTATCCTCTGAAAATTTTCCGGAGTGTGAGCCAGATGACCCATACGAAAAGTGCCAGCAGAATCAGTTTTACCATGTTCAAAATCCTCCCCGATTTAAAATGTTATCGTATTCCGTATTTGGTAACGCCGATCACCAGAATGATCAGCACGATCACGCCCATAATTCCCATGATTTTTCATCACCTTTCCACATCAGAAGATCGCCGAAAATGATTTTATTTCGGTGCGTTTCATCGTTCTGCAATTATCATATCATAATTGGGGGAAGAAGTAAACACAAAACAGTTCCGAAATTGCAGAGCTTTTTCGGAACTGTTTTCTCTTGACATATGCGGCTGCGAAGCCGGTTTCAGGGTGTGTGCTGTTGTAGGGATTCCTCCTCATGCTGCCGCCGCAGGGCGTACTTTCGCTTGGTGGCAAGACCGCCGCGGATATGGCGTTCCTGTTTGTTTTGCTCCAGAATTTCCTTGACCTGTGTATATAGATCGGGCTGGATCTGTTCCAGTCGTTCGCTGACGTCCTTATGTACGGTGCTTTTGGAAACGCCGAACCATTCTGCTGCGGCACGGACGGTGGCTTTCTGGCGGACGATATACTCGCCGAGAATCACGGCACGTGCTTCGGGCTGTTCTTTCATGATGCCTCACTCCAATTGTGGTTTTGCTACAGCATATGCAGTACCGGCGGAAATAAGAACGAGAGAAGTGCTGTGTCGGCTTTTCTTACAGCCCACTTGAAGGTTTTAAGGAGACACTGAATAAAGCTTGTGCGTAAGATGCGTAGTCAGATTTTTCGGCAGATTACACAGAAATTCCGCAGGCAGACTGTATGTCTGGCAAGGATTTCTGGGCAATATGACGGAAATCTGCACGCAGATTGCGTGCAAAGCCGTCAGGCGTGCTTTACTCAGTGTTTCCTTAAGAAAAATTTATGAGAAATCGTTGACGTATTCCGGTAATTGTGTTACAATAGAGAACAGCGGCATAAGGTGACTTATGCAGAGTGTAGGACACTCCGGAAATACAGTGTGATCCCTGACGGATCATGGAAAGGACATTGGTACATATGGTTTGGGAACTCATCAAGTCCCTGATTTTCGGTATTGTGGAAGGCATTACAGAATGGCTTCCGATCAGCAGTACCGGACATCTGATTTTGCTGGACGAATTTTTGAAGCTGGACGCAACAGATAATTTCAAGGAAATGTTTGACGTTGTGATTCAGCTGGGAGCCATTCTGGCGGTTGTCGTCATCTACTGGAAAAAGCTGTGCCTTTCGGCAAGCAGGATAACCCGCACCCCATGGCACAGACCGGCTTCGGGGCATGCCTGAAAAAGGACATTCTCCAGATGTGGTGCAAGGTCATCGTGGCAACGGTGCCGGCGGCAGTGATCGGGCTTCTGCTGGACGATTGGAGTCAGGCACACCTGTACAATGCGTGGACAGTTGCCATCATGCTGATCCTGTTCGGTATCGCGTTTATCTGGATCGAAAAGTGGCATAAGAACCGCACCCCGAAGATGAGCAGCATTGCCTCGCTGCGATACAATACCGTTTTGATGATCGGCATCTTTCAGCTGATTGCGGCGATCTTTCCGGGAACTTCCCGTTCCGGTGCGACGATCGTGGGAGCACTGCTGCTGGGCGTTTCCCGTACAGCGGCGGCGGAATTCACCTTCTTTCTGGCGATTCCGGCAATGTTCGGGGCAAGCCTGCTGAAGCTGGTGAAGTGCGGACTGCCTTCTACCGGCATGGAAACGGCGATGCTGCTGATCGGTATGATCTCCGCGTTTGTGGTTTCCATTGTGGTGATTCGTTTCCTGATGAGTTACATCAAGAAGCATGACTTTACTGTGTTCGGCTGGTATCGTATCGTTCTCGGCGTTCTGGTGCTGATCGGCGGTATTACCGGATTTATTGGTTGAGAAAATAAAGAAAATCCCCGTGTATCCTTGTTGCGTTGGATACACGGGGATTTTTATGGGCTACGTTCTTTTTACTGTGTGGTTTCGGTGGACTGCGTTACGGCAGTGGTGTAAGTGGTGGGAGCCGTTGTGCTCACTGCTGTGCCGCCGAGGACGATGGCATGCTGTTTCAGATAATTCTCCCACAGCGACAGGGAGTTGCCCAGCAGGTGAATGCCGTCAGAGGTCAGGGACGCGTCCAGACAGCCATTAGCGTCCATGACAGCTTCGTTGACATTCAGGTAGAAGATATTGTCCTGCGGATTTGCCAGAGCTCCAGAGCCTGATTGCGGGCGTTGACAGTGGCGTTGTTGATTGCCCCGCCGGGGTTATCCTGCGAAGCGGCAACCACCAGAATGCTTTCCAGATAGATGACAGCGTTGGGCTGTGCCTGCCGTACCTGTGCGATCACCTGAGCATATGCCTGTGCCCAGCTTTCTGTGGTGCCTGTGCCCAGTTCGTTCAGCCCCAGCATGATGTAAACCTTGCCGTACTGCTTTTGTGCCAGTTTCTGTGCCAGGGTGACACTCTCGCCGATGTTGGGGTTGCCGGCAGCTTTTTCCGTGACTTTGAAAATGGTAAGTCCTACGCTGGAGAAGTAGTCCGCATTGGTCAGGCTGCCATAGAGGCAAGCCCCTCGGTACGGGAGTCGCCAATGAAAAGGGCATCGTCAAAGTAGGAATCGTCTACCGACTGAAATACCGGCGTGGGAGCAGTTGTAGTGGTGACAACCGGCTGACCGGCAGCCAGCGTGGTCTGTGCGGCGGAAGTGGTCGTCTGTGAAGCTGTCGTTGCGGAGTTGTCGATTTTCTTGGCGTTCTGTACTACCTGCCAGATGTTTGCAACGGCAATGGAAACCACGAATGCAAGATCAGAGGGTATTGTTTGAGAAATTTCAGGAAATTCATGGAATGCTCCTTTCAAGGCACGGTCAGAACTGGAAGTACAGGAACGGGTTGTTGGTCTGTGTCATCATCGCACGAATGGAGAGGACAAACAGGATCAACAGCAACAGCAGACAGAATCCGCTTTTCCGGAATTTTTTGTAGTACATCAGCGGCAGAGGCGTACTGAACAGCACACACGGTACGAGAATTTTCCAGTAGTTGTGGAACGCCTGCACCGCATCTCGGGTGTTGGACTGCACTTCGTCAGAGGTGAGGAACGGGAACAGCCTTGTGAAATAGGTGCCCAGCTGGTGCATATCCGGAATGGCGAAAACCATCCATGTCAGCGGTATGATGAAGATGATGTAGCATGTTTCAGCAGATGGGTGCGTTCCAGGAATTTGCCGTAGACGTTTTTTTTCCAGTGTCAGAAGCACGAAGAAGATCAATCCCCACAGCACAAAGTTCCAGCTTGCACCGTGCCACAGTCCGGTAAACGCCCAGACTGCCAGCATATTCCGCATGGTTTTCCACTTGCCCACACGGCTGCCGCCCAGCGGGAAATAGATATAGTTCTTGAACCAGCGTCCCAGCGTGATGTGCCATCTTCTCCAGAACTCGCCGGCGGTGCCGGACATGTACGGGAGGTTGAAGTTCTGGGGAAGCTGGAAGCCCAGCATTTTTCCCACGCCAATTGCCATCATGGAATAGCCGGAGAAGTCGAAGTAGATCTGAAAGCTATAGGCAAACGCTCCCAGCCACGCATAGGGGGTGGAGATACTATCATACCCGATAACGGACAGATTATTCCATAGACCGCCCATGGGGTTCGCCAGCAGCGTCTTGGCACTCAGTCCGAGCACAAAGGTTTCCATGCCCTCCTCCAGCAAACGGACATCGACCCGACGGTTTTTCAGCTGCGGCTGAATTTCACTGTACATGCAGATCGGACCGGAGATCAGCTGCGGGAACATGCAGAGGTACACGCCCAGATCCAGAATACTCCTTGCGGGACGCGTCTTTCCGGTGTAGACATCGATTAGGTAGGACGTGATCTGAAAGGTGAAGAAGCTGATGCCAAGCGGCATCACAAGCGATACCTTGGGAATTGCCGTATGAAAAATAGAGAGCAGGGAATTCAGGTTGCCGATCAGGAAGTTGGTGTACTTGAATACCACCAGCAATCCAAAGTTGTAAATCAATCCCGCGATCAAATAGAGCTTGGCGGATTCAGGGTGTCTGGCATGTGTTCCGCTGATCATGCAGGAAAGCCCATAGTTGATCAGCAGGGACAGCAGCAGCAGCAGGGTATACCAGCCGCTGCCAATGGCGTAAAAAACAAGGCTGCCGATCACCAGTGTGATATTTCGGTATTTCTGCGGTGTGGCATAATATGCCAGCAGGAAAATCGGCAGAAACTGAAACAAAAATGCAATTGTGCTGAAAACCATAGATGATTCCTCAATTCCCCGGAGAGTATTTTTCTTCAACGGCACTGCATGTGTTTTGTGCAGTGCTGCTTTTATTGTATGCAGATTTGTACAAATAACAACACCCCGACAAGCGGGGTGTCTCATACTATATCATAGGGGAAAACTGTCGATTTTTCAAGAACTTAGTCATAACAAATAAATTACAATTCGGTGACAAACTGAATTGCGGGATCAATCCTTCTTTTCCGGAGCTGCATAGCAGGTAAAGACCTGTTCCACGTGCTTGGGATCTTTGACCTTTGTCAGGGCACTGACGACCGGCACCACGATCAGAGAGAGCAGCATGGTAATGGCTCCGGCGTTGATCGGCGAAGCCAGATTCAGCGGCAGACTTGCGGCAGCCTTGGAAAGTTCCGGATTCCAGCCGAAGCCGAACAGGAACATGTGCACCAGTGTCAGACCGATTCCCAGAATAAAGCTGGTCCATACTGCCGGCTTGGTGATCTTCTTGCTGAACAGACCATACATGAACGGTCCCAGAAAAGCACCGGCAAGGGCACCCCATGAATAGGACATCAGTGTGGAAATGGAGGCATTCTTGTTGAATGCCAGCAGTACGGAAATGACCAGAAAGACGGCGATCAGCACACGCATGATCAGCATTTCCTTTTTGTCAGAGCACTTTTTCAGATTGGGTTTGATGAGGTCGATCGTCAGCGTGGAACTGGAAGTCAGCACCAGCGACGACAGGGTGGACATCGATGCGGAAAGCACCAGTACGACTACCAGACCGATCAGAATATCCGGCAGAGCCGTGTGCAGCAGGGACGGGATCATGGCATCGAAGTCCGGCTTGCCGTTGGACAGGGTAGAGATCACGGTCTTGCCGCTGCCGTCCTCTGTCAGTGTGCAGAACAACCGGTCAAAGCCGCCCAGCAGGTAAGAACCGCCGGCAACGATCAGGGCAAAAACAGTAGAGATCACAGCACCCTTTTTGATGTCGTTTTCACTCTTGATGGCGTAGAACTTATGTATCATTTGCGGCAGTCCCCATGTGCCGAGAGAAGTCAGTATTACAACACCCAGCAGATTCAACGGATCGGGACCGAATACGGAGTTCAGGGTGCTGGTCTTTCCGTTGACTTCAATCTCTCCCAGTGCAGCCAGAGCCGAAGTCAGACCGCCTGATTCTGAATGGCACAGATCACAACAGCAGCGATGCCGATGAGCATAACAATGCCCTGAATGAAGTCGTTGATCGCCGTTGCCGCGTAGCCGCCCAGAATGACATAGATCGCGGTCAGCAGTGCCATGACAATAATGATGATCTTATAGGCACCCTCTGATTCGATCTGGAACGCCATGTTGAACAGACGGGACAGACCGTTGTAAACAGAAGCGGTATAGGGAATCAGGAACACAAATACGATCAGTGCGGCGGCGATCTTCAGCCTTTGGAGTTCCAACGCTTTTCGAAATATTCCGGCATGGTCTTGGCACCCAGCGACTGGGTCATGATGCGGGTACGCCGTCCCAGCACGATCCACGCCAGCAGACTGCCCAGCAGGGCGTTCCTACGCCGACCCATGCGGCGGAAACGCCATAGGTCCAGCCGAACTGTCCGGCATAGCCGATGAATACCACGGCGGAAAAATAAGATGTGCCATAAGCGAACGCTGTGAGCCATGAGCAACACTGTGGCTGCCCAGCACAAAGTCGCTGACGGAACGGGTCTGCCTTGCGGTATAGACGCCGATGCCCATCATGATCGCAACATAGATGATGATCATTCCAATGGTGATTGCGGTTGTCATATTCCTCTCCTCACGGCAGCGTTTGGCTGCCTGTATAAATTTTTACAGGGGCAATACCGCACAAAGATTGTGCGACAGATGCGTCGTCAAATTTTTCGTCAGATGAAACAAAAAGCGGAGTGAAT
>ENA-OQDW01000377-OQDW01000377.1-human-gut-metagenome-genome-assembly--contig:-NODE-377-length-18898-cov-10.011294_pt1 | contig 18898 bp, 15 predicted proteins | sample MGYA00242784_ERZ504613 | MGnify/ENA primary metagenome ERZ504613 (study PRJEB26092, sample SAMD00036330) | human gut metagenome | host: Homo sapiens | study: EMG produced TPA metagenomics assembly of... | reverse complement strand
TACAACTTTTATTTCATATTCTCGCCTTTTTCTGCAAAATATTTTGCAAGAATTTCCGCCTTATGTGGGCCTAATACCTCTGAAAGTTGTTCCAATGATGCTTCTTTCATCTTTTTCACGCTCTTAAACTTGCTCAGAAGGGCTTCTCTAGCTTTCGGACCGATGCCTTTGATATCGTCTAATTCTGAGTGAAGAGCATGCTTGCTGCGCTTGTCGCGATGGAAGGTGATAGCGTATCTGTGCACCTCATCCTGTATCTGCGTCAGAACCTTGAACAGCTCGCTTTCAGGTGGTAGGGCGATGGTTTGAGGAGGGAATCCGAAGAGGAGTTCGTTGGTTCTGTGCCGGTCGTCCTTGGCAAGACCTGCGATAGGAATATCCAGGTGTAATTCGTCAGCAATAACCTCTCTTACTACGTCCATCTGCCCCTTTCCGCCATCGGTAATAATGAGGTCTGGAAGTGCAGTTTCTTCCTCTATCATGCGACTGTACCGGCGTCTTACCACCTCCTGCATCGATGCATAATCATCTGGTCCTTCCACCGTCTTAATGTTGTATTTCCTATAGTCTTTTCTGGATGGTTTCATACCTTTATATACGATGCAACCTGCCACGGCATCAGTACCGGATATGTTGGAATTATCGAAACATTCTATCTGATAAGGCAGCTTTTGAAGCTTCAGTTTTGCTTGTAATTCCTTCATCAATCGGGTCTGTTTCTGTTCCGGATTGAGCTTTTCTGCCTGCTTCAGACGGTCGAATTTATACTGCTTGCAGTTCATTTCCGACAGCTCCAGAAGGTGCTTTTTGTCACCTCTCTGGGGTACGAAGAAGGTTGCATCTTTCAGCTTCCATTCCATTTCGAAGGGCACGATTATCTCCTTCGATGTGGAGTGGAAACGCTCTCTGATTTCTGGAATGGCAGTAATCAGAAGTTCCTCATCGCTCTCCTCCAGCTTGCGCTTATACTCGTAGGTAAAGCTCTGGTTGATGGTGCCGTTTTTTACGTGAATATAGTTGATGAAGGCGTTTTTGTTGGCATCATCATTTACGATGGTGAAGACATCTACATCTGTAATGGTATGGCTTACTACCTCGCTTTTTGCCTCAAATTCATCCAGTAATTGGTACTTTTTCTTATATTCTTCGGCTATTTCAAAACGTAGAAGTTCGGCATTTTTCATCATCAAATCGTAGAGATATTTGCTTACTTCCCGCGTGTTTCCCTTCAGAATTTCACGCGCCTGACGCATGTTTTCTTGATATTCCTCATAGCTCTGCTTATTGATGCAGGGCGCTCCGCAGTTGTGGATATGATACTCCAGACACGGCTTGTATCTGCCTTCGGCAACGCCTTCTCTGGTGATAGGCATTCTGCAGGTGCGGGGCTTATAAAGCTTCTTGATGACCTCTAAAACGGCATACATGCTGCCGATATGAGGGTAAGGACCGAAGAAGGTTCCCACTTTTTTATTGATATGACGAGTCTTGAAAATGCGTGGAAAATACTCGTTTGTTACGCATATAGAGGGGTATGTCTTGCCGTCTTTCAGCAGGACATTGTATCTTGGATTATACTTTTTGATCAGGCTGTTTTCGAGCAAAAGTGCGTCTTCTTCAGTGTTTACGACCGTATAAGATATGTCGTGAATCTTAGAAACAAGTACCTTTGTCTTGTATCTGTCTACCTCTTTATGGAAGTAGGAAGATACTCTTCTCTTCAGATTTTTCGCCTTTCCCACATATATAATCGTATGATTTTCGTCGTAATATTGGTAGCTTCCTGGCTTCTCCGGCATACTTAAAACGATGTTTTTAAGCCTTGCCAAGCGCTCCTCATTCTCTTGTTTCGTCATATTTTTACTTGTTTTTAAAGGGAAAACGAGCGCTACTGTTTCACGTGAAACGGCAACGCTCTAGTGTCTTTTACTGCTTCCTTGCTGCTTCCTTGCTGCATTCTCGCAGTATTTCTTGCAGTCTTTTTGCAGCTTATAACTGTAATAAAGTAGTTACTTCAACGTCTGGATCAAAGGAGTTTCTGCCTTCGAAATTCTCGTTTACGAGTTCGATGATGAAGTTGGCATATACCTTTTTCGGATGGAATTTCTTTACCAGGTCGCATGCTGCTTTCATGGTTCCACCGGTGGCAAGGAGGTCGTCGTGGAGGAGTACGATGTCGTCCTCATTGATGGCATCTTCGTGGATTTCGATGGTATCGATGCCATATTCCTTAGCATAACTTTCCTGTACGGTTTTGCATGGAAGTTTGCCTGGTTTGCGGCATAAAACTACACCGGCTCCGAGACGAATAGCAAGGGCAGAAGACATTACGAAACCGCGTGATTCGATACCTACAATCTTGGTGATTCCTTTGTCTTTGTAGAGTTCATACATCTCATCGCTGATCTCTTTTAAAGATGCAGGATTCTTGAAAAGGGTTGATACATCGCGGAAGTTTACACCCTTGATTGGCCAATCTGGAATGCAACGCAGATTGTCTAATAATAGCTGATTGTTCATTACTTTTTATGCTTTAAATTGATACTTATTTTGTTCTTTTTTCTTGTTCCTTTTTATGGGCTTTTTGCCCGTTTGTTTTTGCCTTTTACTCGATTTTATCCGCTTTTGTTTCACGAATTGCTGAAGTTTTACTTTAACCGCAAAACACTTGATGCAACCTTTCTTAAGCGGTTGAGCATCAAATGTTTTGTTGATAGTCTGTTTCACGTGAAACATTGGGAATTCCCTTGTGTTTCGCTGTGAAACGGCTTATCTTCCGAGTAATACAAGCATTACGTTGATATCGCTTGGTGATACGCCCGGAATTCGGCTTGCCTGTGCCAAAGTTTCCGGGTCGATGCGCTCGAGTTTCTGGCGTCCTTCTGTGGAGATTTCGTGGAGCTCGGAATAGTTGAAACGGCCCTTGATTTTGATGTTCTCCAAACGGTGCATCTTGTCGGCAATGAGACGTTCTCGTTCGATGTAACCTTTGTACTTCATCTTGATTTCTGCAGCTTCCGTTATCTCTTCCTTTCGGTTGGCTGGTGCATCCAGTGCAGCCTTCAGGTCCGGAATAATCTCCGAAAGATTCGTGAGGTTCAGATGCGGACGAGCGATGAGGTCGATGAGCTTGCAGCCGGCGCGAAGTGGAGTAGTGCCGAGCGCCTCCAGTTTTGGATTTATCTCATCCTTCTTGATAGGATAGTTAGCGCAGAATTCGATGATTCTTCCGATGGCTTCTTTTTTCTCAATCCACCAGTCGTAACGGTCGCGCTTGGCAATTCCGAGTTCGTATGCTTTTTCGGTGAGTCGGGCATCGGCATCGTCCTGACGGAGCAGAATGCGGTATTCGGCTCTGGAGGTAAACATACGGTATGGTTCGTCAACTCCCTTTGTGGTGAGATCATCGATGAGTACGCCGATATAACTCTCATCGCGGTTCATCTCGAATGTTTTGTCGCCAACACAATGCAAGGCTGCGTTGATTCCTGCCACGGTTCCCTGTCCTCCTGCTTCCTCATAACCGGTGGTTCCGTTCACCTGTCCGGCAAAGAAGAGACCTTTGATGATTTTCGACTCCAGTGAATGTTTGAGTTGGGTAGGGTCGAAGTAATCGTATTCGATGGCGTATCCCGGTCTGTAAATCTTGGCATCTCTCAAAGCAGGAATCTCGTGAAGTGCATTCAGCTGGATATCCATCGGCATGCTCGAAGAAAAACCGTTCAGATACATCTCGTTCGTATCTTCGCCTTCCGGTTCCAGAAAGAGCGGATGCTGATCCTTGTCGGGGAAGGTGACGAGCTTCGTTTCTATACTCGGACAGTAACGTGGACCGGTACTCTGAATCTGACCATTATATAAAGGTGAGTCAGCGAGACCGCTTTTTAAAGTTTCGTGTACCTTCTTGTTGGTGTAGCAAGTCCAGCAAGGCAATTGTTTCAGAACCCGATGTTCTCCCATGTAAGAGAACTGGTGGAAATCGCTGTCGCCCGGCTGTTCTTCCATATCTTCGAAATGAACACTTCGCTTGTCGATTCTGACCGGAGTTCCGGTTTTCATTCTGGCTGTAGTGATACCCCATCGGGTGATGCTCTCCGTAAAGTTGTGTACGGCAGGTTCGGCGCATCTTCCGCCTTCTACCATCTTTCTTCCTACATGCATCAGTCCGTTGAGGAATGTTCCAGCGGTGATGATGATGCTCTTGGCATAGAATTCGGCTCCCCAGATGGTTTTTACGCCGATGGCTTCTCCGTTAGCAACGAGCAGTTCGTCTGCTTGGTCTTGCCAGATGTCGAGGTTGTCGGTATGGTCGAGGATGGTTCTCCATTCCCAGATAAACTTTCCTCTGTCGCATTGGGCACGGGGGCTCCATACGGCAGGACCCTTTCCGATGTTGAGCATTCGGAACTGGATGGCGGTTTTATCCGTTACGATACCCATCTGTCCGCCCAAAGCATCGATTTCGCGCACAATCTGTCCCTTGGCAATACCTCCGATGGCGGGGTTGCAACTCATCTGACCAATCTTGTTCATATCCATCGTTATCAAACAGGTTTTGGCACCCATGTTTGCAGAGGCTGCTGCAGCCTCGCATCCGGCATGTCCTCCACCGATAACGAGCACGTCATAATTGAATTTCATACTTCGTTTAATCTATATTTTTTCTAATTTTCGGCAAAAGTAAGAAATAAAATCGAAATTTTAGCAAAAATACTTTGATAAATCATTAAAATATAGTAATTTTGCAGCAGACTTGCGAAAATATACCTAGAAATGAGGATTGCAGAATGCCAAAAAATAGGTATTGCAGGGACGAAAAGTGTGGAATATAAATTAGTTTCAAACAGTTAAATAATTAAATTTCAATCATTTATGTGGTTAATCAATTCATCTATTGGTAGAAAGGTAGTGATGTCAGTAACTGGTATCGCTCTTATTCTATTCTTGACATTCCACGGTTGCATGAATGTTGTTGCGCTTTTCTCTGGAGAAGCTTACAACACAATCTGCGAGTTGTTGGGTGCTAACTGGTACGCCGTAGTTGCAACTTTGGGTTTGGCAGCTTTGGCAGTTTGTCACATCGTTTACGCTTTCATCCTGACGGCACAGAACCGTCGTGCTCGCGGTAACCAGCGTTACGAGGTAACAGCAAAGCCAGAGAAAGTAGAGTGGGCTAGCCAGAACATGTTGGTGCTCGGTATCATCATCGTTCTCGGTTTGTTGCTTCACCTCTTTAATTTCTGGTACAACATGATGTTTGCTGAACTCTTGGGTACAAGCTTCGGCCACTGCCCATCAGATGGCTTCGCATTCATTCAGGACACCTTTGCTAACCCAGTATTCGTAGTTCTCTACCTTATCTGGTTGGTAGCTCTTTGGTTCCACCTCACTCACGGTTTCTGGAGTGCTATTCAGACTCTCGGTTGGAGCGGTAAGACTTGGTTCTGCCGTTGGAAGATGATTGGTATGATTTACTCTACCATCTGCTTCTCCTCTTCATCGTAGTTGTATTGGCATTCGCTTTCGGTTGCGCTCCATCTTTGTGCTGCGCATAATTCGTGTAATCATTTAAGTATTAAAAAAGATTATGGCAAAAACATTAAATTCTAGAATACCTGAAGGACCAGTTGCTGAGAAGTGGACCAACTATAAGGCTCACCAGCGTTTGGTTAACCCAAAGAATAAGTTAAAGCTCGACGTTATCGTTGTAGGTACAGGTTTGGCAGGTGCTTCTGCTGCTGCTTCTCTCGGCGAGATGGGCTTCAATATCTTGAACTTCTGCATCCAGGACTCTCCACGTCGTGCTCACTCTATCGCAGCACAGGGTGGTATCAATGCAGCTAAGAATTATCAGAATGATGGTGACTCTGTTTACCGTCTGTTCTATGATACTGTAAAGGGTGGTGACTACCGTGCTCGTGAGGCTAACGTTTACCGTTTGGCTGAGGTGAGCAACGATATCATCGACCAGTGCGTAGCTCAGGGCGTTCCTTTCGCTCGTGAGTATGGTGGTATGCTGGCTAACCGTTCTTTCGGTGGTGCTCAGGTATCTCGTACATTCTATGCTAAGGGTCAGACAGGTCAGCAGCTCCTCCTCGGTGCTTACTCTTCTTTGAGCCGCATGATTGAGGCAGGTAAGGTTAAGTCTTCACCCGTTACGAGATGGAGGATATTGTGATCGTTGACGGTCACGCTCGTGGTATCATCGCCAAGAATTTGATTACAGGTAAGTTGGAGCGTTTCTCTGCCAACGCCGTAGTTATCGCTACCGGTGGTTATGGTAACGCTTACTTCCTTTCTACAAACGCTATGGGTTGTAACTGTACAGCAGCTATCCAGTGCTACCGCAAGGGTGCTGACTTCGCTAACCCATCTTATGTTCAGATTCACCCTACATGTATCCCTGTTCACGGTACAAACCAGAGTAAGTTGACTTTGATGTCAGAGTCACTCCGTAACGATGGTCGTATCTGGGTTCCTAAGAAGATTGAGGATGCTAAGGCATTGCAGGCTGGTACAAAGAAGGGTTCTGATATTCCTGAGGAAGACCGCGACTACTACTTGGAGCGCCGTTACCCAGCATTCGGTAACCTGGTTCCTCGTGACGTGGCTTCTCGTGCAGCTAAGGAGCGTTGCGACAAGGGCTTCGGTGTCAACAACACAGGTCTTGCCGTATTCCTCGACTTCTCTGAGTCTATCAACCGTCTCGGTATCGACGTTATCCTGCAGCGTTATGGCAACCTCTTCGATATGTATGAGGAGATTACTGACGTTAACCCAGGTGAGTTGGCTAACGAGATTAACGGCGTGAAGTACTACAACCCAATGATGATCTTCCCTGCTATCCACTATACAATGGGTGGTATCTGGGTTGACTACGAGTTGATGACCACTATCCCTGGTCTCTTCGCTATTGGTGAGTGTAACTTCTCTGACCACGGTGCTAACCGTCTTGGTGCTTCTGCTTTGATGCAGGGTTTGGCTGACGGTTACTTCGTATTGCCATACACTATCCAGAACTACCTGGCTGATCAGGCATTGTGGCCAAAGCTCTCTACCGATCTCCCAGAGTTCGCAGAGGCAGAGGCTGGTGTTCAGAAGGAAATCGACCGCCTGATGGGTATCCAGGGCAAGCGCTCTGTAGATTCTATCCACAAGGAGTTGGGTCACATCCTTTGGGAGCACGTAGGTATGGGTCGTACCAAGGAAGGTCTTGAGGAAGGCTTGAAGAAGATGAAGGCTCTGCGCGAGGAATTCAACAAGAACCTCTTCATCCCTGGCAAGAAGGAAGGCTTGAACGTAGAGTTGGATAAGGCTATCCACTTGCGTGACTTCATCTTAATGGGCGAGTTGATCGCTTACGACGCATTGCACCGCAACGAGAGCTGTGGTGGTCACTTCCGTGAGGAGTACCAGACAGAGGAAGGCGAGGCTAAGCGTGATGATGAGAACTTCTTCTACGTAGGTTGCTGGGAGTATCAGGGCAACGATACAACTGCTCCAGTGCTCAACAAGGAACCTCTCGAGTATGAGGCAATTAAGGTACAGACAAGAAATTACAAGAATTAAAAAGCGAACAAGACAATGGCAAGAAATATAAGTTTCACAGTTAAGTATTGGAAGCAGGACGGTCCTACAGCACAGGGTCACTTCGATACACATGAGATGAAGAACATCCCAGATGATACTTCATTCCTCGAGATGCTCGACATCTTGAACGAGGAGCTCATCGAGTCAGGTCAGGAGCCTTTCGTCTTCGACCACGACTGCCGCGAGGGTATCTGCGGTATGTGCTCTCTCTATATTAATGGTACACCACACGGTAAGACTGAGCGTGGTGCTACAACATGTCAGCTCTACATGCGTCGTTTCAACGATGGCGATGTTATCACCGTTGAGCCTTGGCGTTCTGCTGGTTTCCCTATCATCAAGGACTGTATGGTAGACCGTTCAGCATTCGACAAGATTATCCAGGCAGGTGGTTACACCAGCATTCGTACAGGTCAGGCTCAGGATGCCAACGCTATCCTGATTCCTAAGGAGAATGCAGACGAGGCAATGGATTGCGCTACATGTATCGGTTGCGGTGCTTGTGTTGCTGCATGTAAGAATGGTTCTGCAATGCTCTTCGTCAGCTCAAAGGTTAGCCAGCTGGCACTTCTCCCACAGGGTCGTGTAGAGGCTGCTACCCGTGCTAAGAAGATGATTGCACGCATGGATGAGCTCGGATTCGGTAACTGTACAAACACTCGTGCTTGCGAGGCTGTTTGTCCTAAGAACGAGTCTATCGCTAACATCGCCCGCTTGAACCGTGAGTTCTTGAAGGCTAAGTTGGCTGACTAATCCATCGTTTCTTTTGAGACACCGGAATTTTCTCTCTGCATCTTTACGGATGCGAGAGAATTTTCCCAACAACTCTTCACTCTTCACCTTTTGGGTGTAAGTAGTTGAAGGATAGGAAGTTGGGCGGGTGAAGAGTGTTTTTTACTCTTCACCCGCCCTTCACCTTTTTAGGCTGTTGACAGCTAAGCGGCTCTGCGTTTATACCTTTCCTAAAATCGTAAAAGGTGAAGAGTGGTGAAGAGTGGGTGAAGAGTGCTGAAAAACTCTTCACCTATGTAATGTGTTGTGTTTCAGTTCTTTATGTTGAAAAGGTGAAGAGTGAAGAGCTGATTGCGATATTCCTGCCAACCGTGCTTCTCTTGAAATAAGAGAAAGGATGTTTGGCAAACTGTTATACTGGAACAGCCGACTAGCCTCTGTTGCGCTAGTCGGCTGTTTGCCTTCTGCCAGCTTTCTGTTTGCCTTCTTCCAGTATGCTGTTTTTCGTCTAACAGCCTTCTGTTCTTCCTAGGCAGTTGTTCTATCTCCGATAGTTATGTATTTATTTCCGCCTGCTTTGGTCATCATATTGCCTTGTAAAGGGCAGATTATAGCCGAGAGCATCCTGTTTTCGGTGCATCCCGACATAAATTATCAGATATTCTGAGAAATATTTTGTAATCTCATCAGAATGTCGTAAATTTGCGGTTATAAAGAATAAGTAGTGTAATGACGAATCATTCAACAGAAATCATGAACCAAGCAACGCTTGATTTTATCCGCCAGTATCAGGACGATGATGTTCGCCAGCTGGCTTTCCTCGGCAGCAAGTATCCCGAGGTAGATATGCCTTTCGCTCTCGACCAGATTCGCGGGCGAAAGATGGCTCGTACGAAACTGCCCCGTTGGGCAAGCATCGAAGGCATCATTTATCCCCCTCATATTTCGATGGAGCAATGTTCGTCAGAGCAAACGGCACTTTATAAGGCTGAACTCGCTGCCCGACTGCTCGGTTTGTCTCCTTCATCATCCGAAAACGGAGAAGAAAAGGAGAAGGAGAGCGAAAACGCCTCAAATCTTCATCTTTCTGAAATTTGCGAATTTGCGGGCAAAGGGGCAGTTGATTCAGAATTCGCCAAAAATGAAGCTACTTGCAAAAAGCAACAGATATTAACAGAACCAGCAGAGAATGTTAATGAAACAAAAGAAGAACCTCATAAAGGAGATTTTTCTGAAGAAACCGGCTTTGTTGACCTGACCGGCGGCTTCGGAGTAGACTTCTCTTACATCGCTTCCCGATTGGGCGTGAAGTCGATGTATGTGGAGCGTCAGGCTCATCTCTGTGAAGCTGCGAAGGAAAACTTTGGGCGGTTGGGTTTGAAGAACGCCATCGTGAAGAATGGAGACGGAATAGAGGTGCTGCATTCTTTTGTTTCAAAGAAGGATGATGCTGCATCTGAATCTTTAGGCATAACTGAAGACCAGTCTCAGTCATTACTTAAGACCAACCTTGGTCTTAAGCTAATCTTCATAGATCCTGCCCGTAGAGACGATGCTGGCAACAAGGTAGTATCCTTGAAGGATTGCACGCCCGATGTCACCGTTTTGCAGGAAGAGATGCTTTCGAAGGCTTATTACGTTATCATCAAACTCTCTCCGATGCTCGATTGGCACCGTGCGGTAAGCGAATTAAACTGCGTACAAGAGGTTCATATTATCTCCGTGAATAATGAGTGCAAGGAGCTCCTTTTAGTGCTGTCTGCGCGAAATATGGGCGGAATGGAGGCTTCATCGGCAGATGGAGAAGTAAAACATGCCGGGAATCTCCGCATTTATTGTGTCAATGATGCCCAGTCCTTCGTCTGCGAAGAGTCGGATATGGAGGCTTCTTCCGTCAAGATTGCCCCATCCACCTTTGAAGAAATGCAGTATCTTTACGAGCCGAATGCTTCTCTGATGAAAGCCGGCTGTTTCAGCGTTTTATCCGAGCGATATGGAGCCAGAATGCTTTCCAAGAACAGCCATCTCTTCGTGAGTCGTGATCTTATCGCCGCTTTCCCAGGTAGGAGTTTCCGCATCATCGCCATCTCCTCCTTTAATAAGAAGGAGCTGAAGCGACATCTCTCAGGCATCACCAAGGCGAACATCGCCACCCGCAACTTCCCCCTCTCCGTAGCGGAATTGCGCAAGCGATTGAAGTTGAAGGATGGTGGTGAAACTTATATTTTTGCCACCACACTGAGCGACGAAAGCCATGTGCTGGTAATAACGGAGAAAGCTTAGAATTAGGTATAGTATTGGGCCTTTATGATGTTTTTACTCAAGTTTCGCATGTAAACTCCACACGCCCTGAAATGGCAGAAGCTCCTAGCCCAGGGAGGGCACGGAAAAGTTCCAAGTGGGAGAAATGCCACTTGGAACTTGACGTATTATTTTCTTTTTTCCTTGAAGAACTTCTCGAAGAAGTCCATTTGCTTTTGATTTTGAACAGGACCCAAATGCAGTCCTTCCTTCATAATCATCACCGTTGGTTTACCTTCCTGGTAGGTAGTCCAGAAAGGAAGGCTATTCCCGTTTGGATTGCCAGTCTTGGTAAAGTTGATCCAGTAGCGTGACATGATTTGTTCCATGTGCTGCTCCGTCTCGGTCATCTTTCCAGAGCCAAACTTATAGCCATAGATGAATGGCATCTCTGCCACATGGCTCGCTCCTCCCTTGCGGCTTTTCACGATGGTGTTCTCAGAGTCTTGGTCAAAGTAATACATATACACCTTGCCCTTGCCGGTCTTGCTCTGCAGGTTAGCCCAGGCATACGTTCCCCATGCAAAGGAGCCATCACGGAAAATGTCGGATTGGGCGAAGTAGGTTTCTTCCTCTGTCTTGGCAGGATAGAGACTGAGAACCTGGTCTGCCCAACTTCCATATATTTCATGGATTCTTTTCTCATAGTCACTTACACTGACAGGGCGGCTAAACATACTTCCTTCGTCGCTGTTGGTTCCTATGATGACATTTACATCATTGTAGTTTCCCTTTTCATAGAGCTTATACTGGTCATCTGTGATGCTGTAGCCATCCACATTAGGCCAGAAGGATTCCATGGCGGTATTCTTCACGATGTCCATGAAAGGAACTTTTCTGAGTTGCTTAATGTTCTTTACTTTAAGTTTCTTTTGAAGTGCCAGTCCGCTTGCCTCTGCTGCTTTAGTTGTGAGCATGGCGGTGTTGCCGTTTCTTGCTTCGTCCACTGGCCAGAAAGAACCGCCGCTTTCGCTGATGGCACCACGGAATAGTCCCTTTGCAAGGGGAGAGGCGCATAGTATACTTACCGAGATACCACCGGCAGATTCTCCAGCAATGGTAATCTTGTCTGGGTCTCCACCGAAGGCAGCGATATTGTCGTGAATCCATTTTAAGGCCATCACTTGATCAAGGATGCCATAGTTACCAGATATGTTCTTGCCTGATTCCTTACTCAGCTCTGGATGTGCCATGAATCCCAAGGCTCCTAAGCGGTATTCTATGCTGCAATAGATGATGCCTTCCTTGACAAAGCTTTCCTGAGTTCCACTGTAGGAGCCAGTAAGAAAGGCTCCTCCATGAATCATCACAAATACAGGGAGTTTGTCATTCTTACTCTTGGCTGGCGTTTCCACACTGAGGTATAGGCAGTCCTCGCTCATGCCCAGCTCTCCACCATTTTGGTTAGGGTCAATGGGCTGTGGTGGACGGTCTCCCCATTTATCTGCTTTGAATACTCCCTTCCAAGGCTTCTTGCTCACTGGGGCTTTCCATCTGAGGTTGCCCACTGGTGCTTCAGCGTATGGGATTCCCTTGTATAGGGCGAATCCTTCATGTTCCACACCTTCAATTTCCCCTTGCTCCACTGTTGTTCTTAGCAGTTGGGCGTTAGCTGCCGATAGGCAAAAGAGTGTCAGGGCAGCTGTCAGTAGATGTCTTTTCAATTTCATTTCTGGTTATTTCATTAATTCCGCAACACTATTATCAATTAAATATTTTAAGCGCCTGAGCAACAAAAAGTTACTCCGGATTTTGCTATGTCAGAATTTTCACTTATCTTAGTGTTGCGAAAAGAAAACAAGCAAAACTCTGATATGACATGGCAAAGATACAAATTAAATCTGAGAAACTCACTCCTTTTGGAGGAATATTTTCGGGTCATGGAGCAATTTGACTCCATATTGTCTTCTGTAATCGACTCCACCCTCATAATTTCACTACTCATTGGATGAACCATCTTTCGCTTCATCCGACACTTCGCACTTCTCGCCAGTGTTGGAGAGAATAGATGATCGAGCTTTTTCTTATTGTGATTCCTTGGAGAGTGTTAGTTTTCCGCCAGTGCTTAAAATTATCAGGTAAAGATATTCCGCCAAAACCACCACTAAATGGGTGATATAGGCTAGTTTGGGGGCTGTAATTAAAAATTAACCCCTAAAAAACTGCAAAAAAAGTAGCAATATTTGGTAATTTGCCAAAATATTGCTACTTTTGCATTTATAATATTGCAAACTAGTTTGAAAATCATGTCATTAATAGAAATTAAAAAGGTCGAAACAAAGAAGGACTTGAAGACGTTCATCGACTTCCATTACGACCTCTACGAAGGCAACGAATATGATGTGCCTAATCTTTTCAGCGACGACATGAATACTCTGAGCAAGGACAAGAACGCAGCGTTCGAGTTCTGCGAGGCAGAGTATTTTCTTGCCTATAAGGACGGCAAGCTTGCAGGTCGCGTCGCTGCCATTATCAATCATAAGGCAAACAATAAATGGGGCAGGAAATCGGTCCGTTTCGGCTGGATTGATTTCATTGACGACCGCGAGGTTTCCAAGGCTCTTCTCGATGCTGTAGAGAAATACGGTAAGGAGAAGGGAATGGAAGATATTGTAGGTCCGCTGGGTTTTACCGATATGGATCCGGAAGGCATGCTTACCTGGGGCTTTGACCAGCTAGGCACCATGCCTACCATTTATAATTATTCATATTATCCGGAGCACATCGAGGCTCTGGAGGGTTTTACCGTAGATAATAAATATGTAGAGTATAAACTGATGGTGCCAGATACCATCCCGGAGAAATATTCCAAGATAGCGGCGATGATAGAGAAAAGATACAATCTCCATGTCCGCAAACTTACCCGTAAGGATGTTTATCAGGGCGGATACGGACAGAAGATTTTCGACCTCATCAATGATACATACAAGCATCTCTATGGTTATTCCGAACTTTCACAGAAGCAGATAGACCAGTACATCAAGATGTATCTGTCTTTGCTCGACCTGAACTTTGTAACAGCCATAGAAGACTGGACTACCGAGGATCATAAGATGATAGGTATCGGTATTACGATGCCTTCCCTTTCCAGAGCTCTGCAGAAGTGTCATAGGGGCAGGCTGCTTCCTTTTGGCTGGTGGCATCTGCTGCGCGCCATCAAGTTCCATAAAACCAAGATTGTCGACCTTCTGCTCATCGGTATCCAGCCGGAATACCGTGCTAAGGGTGCCAATGCGCTGCTCTTTGCCGACCTGATTCCTATCTATCAGAAGTATGGAATCGAGTGGGGAGAAACACAGGTGGAAATGGAAGATAATGCTGCCGTGCAGGGACAATGGGGCGTCTTGGATCCAGTCCTTCACAAGCGCCGCAACTGCTATATTAAGAGTATCAGGTAAATAGCAATTGTTGTGTTGGCAATTATCTGATAAACAGAATGTTGCAACATCATTTGCTATGTTATAAGAAAATAAATAAGAATAACTAAGGAGGAAATCATGTCTGAAGATAAAAACTTAGGTAACAGCGAATTGAATGCCGCTGATGAGCTTACCAATGCCCCTCAGGAGCAGCAGCCGGTAGAATATACCGATGATAACATCCGCCACTTGAGCGATATGGAGCATGTGCGTACCCGTCCGGTATGTACATCGGCCGTCTGGGAGATGGAAATCTGCCGGAAGATGGTATTTATGTGCTCCTGAAGGAGGTGGTAGACAACTCTATCGATGAATTCAAGATGGGCGCAGGTGCCCGTCTGGAAATCGATATCGAGGACAATCTGCGTGTCAGCGTGCGCGACTATGGCCGTGGTATTCCTCAGGGCAAGCTCGTTGAGGCTGTAAGTGTGCTGAATACCGGCGGTAAGTACGACAGCAAGGCGTTCAAGAAGAGCGTCGGTCTGAACGGTGTGGGTGTGAAGGCGGTCAATGCCTCAGTTCCCACTTCGAAGTAAAGTCGTACCGCGACGGAAAGGTGCGCCATCTGAAGTTTGAGAAAGGTATTCTGAAGAGCGACACGATGGAAGATACTGAGGACGAGAACGGTACCTTTATCTTCTTCGAGCCGGATAATACACTCTTCAAGAACTATTCCTTCCACGATGATTTCGTGGAAACGATGCTCCGCAACTATACTTATCTGAACACCGGACTCACCATCATGCACAATGGCCGCCGCATCTTGAGCCGCCATGGTCTGCAGGATTTGCTGAGCGATAATATGACCAACGAAGGTCTCTACGACATCGTCCACATGAAGGGCGAGGACATCGAGATTGCCTTCACCCATACTAACCAGTATGGCGAGGAGTATTATTCCTTCGTCAACGGTCAGCACACCACCCAGGGAGGTACGCATCAGAGTGCCTTCAAGGAGCATATTGCCAAGACTATCAAGGAGTTCTACGGCAAGTATGAGTATGCTGACATCCGAAACGGACTGGTGGCTGCCATTGCCATCAACGTAGAAGAACCGGTCTTCGAGAGTCAGACCAAGATTAAGCTCGGAAGTACTACGATGACGCCGAATGGTGGCGAAACCATCAATAAGTATGTGGGCGATTTCCTGAAGAAGGAAGTAGACAACTATCTCCATATCCACAAGGATGTGGCTGAGATTCTGGAGAATAAGATTAAGGAGAGCGAACGCGAGCGCAAGGCGATGGCGGGCGTTACCAAACTCGCCCGTGAGCGTGCCAAGAAGGCGAATCTCCACAACCGCAAGCTCCGCGACTGCCGCATCCATTTCAGCGACGCCAAGAACGAGCGCAAGGAGGAGAGTTCCATCTTCATCACCGAGGGCGATTCTGCCAGCGGAAGCATCACCAAGAGCCGCGATGTGAATACCCAGGCGGTGTTCTCTCTGCGTGGTAAACCGCTCAACAGCTTCGGTCTTACCAAGAAGGTGGTTTATGAGAACGAGGAGTTCAATCTGCTTCAGGCGGCTCTCGATATAGAGGACGGCTTGGATTCATTGCGTTACAACAAGGTGATTGTGGCAACCGATGCGGATGTCGACGGAATGCACATCCGCCTGCTCATCATCACCTTCTTCCTTCAGTTCTTCCCAGATCTCATCAAGAAGGGCCATGTCTACGTGCTTCAGACCCCATTGTTCCGAGTGCGCAACAAGCGAACCAAGATCAAGAACAAGCAGGCGGTGGCTGATGCGGATGCGAAACTGGGAAGCAAGGAGAAAAAGAGCGATTTCATCACGCATTACTGTTACAGCGATGAGGAGCGCCAGCAGGCGATTCGCGATTTGGGCCCTGACCCTGAAATCACCCGATTCAAAGGATTGGGAGAGATTTCGCCTGATGAATTCGCCCATTTCATCGGTCCCGACATGCGGTTGGAGCAGGTTACGCTGCATAAAACCGATCAGGTGCAGAAGCTGCTGGAATATTATATGGGTAAGAATACGATGGAGCGCCAGAACTTCATCATCGAAAATCTGGTGATAGAAGAGGATATTCCGGAGGAAGACTCTGAGCCGCTGGATTAAATGAAGTGAAGAGTGAAGAACGAAGAGTGAAGAATTCAAGTGCTTTCGGGGGGTAACCATTGAAAAAAGCGCTGTTAACTGTTAACCTGTTAACTCTTGAAGGATTTCTCTCTTTCATAAACTTTAAGTTTTAAGAAATGAAGAAATATCTATTCATAGCACTTGTAGCATTCCTGGCAGTAACTTCTGCCAGTGCCCAGTTGCGTATCAAGATGGGCAAGAACAGCCCGATAGAGAAGTTGGGAAGGGCTGAAATCGCCATTACCAACCTTTATGTGGATAGTGTGGATGAGAATAAGCTCGTAGAGGACGCCATCCGAGGCATGCTCGAAAAGCTTGACCCTCATTCTTCTTACGCTACAGCCAAGGAAACCAAGGCGATGAACGAGCCGCTGAACGGCAGTTTGATGGCATTGGCGTGCAGTTTAACATGGTAGATGATACGCTGCTCGTTATCCAGCCGGTTACGAACGGACCTTCTGAGAAGGTGGGAATCATTGCCGGCGACCGCATTGTGGCTGTAAACGATACTGCCATTTCGGGCGTTAAGATGAGCAAGGAGGAAATCATGAAGCGCCTTCGTGGTCCTAAGGGAACAACGGTGAACCTTACCATCGTGCGCCGTGGCATCAAGGATAAGCTCATCTTTAAGGTAAAGCGCGATAAAATTCCGGTAACTACGATGGATGCGGCTTATATGATTCGTCCGGGCATCGGATACATCCGATTGGGAAGCTTCGGTCTTACCAGTCATAAAGAGGTAACAATAGCGATGGATTCGCTGAAAAAGAAGGGAATGAAGGACCTTATCTTCGACCTTGAGGATAATGGCGGAGGCTATCTTCAGGCTGCGGCTCAGATAGCCAACGAGTTCCTACAGAAGGGCGATCTCATCGTTTATACCAGCGGTCGTGCAGCGCCTCGCCAGGAATATAAGGCGCAGGCTAACGGCAGATGGCGCAAGGGCAAGGTGGTGGTGCTCACCAATGAGTTTACCGCTTCTGCCGCCGAGATTGTTTCCGGAGCCATCCAGGATCAGGACCGTGGCGTAGTGGTTGGTCGCAGAACCTTCGGCAAGGGATTGGTGCAGCGTCCGCTGACCTTTGATGATGGCAGCGAGATTCGTCTCACCATCGCCCATTACTATACGCCTAGCGGCAGATGCATCCAGAAGCCATATAAGAAAGGTGACAGATTGGATTATGCGATGGATCTGGACAAGCGTTACAAGCATGGCGAGTTCACCAATCAGGACAGCATCCATCTTTCAGACAGTCTGAAGTATTATACCTTGCGCAAGCATCGTGTAGTTTATGGTGGTGGTGGAATCATGCCAGATTATTTCGTTCCGCTGGATACAACCAAGTACACCAAGATGCACCGTCAGTTGGCAGCCAAGAGTATCGTCATCAACCACAGTCTGAAGTTCATCGATGCGCATCGTAAGGAGCTGAAGAGCCAGTATAAGGATTTCGATAAGTTCCTCGCCACCTACGAGGTTCCTTCTTCGCTGATAGATGGCATTATCGCCGAGGGCAAGAAGGAGAAGATAGAGCCGAAGGATGAGGCTGAATTAATTCAGACGAAGAAATACCTCGCCCTGCAGCTGAAAGCCCTTGTAGCGCGAGATATCTGGGATATGAGCCAATACTTCCAGGTTTGGAACGAGACAAAGAGATAGTTCAGCGCGCCGTGCAGCTGCTGACTACGGGGAAATAAACTGTTAACTGTTGACGCTGTTAACAAGAAATAAAAGAGGGTGTCAAAAACAGTATGGCGCACCCTCTTTTATTTCTTGTAGACCTTTTGATAATTATTAGCAACTCTAGGTTATAGTTAAGTATGTTAAATATCGTTATATTTATGGTGTTAAGCTTCTTTTTGGTGTTTTTTTTATTATATTTGCACAATATTTGGGATGGTTTTATTTACAGATAAAGCAGTACGTTTGTGATAGCATCATTCCATTCGTAAATAGTATTTAAGTAAAAAATTAGTATTGCATTTTTTATGAATGAAATGAAAAAAATAGTATTTCTATTAGCATTTACGCTACTTTTGTTTTGTGGTTGCAAGCAAGATGTTGATTTTGGGACTGATAGTGTGTCTAATGAAGAAATTTTCTCAAATTTTGAGGACTCTTTAGTTGTGGCATCATCTCCTTATTCTGCATTTTATAACGAGATGAGGAAGAGCTTGAAAACTCGCTCATCTTACTCTTCAACAGGAGAAGTTGGCATAAAAGATATTTTAGGCTTTCCTGTAAATATTCAGGTTGTTCAGAATATCTATAATAAAAAGTTTTTGCAATATAATGGATTGCACAAAGCTATTACTTTAAGTAACTTTTCTTCGAATACGGAAGATAATCTATTTGTTTTGCACGAAGACCCTCTTACAGATGAGGTCTACATAACTCCATATAAACTTTCTGATAATAAATATTATCTAGGTGCTGCAACTCAAAAAGGTTCTAGTGTCTGGTCTTTATATGCTTTAAGCGGAGAACCGACAAATGGGGGCTATTGGGAAATCTCTAAAGGGCAGACAGAATACTCTTTTGTCTTAAAAAATACACAAGTTCTAGAACAAGGTCCTGGAGGATGGAGCGATATCTATAGTTTGGCCTTGGCTGTGGAGGATAATCAATACCTCAGTTCGGGATAAGAAATAGTGCCTAAAAAAGTTGGTAATCTCCGATGTTTTTTGTATCTTTGTAGTTGAAATCCAATTAGTTACAAACATAAAAAGATATCATTATGGAGATTAC
>ENA-OQDW01000376-OQDW01000376.1-human-gut-metagenome-genome-assembly--contig:-NODE-376-length-18924-cov-1.504389_pt1 | contig 18924 bp, 24 predicted proteins | sample MGYA00242784_ERZ504613 | MGnify/ENA primary metagenome ERZ504613 (study PRJEB26092, sample SAMD00036330) | human gut metagenome | host: Homo sapiens | study: EMG produced TPA metagenomics assembly of... | reverse complement strand
TGTCAATGCCTTCATTGTAGTCCTCTGCATCTACCTTTCCATCATTTGTATAGTAATGGTTATAGACAAATGCAGGGGACTCGTAATCCCGTGCTGATTTAACAATGCTGGCAAAATCAGCCAGTTCCGCCTCTGTTGCACCTGTATCTTTCTGTTTTAACTGTAAGTCATAGTAGTTAATAACTCCGTTATTATCCAAGTCATATTGATATATATCCAACTGGTTCATATCATAGAACTCATTTTCATCGAGTTCTTCATACAATCTAATAAAAATAATCCCAATCGGCATCGCTACAATCCCATCTCCATCATGATCCATACTTGGATTAAATCCAGGATCACCACGATAAGCGCCGTAGCAGCTTTGCACATATGCCAAATCGCTGCTATTGATTACATCGTCGCTCCATTGGTTTGAATTGTCCTCATTCCATATCGTATCACCGGGCACAAGTGTTACCGTATCCAGCGAATCACCAGAGCCAATCTGGAACGAACCTGTTCCGAAGTCCTTCAGGTAAAACGGCAGATAACCATCGCACTCAAACTTCACATGATGCACGCCGGAGCCAGTTACAGTTGCAGTGTATTCTTCGCCTTCGGAAACCTCCCAGCTTTCAATTTCATTCCAATCTCCGTCAAAAATACGCACATAAATCGGTGTATTGTCGGAAGCAGCATGACCGTTTACTGTACCTTTCTGTACTTTACCGGTAATAGTTAAGGCAGATGTATCCTGAACGCCTGTTGCTTCTTTCAAATACTGAATATATGATTTTGCAGTGAAATCCCATGTAAAATCAGATGCAGACTCAGTTTCAGCTTCAACCTGTGCTTCTGTTCGGCTGCTATACGTCATGATATTCTGCTCAACCGATTCCGGCAGCTCAAAGTAATCTACCTCGCCAAGTCCCTTTGTCGCTTCTTCGAACTCTTTGGCAAGTTGGTCTTTATTCTTTGCGCCCTCAATTGCCTCTGCCGCAGAAGCAATGGTATCTGCGTGCAAGATGCCTTGCGAAGCGCCGTCACCAAAGACCATGATCTGTCCGACAAACATGAGAGACATGACACCGGCAATCGTGCGTGTTAGTTTTTTATTCATTGATATCCTCCTTTTTCTTTTCAATTCTATAATTTTTTGCATTCCCCTAAAAGCAGCATTACTGCTAATGAACACCAAACCATTTCAATTAACATCAATATGTGCTTAAACTGCAATATGTATATGACAATTGCTATCATGATTTCCGAAAACATAATTAATGTTGCCCTGATATGGTATACATGATGTTCTTTCTCATCCAAGGGTTTGTTTTGATCCTCCACAGGTGACAGTGAAAAAATAGCGATACTGGCGATAAGCGATAATGCTGTAAGATGCCAGAAGTACTTTTCCGGTGTATATTTTACAATACATAACACCATAAACAACATTACCGCTGAAAACGCCCAGCATCTTTGTGGAGTAGAGGCATGATATCCTCCGGCAAAAATTCTAATTGGTATATATGCAATAGTAAACAATATTGCTTCTATTGTCATATGCATAAATACTCCAATTAAAAGCATCGTTCCAGCATTTAATATGGTTGAAAAAATCTGCCGAAGGCCGTATGCACACACCTCTTTGGTTTCCATTTGAATGATTCTTTTGTCTTCCAATCTATCTACAATTATTGCAGATATCCTTTCAAACATTAGAACTTACGAAGCTTTTTGGCTTCTTCCGGAAGCTTTTCCTGATGTGTGAACCACACACAGGCGGAGTTTACAGTAGCTGCTGTCACCATCATCGCCAATGCAGCAATACATCCTCCAAACTTTACGGCATATTTGCTGATAAAGTTTTTCATCGCCAATTTCCTCCTTTCTTTATAATCAATCAAATTATAGCATAAAACCTGTTTTTGTGCCGAGACATGCCGAAACTGGGTAGTTTTTATGGCGAAACTCAACATTTTCATAAATTGTTCGTATTGTAAAATAGAAAAATAAGAGCAGAACAAGTTACAACATGCTCTGCTCTTATAATTATTGGTATTAAATCTCAGTAGAAATTTACTTTTCATAAAGGATCACGTAAACAGAAAATACTTTGTCAGTATAGTCAAATTCAACTTCTCCATTATATTTTTCTACAGCTTCTTTTATACTTTGATACCCAAAGCCATGCTTTTGAGAATTGGCTTTCATCGTCATAAGATTTCCATCTGCTACCGCAATCTGACCATTAAAGGTATTTCGAATACAGATATTGACAATACCTTTCTCATAATGAATTCGAATATACACAATTCTTTTTCTACTTTTTCAATGGCATCCGATACGTTGTCCAGCAAATTTCCAAGAATTTTTGTCAAGTCGAAACTCTCAATATTTAGTTCTGGCGGTACGTTTAAGTCAAAATGCACTTCTACGTTTAATTGATTCCACCTTGCACACTTGAAATTCAAAATACTGTCAATTTCTTGATTTCCTGTATTGCAAACAACACTATCATTTTCCATCGTTGCCAGCATAGATTCTGTATATTGCTTTAACTCCATTATACGTTCTCGTTCCACAAAATCTCTTATCTGGTGCAAATGATTTTTCATGTCATGACGAACAATTTTATCCTTTTGAACTGCCTCCTGATAAACCTTCAGTTGATTCGCATAAGAATGATTTTGTTCTTCTAGCACAGCAGTCTTATACTTTTCATTTCCAGTTTTTAAAAGAGAGTCATTACGATATAAAAGACGATGGCATTGATTAAAAATAGAATAGATGATTCTAAAAGATAATTATAATCCCTGTTTTGCATCGTTTGCGCTGCAATAACAATACTTCCAATTGGGATTGTCAGTATTAATAGAAGCTGTTTCCGTCTTAGTTCTGGGTAAATTTCTTTTTTATCAACACAATATTCGTAAATTCTCTCTGCCAAGAAGATTAAAAAAGATGTTGCAATTCCAGATGAAATAATAATATTTTTATCATCCATAATATATTCGATTGACACCAAAAAAGCATCTATGCATAAGCTGACTGCATAAGAAATAAAGACGGCAATTACCTTTTTTAAAAAGGATCCACGATATAAAAACGTCAATAAAAAGTAGGGAACGACATTTGTAAGCATATTGATAAACGTACTGGGATAAATCAGGTTTCCAACACTGTTTACTATAAAATAGCCAAAAAGCAATGCTAAAGTAACACCATTTTTCACTTTCCCTTGTCCCCGAAAATATGCATTTGAAAATAAATACATGGCATAAATTCGAAAGAGATTTGATATGACATAGCTTAATGTTTCAAAATGATCCGTCATTAACTAAAGAACTCCTCTCCCGCCTGAATGCTGTCCTGCATCAATAAGTTTCTAACGTTCCTTTGATTCGATTTGCTAATAGATATTACCTCATTATTGACCATCACAACATTATCATAATTATATTTTTTATATAGAACTTATTTATCACAAATGATTTATGAACGCATATAAATTGAAATGGTAGTTTGTTGACGGCATCTGAAAGTTTCCCGTAGTAAGAAAACATATTATCTTTTGTTTGGATGATAACCTTTTTATCATCGCTTTGCAGATAAATGATCTGATCATAAGGAATTTTTAGATGTTGTCTATCTGCAACAAAATCAAACATTTTCTTTGTATTTGTATATAACCTGAGATATGTTTCAAGTGCTTTAAATATTTTAGAATCAGATATGGGTTTAGCAATAAAGCTCATTGGGCGAATATCAAATAGTTCTCTATCACGAGTATCAAGAGATGTGATATACACAATCTGCATAATATTATTATTTAATTTTTCTCGAATTAAGTGCCCAACTTCAACACCATCAATAGATTTCATTTGAATATCAAGAAATATCAATTCAAAATCATGTTCAGATGTCAAAAAATGATAGAACGATTCTCCGCTGTAAAAAAGTTCTATATCAAGTTCAATAGCTGTAGTCTCTCGATATGCAATTAAACTTTGTTCTATCTTGGAACATAATTTTTCATCATCATCCACAATAGCAATCCGAATCATTTTGTATCTGCCCCTCTTTCTTTTTACAAATCATACCACAAAATCAACCAAAAATCAAGCTGTATAAACAAATTCCAGCATGGTATAATATTTAAAAAGAAAAGGACAAGCTTTCGTCAATTCCGCCATACATGGGCAAAACAAGAAAATACATAGAAACCACGTTGCTTTCAAAACAAATACTGACAAGAATCTGACGGCAAATAAATTTATGCTGACAAACAAAGTCTGCTTACATAACTCCGCTTCATCTGCATGGAAGAATGCACATAACGGTTCAAAGTAATGCTGGCGTCTGCGTGCCCCAGCAGTTCACTGAGTGTCTTTGGATCGAAACCGTTTGCAATACAAACCGTGGCATAGGTATGCCGAAGCAAATGAAACGGTACATTCCGCAGCTGACAAGCCTTCAAAACCGCCTTGAATCGATATTGCATCGTTCTCGGTTCCGCCGGCTTTGCCGTACCAGAAAGCAAAAATAGCTTACTATCTTTTTTATGCTGTGATAATAAGTCTAGTAAAAATTTTGGAATTGGTACGATACGAACAGAAGTCTTACTTTTCGGAGAGCCAATGATCACCTCGGAACTGCCATGCTTGTTGATTCGCTGAACAGTTCTTTTCACGGAAAGCGTTCCGTTTTCAAAATCAATATCGCCCCAAGTCAGACCGCAAAGTTCTCCCACACGCAAACCTGTGAACAGACACAGCAGAATCCCTAAGTTTGTTCTGGTAAGGTTGTGCAAAAGATATTGTTCCAGCTGTCTTCGCTCTGCCGCATTCAGCACATCCAATTGTTTCTTCTCCGCCTTGGGCATAGTGAAATTTGTAGATTTTACGTTGTATTCCTGCACTGCATACTGCTCGATACTGCGATACACACGCATCATATCCCGTACTGTCTTTGCTGACAATCCCCCTTGTCCATTCAGTCGACCGAATTGCAGCTTGCTTTGAATAAAGCTGTTTAATTTTTGCGTGGTCAGGCTGAAAAAATATTCGCCGCCCAGTGTCGGCAGAATGTGCTTTGCAACGATATTTGCGTAATTCGCATAGCTTGCCGGCTTCACACGCAGCTTTGCCGCTGCAAGCCATTGTTCTGCCGCATCCCGAACCGTAAGTTTTAAGTTGGAAACTGTCCGCTCTTGACGAACAGTGTAGAACTGTGTCATTTTTTCTTTCACACCAGATAGTGTGCGGTCATAGACAGATTTGTACTTCAGTTTTCCGTCTTCTTTATAACCAATTGGTACACGACCTTCGTAGCGTCCATCTTTGCGTTTGTAAATATTACTTCCTTTTCGAGCCATAAAGCAAAACCTCCTGACAATTTTTCAGACGGCGAAACCGTCCGATTCTAACGTGAAAAACAGCTTTTCGTTGCCCTGTTCACAAAAAAATTTGGAAAACCTCTTTACATTTCCTCAGAATGTGGTATAATAATAGCAAAAACCGCATGATCTTGTCCCGAAAAACGTGACGTAAATGGGCGGAATTGACGAAAAAATAAGGCGTACTGAAATCAAAAACAGTACGCCTCATATATTTTCCTCTTTGCTATAAAACTATCTTCTATTTTCTACTTCACATTCCCATGGCATCATGACACGGGGCATATGGCACTTAATAAGACTGCTCCTGTGTTTGCGTGCGTTCTTCCTTCATGCCAAGTGCCTGTTTTTTCTCCTGCATCATTCGGCGAAGCTTTTTATCCACGGATATTCTGCCGGATTGAAATTTCTGATTGTAGTCCTCAGAAAGACACCTACTGAGATTTACAAACAAGCTGAAGATCGTATTTGTCAACATTTCGGACTGATACTGTTCCATGTTATCGAGGATATTTTGCGCATATCCGTTGCCTTGTTCAGCAGAAAAAGTAAGGTATTCCAACGCTTTTTCTCGATTTTGCGCAACATCGCCACAGCCAAATAAATAGATTTTTCCCAACCAGTAACTTGCCCACGCATTCGTATCCAACACTGTTCAAAATACGAAACGGCACGCTGCACATCACCCTTTTCCTCTGTCAGATATAACTTGCCTAGCGCGTAAAAACACACTCGTTCTCATCCGCCGCAAGCAGATATTTTCCGCTTTATCCAGATTCTGTGTAGTTATTTTGCCGTCCAGATAGAGTTTTCCAAGCTTGTAACAAGACAGCGTATCACCGCTGTCCGCACATTCCGTCAGCACGAAAATACCCTTGTCAACGTCCTGTTCCAAAAACTCGCCGCTGATATATTCCAGTGCAATAATTCGTTTCGCATAAACATTTCCGTGTGCTGCAGACTGCTGAAAATATGTAATTGCTTTCGGCATGTCCACGTCTGTTCCCAAACCTTTCATATACATCCTACCAATCTGATACTGCAAAAGTGGCTTGATCTTTTTCGATTTCGGTTCAATCAATAAAAATCCCTGCAACGCTTCCTGATAAAGTGCAACCGATTTTTCCACATCCTTTTTGCCCAGCTTTTCAGATGTATACAGCTTTCCCAATTCAAACATCACAAGCACATTTCCGGACTTAGTCTCTGACAGCAAAAGCTGTTCCGCTTTTTGAAAATCCTCCATCTTTGACTGTTTGTCATAAATGATTTTGCAAGCCGTTTTATAGTTGTCGCTCCACTTTAGATAATATTAATTTTCTGAATCAATAGGTTCCTCATCAATTTGCGGCAGAATCTCCATTTCCACAAAATGCTCTGGTAGTTCTGGTTCTACAACTGACATTTCTTCAGCAGGGAATTGCATCTGCAAAACTTGCTGAATAATCATGTTCCGCACAGGCTGAAAGACCTTGTTCTCCCATAGCAGAGGGAATTCCTTTTCCTTCTGCGTATAGGTTTTGTACTTCTGCCGTTCAAGTTCACACCACTTCTCGTACAGTTCAGATATATTTTTCTCCTGCGACAGAATTCTGAAATCTCATCCACCGTTTTCTTGACTTCCGGCTTGAGATAACCGTAAACTTTTTTGCCTTTTGTGTTATCAAGTTGATTTTTCAAAGTAAGGATAAGATTTTCAAGGTTTGCATTATGAAAATGATTCTCCGCAATCTGCTTCACCAACTGTTCGACATACTTTTTAGACTCCATTTTCAATTCATCACGCCGAAGCGTCTGCTCCTGATAGATCGACTGCAATTCATCATGAAAAATATCATTTGCAAATACAGAACGTATTTTATCAATGCCTTGCTTCGTCAAAAATCCCTGCTTCGGATTTGTGGAATAAACAATCAGATGTATATGCGGATGATGCGTGGTATCGTGAAATGCGCCGTACCATTCAGATTGCACAGCGGAATTATCGTCTGCTCCGCAATGTCAGCAATGTGCCGCATGACAAGCTCACGCCAACGGTCAGAGTTATCATAGCCCAGACGAATCGCATCTTCACGGCGTAATGAGACAATGTGCGACCAAACATTTCCAGGATGATTTGCAACTTCCTCTGCAATCTGATCAAGCACAATCGCTCATTGCTTTCATTAAAAAGTCCATGTTCGCCACGCTTTTCCACGCCGGGTCGCATCGCCATGTAGCCGACAAAATTCTGACGGTTGCCAATCACATCCGCATTGCGCTCAATAATTATGCTAATCAGTTCAGACGCATTTTCAGCTGTAGGATTATTTTTGTAATCCTCAAATTCCAAATATTTTTTTGATTCTGGAAAATCATTGAGCAGTTCATTCAGTAGCTTTTTCTGATTCTCCGTAGAATATTTTTTACTCTGCTCACGAACTTCAACCGACTCACGAGTCGCAATATATTTCGTATAATTCTTCCGTTGAGATTTTGTTTTTGCAGTACCACTTTTCAGATATCGGCTTGTAACAATTAATAACGACATTAGTCACCGCTCCTTTGATAGCGAACCGCTTTTTCAAAATTGATAATGCCATTGATGCGTTTCACTTCATCCACACACATGATACGAAGCTTTTTCAAAGTTTCGTCATCAATTTCATTGATTGCCGCAAGCATATGTGTTAGTGCACCAACTTCCACTGCCAACTTAAAAAGAGCACGGGAAAGTTTTTGCTCGCTGCCCTTCACAATACCCTCTGTAATCACAGCAAGCTGCGGAGCAATAAACTCTGTAGCAGTACTTTCTTTGTTCAGAAGATAACCACAGTAAAACCGAATTGCCTTTTCCATAAACTCCGTTTTGGAACGACAGTTGTCGGTCTCATACAGCATATTCACCTTTTCCATCGTGTCTGAAAAAATGTACAAAGGAAACTTAAGCTTTTCTGATGCGACATTATCAAAAAGTGCTGAATCTTCGGCACTTTTTCTCTTTTTTTGCAAATCTGACTCCATGATCTTTGAAACCCTCCGTTTCTGACTCCATTCCTACAAGATTTTGTAACTCTCGCAGAATCGGCGAGCTTTGCTCGTCCGATGTGATTGTTTTGGCGGCTTGACGCCAAACTTTAACCTGCAATAAAATAAATGACCCACAAACCCACCCGAAATCATCTGATTTCTACCATTCTCAAACTCTGCGATAAATGCCCCAAATTCGCTCCGACTACATTTAGGGTAAACTTATCCCACCGACCGCCGAACCTCGCCACACGGTGGCACACGGTGCGAACTGCAGCGAATTACTGCTCCGATTGATTTTCACTTTCCACAGGAGCAGTCGGTTTTGTCCTGCGGGACGGCTTTTTTGATGCGGTCAACTCGATAAACTCACGCACATTGGAGGGGACATATTTCTGATAAAGCTGCTCTGCAAACTTTTCAAGTTCCTCCGACAGCTTCATATTTTTCTGCCCCAGATACATCTCCAGCGCAGACAATTTTTCAGAATCAACGCTTACTGTGACTGATTTTTTCATAAGCTCAGACCTCCAATTTTCATTTCAAAATCTTCTTCCAAGTCCTCCTCAAGCTGCTGCTCCGGCTGCATTGTCAGCGCAGAATACAGGCTCTGACCCCTGCCGGAAATCACACCGTAAGATGTCACGGCACTGCCTGTTTGCTTCATAATCTGACTGCCAAAATCATAAAAATCTCCACTTTTCAGAAGAGAAATATCAAAATTGGTAGGCAGATTTTTCGCCAGATACGCCCGACCAAACTCACTGCAATCCCGAACAGACCGATCCCATTCATACTCAGGCAAATGCTCCATACACGCCAGCGCATCTGGAATCTCACGAATCCGTTTGCTGTCCATAACCGCTTTCAGCTTCACAAAATCATTGTGAGAAAGTTCCGACATCCGTTCTGCCAAGCATTCAGTATGCCGATCTGATGCATATTTTTCAGACTGTCTGACGTAATCCACGGCAGTGATGACTGCAATTCACAGCAAGTCTGATCATAAACTTCAAGCAATATTTCCATATCACAGGGCAGGGAAATCCACCCTGCCTGCGCCGTATTCTGTGTATCCGGCGCAATCAGCAGACGAAAAAAACATTGCTCTGGTTCTCCAAATTCAAAATGAATGTCGGGCGGTTCGTAACCCGATGTCACACAATAATATCCATCCACAAACACACCGCCCTCACGTTCCTGCATGAGCTGACCGACTTTTTCACAGTCAAGCAATTCCAGAATCTCATCGGAACAGTTCTCCAATTCCGGCAGCAATTCGTTTTCAATGACCGTTTCGCCCAGTTCACGGCAGTCCTCACAGGGATAAACCATTACAGAATCCAACCCGTATGTCATCAAAAGCATGTCCTCAAAATCGCTTTCCGGATAAGTTTGCAGCAGACTTTTCATCGCTGCCATCTCTGTATCATCCAGATTTTCCAATCGCTCAACGAACAGATTCAGCCTGAAAATATCCGCCGTAAACTCCTTTTCACACAGCTCCGACGACAGATTCATGTTCCGAAAATCATAAATCTGAAACGTGACAGTTCTGACTTCCGGTGGAATTTGCAGCTTGTCCAGTGCATCCTGCATTTCAAAAACGGTCATCGGGAACTCTGCCGATAACGCATACCCATCATTTTTCAAGTGTACTCTCATTTTCCTTTTCCTCCACATAACTGATGTACGGAATCTGTAACCAGTGCGTCCAAGACCGTCCGGCAAGCTTCGTTCTGGTCACGCCCCGCGTCGTATTCATCGCTTCGACGACTTCGCCGTTTCCGATATAGATTCCAATATGTCCCTGATGCCATACCGCAAGTCCAGGGACTTCCGGTATGGTATCAATGGTTCCCTTCACAGTTGCGGCATCAAACATACCATTTGCAGTCACGTCCATCATACCGTTGGAACCTACCACAATTTCGCCGGATTCTGCGTTATACCAACCGTATCCTTTGATCAGACCCACACAATCAGCAGTGCGTTTCCCCATCCAATTGGAACGAATGAAATCCATGTAGCTTGTGACCTGACCGCCGAACACAGACGCTCTGTCCTGCAGCAATGATTCTGTCAGCACGTTTCCGTAAGTGCCGTAGACATAACCCCATCCGTTTTCATGTGCCTGAATTGCCCACTGCACCAAGTCCAAATTGTTTTTCACAGCCGGGTCATATTCCTCAAACTGAATGTCATTGCTAAAACTCTTTTCCTCGCCGTACTGAATCCAAGGAATTTCAAACCAAGCCGTCCAGTTCCCCTCCGAAACAGATTCCTTCACCACACCTTCTGCAATGGATTTGGCGTACACAACATAGCTATCACCGACAAAAATGCCAATGGTATTGCCGCAGATCACCACCGTTCCGACCGTTTTGGGAAGCGTGTCCATACTGCCTTTTACAGATGCAGATTGATACAGTTCCTGCACCGTTTCACTGTACCCCTCTACTGTAATCTCTCGGCTTTCTGCGTCATACCACAGATACGACCGCAGTAGATTGTAATTGTCAACAGCCCTGCGACTCCGCCACTGATCACATTCTTCTGTAATCTCAACAGAATATTGCTCCTGCAAAGATTGATATAAATCTGCATACAGCACATTCCCATTGCTGTGAGGAACATATCCCCACTGGGTTTCATAGGCATTTTCCGCCCACCGTGCCAGATCAATGTTGTTCTTCACATCCAAATTTAAGAACCAATTTTCATCAATGCTGACATTAGAAATTACAGCATAGGAACGCATAAATTCCGTATAATCAATGCTCAGTCCGTACTTCTGATTTAAGCTGTCAATCAGCTTTTTATCATCGCTTTCCTTGAAACAATCGGCGTATTCTGCAAAAAAATTCTCACCCTTTTGAACACTGTCAAAATAGGTGAGATACAGCATCTGCGCTTTTACGATTTGATTTTTTAGGTTCAGCTTTGTCAGTGCATCCGCAATAGCTGTTCCGTCCGATTCCATCTGAGAAAGCTGCGACTGCTGCTGGGCAGAGAGATTCTGCACGTAGGCAGAATAATCGATGCTCTGGGTTTCCGCAGATGACAACTGATTTCCCATTGCCAGCAAAAGCATGACAGGCAGTAACACAATGGCGATTGCAATACCGATAATCGTACCAACCACTTTCCATGTCCGCTTATCCGTGGCAAGGTAGACAGCAATTTTTTTGGTAGCAGCAGCGACTGTGACGCTCATCTTCCCCCGCCTTTCCAAACAGCTTTTCCTTGTAAACCGGCGCATGTACCTGAAGCAAATACCGCTCATTTCCGCAGCGATACAAACAAGAACCACGTTCCGGATATTTGATCAATGAAAACTCCGACATTTCCAATTGCAAAGTATCCGTATACGCCTTTGGCTCGATGTTTCCAGCATTGAACAGAAATTGATGAGTTGGGATTGCAAACAGCGGTTTGGTCAACTCCCGTACCTCCGGAATCAAAAAGTCATCCACATTCTGACTTGCGATCACCATCGCCGACTCCTTTTTGCGCACACGCTTCATGCATTACGGATGTACTCGATGGCTGTTAAATTTGTGAGGAACAAATACAATTCGTCAATTGCTGCAACGGTATTTCCAACCCCCAAAAGCTGATTGCTCATATAGCTGAGAATGTTAAACAACAGCGTATCTTTCAGCCGTTTGTTGGTATCCATCAAACCTTTCACACCGAAGCACAGAACCTGCGAATCCTTAATGTTCGTATGCCCATTAAAGTATTTCGACTCCGCACCTTTACACATTGAGTGCAGTCCCAGGCAAATATTCTGCAAAGTTTCCTCTGTGTATAAGTGCTTTTTCTCATGATCAAAGATCATAAACTCTTTTTCAATGAGATCATATAAATCCTGCATCACCGGATAATCCGTTGGTTTCAGCTTGTTAAAATCCGTCAGATCGTCAATGTCAAACCGCGCATACAGCTTCATCAGCATAATTTCAATGGTGTCGATCTCACTGTCGGAAAAGCCCTTGTAAGCTCGGAAAAAGTCCTTGAGATAAGAGATATGCTGACTAAGCCTTGTCACTTTCCGGAACAGCTCCGGTGAAGTTTCATCACGCTCTGCTTCGCCAAAACTTTTTGGTTCCAGTGGGTTGATCATATATTCTCCCGACATGAAATCCAGATAAGTGCCGCCAAGATTGTTCGTCAGATCAGCATATTCCTGTTCTGCATCCAGAATAATCACACTTTTCCCGGATTCACGCAGATTTGTCAACAACAGTTTCATAAGATAAGATTTCCCTGAACCGCTGTTGCCCAGAATCAACACATTGGCATTGGTTTTATCGTCGCTGCGCTTATCGAAATCCACCAGAATGTTCGTGCCAAACTTATCCCGACCGATGTAGAATCCTTTTTCATCTGTCTTGCCGGAATAATTCAGCGGATAGAGATTGCCACAGAACTCGCCGGAAGCACACGTTCATACAGACTTCCAAACGCATTGTATCCAAAGGGCAAAGCCGAAATCACGCCCTCTTTTTGACGCAGAATCAACCTGTCTACTGTAATTTTGGAACGTGTCAATTCCATTAAAATATCCGATTGCAGTTCTTTCAGCTTGTCCTCAGAATTCGCCTTTAATTCGATAAAGACAGCACAGTGCAGCAGCGGTTCTTTGTTTCGTCTCAGGTCAGCAATCAGCTGCACTACATCCTGCAAATTACTTTCCGCTGTCAGGGATTCCGTCACGTCGTTGGTGGTGGACATCAGTTTGTTCCGTCGCGTGGCGTGCTGAATGATCTGCCGCTGCTCCGCACTGTCCACAAGGCGATTGTAAATGCGCAGAGTCACAGAATTCCTGTCTGCAAGGTGTGCCAGAATCGCTTGTTCTTCGGTTGTGGTTGGCCATTCCCGCACTGCCCACACACATTTGTAGCTGTTTCCACAAATGAAAATGATCCTGTGAAAAATCTAACTGTACTGGGCACAATCAACCGGTCAAAAAACTTCCCTGAATCCGAATTTCTTCCGCCTGTTCTGGCGTGAGCATTTTCTTCTTTTTCTGAAACATTTTCAATTTCAATACCTCCGTTTTTACGCTGTCTCTAAGTAATTTTCTCCCTCAATATCGGAAATTTTCTCTCCGTGCATGGACGCTTCCAAATAAATCGCCAGCATCCGCTTGACGTCAGATTTTCCCATGCGCCGCACGTCAAATCCATGCTCCGAAATTACTTTAGCTGTGCGGTTGATCTGCTGAAATATCTGTTCCTCCTTCTTGTCCCTAAAACGAATGCAAAACAGAAACTGCCTTGCCGTAGAAATCTCAACCTGAATATCGTCCAGAAATGCCGCATCCTGTTTCAACAGCTTTCTCACATTTGGATTTCCCTCAGATTTCAAGTGGTTCTTGATATGCACCTTGTTCCCGTCAAAACATTCGCAGCTATCCAGACAAATGATTTCCAGTTCCGGAATCATGCTGAGCAGCATCATCAGATGATAGATTTTCACATCAATATTCTCAGCCGACAGCACAGAAATATTGGTGGGCTGCACACTGAAAAAAGCAAGTTCAGCCTTGTCCGTCTGCAAACTGTATTTACCGAATGTCCGCAGTCCAAACAGGTTCTGCGTTTGATTTTTTATCTTCATAATCATCCTCACTTCCAATAAAATAACTGCTGTGCGGTCACGAAAAACCGAAACGCACAGACCATGTAATCGATTACCGTCGTTTCCTCCAATCGAATGCTCAGAAATGCAAACACTGCCGTAATGGCAAAGGGCAGAAACGTCCATAGCTGCGTTAAAATTACTACTGACAGAATCAGTCCGAGACAAATCATCAGAAAGTCCCGAATACTCCAGAGCCACAGTCTGGAGGTTGCTTTCAAGTTTTGCGGATAAATATAGGTTTTCAACTTTCTTCTCCTCTCAAAAAAGAAAACAGTCAAGTTTTTCAAAAAACCTGACTGCACATTTTTATTATTTATTGATTGATTCTGTATCTAATCTCATTTTCAAATGCACCACTTGAATCATATCCATTAATTTGGGACAGATATTGATTGTCAACAAGTAATTGAATATCATCACCATCAAATCCCTTATGTAATAGGGTTGATTTATCAATGAAATTATTCGAGCCATATTGCATTACAAATTCACGAATAATATGTCTAGCTCCTATCCTTTCAAAATCTTCTAAATTCATTGATTGCATTTTGCAATTAACACAGCCATAGTCGCTGTGAGTACCTTTATCATATAGTTTCACAATATTGTGATTACATCTTCTTGCTTCACAAGTTGCATTTAATTGAGCAAATTCTGTTTCTTGTAATTTTTCCATTCTAACAATCCTCCAGGAAATTCATGACATTTCTTATTATATATCATAATGAAGAATTTGTCAATCACGCCAATTTTCTCGCCACAAATTTTCCTGCATGAATCGCAGAATTTACCGTATGGGTTACGCTCATCATGTTGACTCTCACAGAAGTATCCAACCCAAACTGCTGCGCAATTCTCGCACTTCATTTGCTGCCAGCATGATGCCAAGTCCCAGCAGCATATTGGTCTGCCATGTCAGCAGCCCTAAGAACATCAGGCTTGTCTGCAAAAATGCCGTCAGACATAGGGCAAAGATCTGCTTACACCAGCCGTTGAAACCGTCGGAAAATCCTCTTGGAAGGGAGAACATATACAGACTTCCCACCGCAATCTGGCACAGCAAAATACCGCCCCGCTTGATGTTGGCAAAGAATAGCTTTACCACACAGTAGGCCAGCGCAATCATGGTCAGCAGTCCTAATAACCCTGAATATCCGCCCATATTTTTTAGCACCACTTCTGCCGTTGTGCCTAAATCTCCGCGAGTTGCACCGATAAATGAACCGATTAGATCTCCTGAAAATGTAGTTTGCAGCGTGATGCAAAACTTGTACATCTCCACTGGAACTTTCGTGAACAAGCTGACCGCCATAAAGCCTTTCAACACGTTCAGACAGGTACTCTGAATGTTTGCCCGTCCGGTCTGATATTCGATTGCTGTATCAAATACTGCAACTACCAGCTGCGGCAAACAGCGTCCAACCAAACAGGGAAAACAGCTGCAAAAAAGCGCTCACCCAGGACTGGCTGAAAATATCCGCACCCATGCCATTCATCATACCAAAAAACTCAGCAACTGCGCCGTATATGGTGTTGAACAGCCACTCCAGCATCACGTCCCAGACGGCTTCAGAAATGGCAGTCCCTACATCGGAAAACTTATCGCCCACCCACGACAGTGCATCGCCGATCCAATCAAACATCGCCCACACTCCATTCTCTTAGTTTTTCTTCCGCCGATAACAGCCGCTTCATGTTCGCATACTGCCGGTTGGAACGGCAATAAAAACAGCGACATTTCCGTTTGGTTTTCAGAAAATACCGCTTTGTAATACGATAACAGCTGCACATTTTTTCTGTATGCATTTCAACACTCCTTTAATTGATATAACGTAGAACTGCGTCCGCCGCTTGTTCGCCAGCGCTTTTCACGAGTAATGAGTCCCACAGATTCCAGATCATTTAATGCACGAAACACCGTGGATTTCGACAAATGCAGATCGTCTGCAATCGTCCTGACGAACGGGTAGCACTCCCTGTTTTTGTTTGCACGATTGGACAGATACATGTACACCGCAACTGCCCTGTGATGCAGTCCATACTCATAAATTTCTCTTGCAAATTTCAGGTTTTACACACCTCCTGTCCTCGGAATTTTTCTTCGTTTTGGCGTTTCTTCTTCCAATTCTTCATCTTCTTCCGAAACTGTTTTTTTCATCTGCGGATACTGGATCTCCACTTCACGCATCAGTGCTTCCTTGCTCATGTAGGTGACAGTTCTTGCACCCTTGTCCTCTAAAATGTATGGTTCTTCAAAGGAGATGCCCCATTGAAATACAACTTCAGCGGTGAAATCATGGGATGTGTACCCGTTTTCATGACAATAAACTGCCCCTTTGGCATAGATTTCAATTCGTCCACTGTGAGAAGCGGTCTGCCGATCATCTGGAGCGATTGGGATTTTTCCTTACCATGAGATACACTGCCTGACAAAATGGTCTGTTCACCCAGTGCTTTCGATAACACTTCTGCACTCTGACTGTTTGGTGCAAATCCACCGAAAATGGTTAGCTGTGTGTTATCCGTGATGATTTCCTGTCCCTCTTGCCGTAGTTTTTGTTTAACTGCGCAAAGGACTGAATATCGCTACAATGCTGATTCTTCTGGAATGGCTTGCGGAAACATGGCTTCTGCGCCCTCGATTTTTGGAAAAGTGCCGAATTCATCACAATAAAACATCACTCTGTTTGGCAGGCGACCGCCGTTCTCATCGGCAATCACAAGAATTTCTCTGTATAGCTGCTGAATAATCAGCGATACCATGAAATATTTGCTGACATCTTCCTCTGGAAGCACGATAAAGATTGCCGACTTTTCCTTGCAGAATTTTTCCGCATCCAATGCAGTACCAAAACACAGAATCTGCTCCATTTCCGAGTCGATAAAGCTGTTCAGACGGGACAGGGCTGTACTCATGACCGACAACATCGCTTGATCTGCAGAGTGCAATGCGGAACCTGCAAGCCACTTCGCCTTATGCTCATCCGGCAGCCGTTCCATCAAAGCCTTGAAGCCGCTTTTGGGTGCAGTTTTTTGACGGATTGCTTTCCCACTACAGGTTCCAGCAAGTCCTGAATCATCTTGAAAACCGACACAATGTGGCGTTCGTTTTCTCACCGAACTCGGCAAGAAGCAGAATTAATGAAGCAAGCAGACCCTCCGCTGCGTCGTAGAAAAAGGCGTTTGCACCGTAAGCTGCTGCGTCCCCTCCGCCGATACTGATAATGGTTTTCGCCGTGATTTTGGCGTACTTTTCGGCTTTTGCCTTTGCGGAAAGGTTGTGCTTATCGGACAGATAGATGTCCATATATTTGTTCACCAGATGCAGGATATTGTTTTCATCGGAGCGTGTGGGATTGCGTAAATCCAACACAGAAACATTGTAGTCGTAATACTTTTTCGCTATGCTGCCGTAATTTCGGAATACATCGCCCTTCGTGTCAGTTTGCAAAAAAGACATACCACTGGCGCAAGCAAATTCAATATTGGGATACAAGAAAAAAGCAGTCTTTCCCACACCGGCAGCGCCAATCATAAGGGTATGCACATCGCCCTCGTCAACAAGAGCAATCGTCTGTTTTCCATGAGATTTACAGCCGACTACTGTTCCCTGAACTGTTGGCAGATATCTGCCTTTTCGCCAGTTTTCCACATCAAATGGGACTTGGGTATAGGTCTTTTTTACCTCTGCTTTTGTGGCAAAACGAGCAGTACCATGCTGACCATCTCCGATTTTCTTGGATTTGATTCCGTTCAGCGAATAGTTGTTGGAACAGTACGCCAGTATCAGCAATAAAACAAAAATGACCGACATTGCAATAATGCCGATCAGTTGGCTTTGTGTCATTTGGAACACCTCCATGTTATCCATATTCCATGTGCAGCACCTCCGATGGTTCTTCGGTCTGCGTTTCTTCCTGCATGAGCTGCGGTGCAGACAATTCCTGTTCTACCTCACATTTCACAGCACAATCTGCAAGCTGATACAGCTGCTTTGCCGTCTGAATCATCTGTTCTTTGGTACGTGACTGCGTATACCGCAAATCACGCATGACCGACTGATAAGCGGATTTTAAGTTGTCCTGTTTTGCACACAGTTTTCCCTTGTCTGCATACGCTCTGTACTCGTCCGACAGCTTAACTTTCAGCTTTTCAAACATCGCATTTTCGTTTTTTCTGCCGATAAAAAATGCAGAAGCGGCTAAGGCATACTCGGCAAGATATTGGTATTGCCCATTTTGAAATGTCTTGGAAATCTGGTCGATCATTCTGGTGGGATTGCACTTGAAATATTGCAGATCTGACGCAATTTCGTGGTGTTTTTCTTTGCGAAAATGAGGAACAGCAGATAGGAAATCCACGCCGTGAAGTTGCTTCAAATCCTCATTAAAATCCTTATTCTTCGGAGCAATTCTCGATATGCTTTCATATCCATTCTCGTGAAGAATATCTGTTAAGCGTTCAGCAGCATCAATTCCTCCTGCATCGTTATCTGTGCAAAGTACAATTTCACTGAGATTGCAATGGTTTTTCAACGCTGTGAAAACCGCATTTTCGTACACACCGTTCATGCAATGTAGCTATGCTTCTGCCAGTTTTCCGAATGCAATGTCAGGTAACTAAGCATATCTATAGGCGCCTCAAACACAAACAGTTTGCCTGACTCACCAAAGTGGGCAAAGCTGTATCTGGTGTCGGAACCCTCACAAGTAATTCGAAAAGCTTTCCCAAAGGAATTGGTAGAGCGCAGATGCGCCTGCCGGGGAGCACCGTTTTCATCCATGCCCACAAACACTGCGTTATGATGTTCTGCATCCTCGTACAGCGTGTGCTGTTTTGCAAAATGTGTGATAATTTCCGGCGAAATAAAGCGCTGCTTTATG
>ENA-OQDW01000375-OQDW01000375.1-human-gut-metagenome-genome-assembly--contig:-NODE-375-length-18942-cov-2.513473_pt1 | contig 18942 bp, 22 predicted proteins | sample MGYA00242784_ERZ504613 | MGnify/ENA primary metagenome ERZ504613 (study PRJEB26092, sample SAMD00036330) | human gut metagenome | host: Homo sapiens | study: EMG produced TPA metagenomics assembly of... | reverse complement strand
GTAGAAGGAACCCTTCGGTGAGACACTGGAAGCAGCATTGGAAACTGATCAGATGTCGAAACAGCTGGAGAGCAGCGATGTCAAGCCTGGAAGATCCTTTCGTTTATACAAGGAGGGAATGGAGCTTTTGAACGAATGCAGTCAGAAAATTGACCGCGTCGAGAAAAAAATGCTCCAGATGAATGAGGATGGAACATTCAGAGAATTTTAAAGCGGTACTCGAAGAAAAAACGCGGGAAGCGGAAGTATCATTGCCGCTTACCTGCCGAAAGAGGAAGGCTTTGCAAAGGAACTGGCAAAAGCATGAATTACAGTATGACAGCGGGCGGAAAGAGGCTTCGTCCGCTGCTTTTGCAGGAGAGTTTCCGTCTGTTCGGCGGAACCGGGGAGCTGTAAAACCATTTATGGCAGCCATGGAGATGATTCACACCCATTCCCTGATCCACGATGATCTCCCTGCGATCGACAACGATGATTACCGCCGCGGAAGAAAAACGACCCATGTCGTCTTCGGGGAGGCCGTCGGCGTGCTGGCAGGAGACGCCCTTTTAAACTATGCATACGAGACAGCCTGGAAAGCCTTTCCACTGGAGGAGCACACCGACCGCGTAGTGCGTGCTTTTGGCATTCTCTGTCAGAAAACCGGAATTTCCGGCATGTTGGGCGGTCAGAGTGTTGACGTGATGAATGAAAAAGCCGGCCATTTCGCCATCGACCGTGAGATGCTGGACTACATTTACGAGAACAAGACTTCGGCGCTTTTAGAGGCTGCCATGATGGCAGGTGCGGCACTTGCAGGAGCAAACGACGATGATCTTGACGCGCTCTGCCGGATTGCCTCCAAAGTCGGAATCGCGTTCCAGATCCGGGACGACATCCTGGATGTCACATCCACGATGGAGGAGCTTGGAAAGCCGGTTTTCAGTGATGAAAAGAATGAAAAAACAACGTATGTGACGATGTTTGGCACAGACGGGGCGGAGCAGGAGGTAAAACGGCTCACGAAAGAGGCCGTAGACGAACTGAAAAATCTGTCCTGTCCGGGAGATAAAATATTTCTGGAAGAGCTGTTTGAATCTCTGACTTCCAGAAAAAAGTAAGGGATGATTTCATGTTAGAAAAAATACAGAAACCAAACGATATTAAGAAGATTCCGGCGGACCAGCTTCCGGCGCTTGCAGAGGAAATCCGGGAATTTATTATCGAGTCTTTGAGTAAAACCGGCGGCCATCTGGCGTCCAATCTTGGTGTCGTGGAACTGACGATTGCGATGCACCGCGTCTTCGATCTTCCAAAAGACAAGCTGATCTGGGATGTGGGACACCAGTCCTACACGCACAAGATTCTGACCGGGCGGAAAGACGGGTTTGAAACGCTGCGCCGGGAAGGCGGCATCAGCGGATTCCCGAAGCGGAGCGAGAGTGACTGCGATGTATTCGACACCGGCCACAGCTCGACCTCGATTTCCGCAGGCGTCGGCTATGTGCGTGCACGGGAACTGAAAAAAGAAAATTATTCCGTTGTTTCGATCATCGGAGATGGTGCGCTGACCGGCGGCATGGCGTACGAGGCGCTGAACAATGCGGCCAGCCTGAAATCGAATTTTATTATCGTTTTAAATGACAACGAAATGTCGATCACCGAGAATGTCGGCGGTATGTCATCGTACCTGTCCGGCCTTCGGACGGCATCGGCGTACACGGATTTCAAGATGGATGTCACAAAGGCATTGAACCGCATTCCGGGCATCGGACCTGGCATGGTGGATGCGATGCGGAAGACGAAAAGCAGCATCAAACAGATCATCATTCCGGGCATGCTGTTTGAGGATATGGGACTTACGTATTTAGGTCCTGTGGACGGCCACAACATTCCGCAGCTGATCAAGACCTTCCAGGAAGCAAAACGGTTTGAAGGACCGATTCTGGTGCATGTCCTGACACAGAAGGGCCGCGGCTATGAGCCGGCGATGCGCCACCCGGCAAGATTCCACGGTGCGGGTCCGTTCGATGTGAAAACAGGATTGCCGGTTGAAAATCCAATCCGACGTACACGGATGTCTTTTCCACGGTCATGCGGAAAATGGGAGATCGAAGAAAGGATGTTGCGGCAGTCACGGCGGCGATGATGACCGGTGTCGGACTGAAACGCTTCTCCAACATGTTCCCGGACCGCTGTTTCGATGTGGGAATCGCAGAAGAGCACGCGGTGACATTTGCAGCGGCACTGTCACTCGGCGGCATTACGCCTGTCGTTGCGATTTATTCTTCATTCCTGCAGCGGGCGTACGATCAGATCATGCATGACGTCTGTATGCAGAATCTCCATGTCGTCTTTGCGATTGACCGCGCCGGTCTTGTGGGCTACGACGGGGAGACACACCACGGCATTTTCGACCTTTCCTATCTGGGTTCGATGCCGAATATGACAATTCTTGCACCGAAGAACCTCTGGGAGCTTTCGGATATGATCAAATTTGCGGTCGATTACGACGGCCCGATCGCGGTGCGCTACCCGAGAGGGGAAGCGTATACGGGATTAAAAGAGTTCCGTGCGCCCATCTGCCTCGGAAAATCAGAAGTGATCCATGAGGGAAGCCGTGTTGCACTTCTTGCCGTCGGCAGTATGGTAAAAATGGCAGAAGAAGTGCAGAAACAGTTAAAAGAGCGGATGGATATGGATGCGGCGCTTGTGAATGCGCGGTTCGTCAAACCAATCGATGAAGAACTTCTTCGAAGCTTTGCCGATACGTATGAGCTTGTCGTAACACTCGAGGAAAATGTAAAAGACGGCGGCTTTGGAGAGCGCGTCCTTGCTTTTGCCGAGGAAGAAGACCTTCCGTTCGGCGTGGAGATCATTGCACTGCCGGACCGCTTTATTCCGCACGGAAGTGTATCATACCAGATGAAACAGGTCGGCTTTACGCCGGAAGATATCTGCGGCAGAATTGAGGAATACTACAGAAAACGGGGGCAGGAAGAAAGATGAAAAAACGATTAGATGTATTACTGGTAGAACGGGGCCTTGCCACATCGCGGGAAAAAGCGAAAGCCATGATTATGGCAGGAGAAGTTCTGGTGGATAATGAGCGGGAGGACAAAGCCGGTTCCATGTTCCCGGAAGAAGTGGAGATTGTCTTAAAAGGAAAACCACTGCCGTATGTGAGCCGCGGCGGCTTAAAATTAGAGAAAGCAATGAAAAACTTTAACCTTACCCTGGATGGAAAGGTCTGCATGGATGTCGGAGCATCCACCGGCGGCTTTACTGACTGTATGCTGCAGAACGGCGCCGTCAAGGTATATTCCGTGGATGTCGGCCACGGCCAGCTCGACTGGAAGCTGCGGAACGATCCGCGCGTTGTCTGTATGGAGCGCACGAACATCCGTTACGTCGTGACGGAGGATATCGAGGAGAGACCGTCCTTCGTATCGATCGACGTATCGTTTATCTCCCTGACCAAGGTGCTGCTTCCGGTCCGAAATCTGATGGAAGAGAACGGCGAAATTGCAGCTCTGATCAAGCCGCAGTTTGAGGCAGGACGCGAAAAAGTCGGCAAAAAAGGTGTTGTCCGTGATCCGGCTGTACACAAAGAAGTCATTGAGATGGTCATTTCCTATGCGAAAAGCATTTCCTTCGCGTGCGCCATCTGGAATTTTCTCCGATCAAAGGACCGGAGGGAAATATCGAGTATCTCGTTCACCTTGTCCGGCTGCCGGACGGCGTGACAGAGGAAGAGACCAATGTCGATGTAGACGCCGTTGTAAAGAGCGCACACGATACACTGGATAAATAAAAGGGTTAAGGAGCATGATATGGAGCGATTTTACCTGATCACAAACAGAGCAAAAGACCCGGACCTTACCGTGACAGACCAGATCAGGCAATATCTGGAGGAGCGCGGAAAAACGTGTCTTCTCTGCGATAACAGCGAAAAAGGGGAAAAATACCATTATACGGATCCGGCGAAGGTTCCGTCAGATATCGACGGCATTCTGGTGCTCGGTGGTGACGGCACGCTTCTGCAGGCAGCAGGCGACGTGGTGGATTTACAGATTCCACTGCTCGGCATCAATCTGGGAACGCTCGGCTATCTTGCGGAAATCGACCGTGACACGCTTTATCCGGCGCTGGATCATCTGATGGCAGATGAGTATACGATTGAGCACCGCATGATGCTCTGTGGATCGATTTACCGGGACGGAAAGCTGATTGCGGAGGACGCGGCACTCAACGACATTACGATCACCCGTGAGGGAAACCTGCGTGTCGTCCGGTTCGACAATTACGTCAACGGGGAGTTTTTAAATTCCTACAGCGCCGATGGCATCATCATCGCAACGCCGACCGGTTCGACCGGCTACAGCCTCTCCGCGGGCGGCCCGATCATCTCACCGTCAGCCAGCCTGATGCTGATGACACCGCTTGCCCCGCACACCCTGAATACGAGAAGCATTGTCTTTCCGGCAGAGGATGTGATTGAGGTGGAGCTCGGGCCTTCGAGAGACGGCGGCATTGAACAGGGCATGGCATATTTTGACGGCGACACCCGCGTTCCGATGAAAACCGGCGACCGGATCGTGATCAAAAAGGCCAGACGGGATACTCTGATTGTGAAGATCAGCAACATCAGTTTTCTGGAGACATTAAGAAAGAAAATGGCAAACATTTAAGATATAGTTACTGGGGAAGGATGCTTGAAATGAAAATCGCGAGACATGCACAGATTATCAAATTAATTAACCAATATGACATTGAAACACAGGAGGAGCTGGCAAAGAAGCTGGAGGAGAGCGGCTTTGCCGTAACGCAGGCGACGATTTCGAGGGATATCCGCCAGCTGAAGCTCACAAAAGTACCAAAAGAGAACGGCGGAAGCCGCTATGCGGTTCTGCAGAACGCACCGTCCGAGGTTGGGAGCCGCTATGCGCGCGTGTTAAAAGACGCGTATATTTCCGTTGATCTTGCCAAGAATATTCTGGTCATCAAAACCGTGTCTGGAATGGCGATGGCGGCGGCAGCGGCTTTCGATGAGATGAACTGGAATGAAATTGTCGGCTGCATCGGCGGAGACGATACGATTCTCTGCGTGGCAAGAGACGATGATGCGGCGCTTGTGGCAGCAGAACGACTGAAAAAAATGGTGGACGGCATGGAGGAGACGGGCGAAGAGTTCTAAAGAACGCACGTCTCTGCAAAAAGAGACAAAAAGATGACAGCAGGTGTGACACCGGAGGAAAAGAATGCTCACAAACTTACACGTAAAAAATCTGGCCCTGATCGACGAAGCGGAAGTGGAGTTCGGTCCGGGCCTGAATATACTGACCGGAGAAACCGGAGCCGGAAAATCCATCTTGATCGGTTCGATCAACGCGGCGCTTGGAAAGAAGATATCCCGCGAGATGATCCGGACGGGAGAGACAAGCGCGCTGGTGGAACTGGTCTTTGAAACCGAAAATCCGCATGTGCTGGAGCTGTTAAAAGAGACGGATCTCGGGGCGGAGGAGGGACAGGTGATTATTTCCAGAAAGATCACCGGATCCCGCAGCGTCTGCCGCATCAATGGCGAGGCATGCAATATCTCGCAGGTAAAAGCTCTTGCGTCCCTGCTGCTCGACATCCACGGCCAGCATGAGCACCAGTCGCTGCTCTATCCGGACCGGCAGATCGCGATTCTTGACGCGTTTGCGGGAACCGAGGCGGCCACGGCAAAAGGAGAGGTCCGGGCGCTGTACCAGGAGTGGAAGAATGTCCGAAAGGAGCTCTCGGCGTACGAACTCGGCGAGGAGGCAAGAAAGCGGGAGGCAGCATTTCTTACGTTTGAAATCAACGAGATTGATCAGGCAGAGCTAAAAGAGGGCGAGGACGAAGCGTTGGAAACTGCGTACCGGAAAATGGGCCATGCGAAAAAGATCGCGGAATCTCTGCAGACGGTATATGCGATCACCGGCTACGGTGCAGAGAACAGCGCCGGGGAGCAGGTCGGCCGCGCAATCCGGGAGCTGCAGCAGGCCGCGGTGTACGACGATGCACTTTCCGGTCCGTCGCAGACCCTTTCCGATATTGACGGACTGCTGAATGATTTCAACCGCGAAATTTCCGCATATCTTTCCGAACTGACCTTTTCCGAAGAAGAGTATTACGAGACGGAAAAGCGGCTCGATGAGATCAACCGCCTGAAAGCAAAGTATGGAAAGACGATGGAAGAGATTGCCGCATACCGCGAAGAACAGCAGAAAAAACTGGAAAAACTGGAAAATTTTGAGAGCTGCCGCGCCGCACTGCAGGAGCAGTTACAGAAAACGGAGCAGAAACTGGATGCGGCCGCACATAATCTGTCCAAAATCCGCAGAAACTATGCAAAACGGCTCGAAACACAGATTATCGAAGGTCTGCGCGACCTGAATTTCCTGCATGTCGCATTTGAAATTTCATTTGAAAAGACAAAAAGCTACACCGAAAACGGAACCGATGCTGTGGAGTTCTTAATCTCCACAAACCCGGGCGAAGCGATCCGTCCGCTGGCGAAGTTGTTTCCGGCGGTGAACTGTCGCGAATCATGCTTGCAATCAAGACGATTCTTGCCGACCGCGACGAGACAGAAACTCTGATTTTCGATGAAATCGACACCGGAATCAGCGGAAGGACGGCGCAGAAGGTTTCCGAAAAAATGGCACAGATCGGGCAGCGCCATCAGGTCATCTGCATCACCCATCTGCCGCAGATCGCGGCGATGGCAGATTCTCATTTTGAAATCGAAAAAAACGTCGAAGAAAACGAGACCGTCACATCGATCCATCCATTATCCGAGGAAGATTCTGTCAGAGAACTGGCAAGAATGCTTGGCGGCGCGAAAATTACGGATTCTGTTCTGGCAAATGCCAGCGAGATGAAGGAATTGGCACAGGTACAAAAATCTGCAAGACTCAAATAAAGAGAAGTCCGCATACTAAGAGGGAAATCACGAAACAAAGCGTGGTTTCCCTCTTTTTCGCGGGCGGCGAGTCAAAGTCCGTGCCTGCACGAGAACTTGACGACCGCCGCGAAAACAAAAGAAATGCCGCAGTTCTGCCTGCGGCGGAAAGGATGGGAATGCAAATGACGAGAAAACAAAAATACCGAAGAGTCCTGCTTGCGCTGGCGGCGCTGTTTCTGATCCTCGCCGTTCTTCTTGCTACGATGCCATGCGCGAATCCCTGCCGGATACGATGTATGTGGATGAGAACAGCGAAAGCCCGTTTCAGCCGCTCACGAAACATCCACTTCTGACGATTTCGGAAGATACGAAGGAAGCAGAAAAAACCGAATTCGGAGAAACGGGTGAAACGGTTGTAGAATGTTCCGCCGCCGGGATCCCGCTGAAAAAGATCCGTGTGATCCAGGAAGAACGGCCGAAAGTTGCCGTCTGCGGAGCGCCGGTCGGTATCTATATGGAGACCGACGGTGTGATGGTGATCCGTACAGCCGAAATCCGTTCGTCCGACGGAACCGTCAGCCGTCCGTCAGAAAATATTCTTCGGGAAGGCGACTATATCACAAAAGTAAACGGACAGAGCATCCGCAGCAAGCAGGATCTGATTGATGCAGTAAAAGTATCAAACGGTTCCCCGGTGTATCTTTCCCTGCTTCGGGACGGGGAAACGATCGAAGTGCAGGTGACACCGCAGAAAAGCCAGGACGGCACCTGCCGCCTCGGGGCCTGGGTCCGCGACAATATGCAGGGAATCGGAACACTGACTTTCGTGGAACCGGACGGAACCTTTGCAGCGCTCGGCCATGGAATCAGTGATATCGATACCGGAAAAATGCTCCAATTGAACGGCGGAGAACTGTATCTGACACAGATTCTGTCTGTGATCCCGGGAAAAGCGGGTGTACCGGGTGAACTGCAGGGCGTGATCCATTACGAAGAAAAGAACCGTATCGGGTCAGTGGCGGAGAATACCATCTACGGTATCCACGGCGTTCTGGACAGGGAAAAAAGCAGTGCACTGCCGCTTACCGTGACGGAAATTGCCTATCGGCAGGAGATCGAGACGGGCCCGGCCACCGTGCGGATGTGCGTGGACAATACGGTAGAAGAGTATGAGGCGGAGATTACAGAAATCGATCTTGGAAGCGAGAATACGAACAAAAATTTTGTGCTCGAAATTACCGATCAACGGCTGCTACAGAAAACCGGCGGCATCGTACAGGGAAATTCCGGCTCGCCGGTGCTCCAGAACGGAAGGCTGATCGGCGCCATTACCCATGTTTTCGTAAACCATCCAGAAAAAGGCTACGGTGTCTTTGCGGAAAACATGCTTGCACGGAACTGAAAAAATATGCGTTAATTTGGTTGAAATTGTTACAAACTTCCGAATTTTTACGGAAAATGTCGATCGAATTTTCAAAAATTTACGGGAAATATATTGAAAATGCGAAAAAATAAAATTATAATGTCTGTGTGATTGGAAAAAGTTCAGAAGAAAACGGATGCAGTGAAATTCCGGAAAGACTATGAGTTTTTGCAAAGGAGAGCTTTATGGAAAAGATCAACATTGCCATCGCGGATGATAACGAACGCATGCAGGAAATGCTTGGGAACGTCATAAAACAGGATGAACACGCTTGAACTGATCGGGCAGACCGGAAACGGAAATGATATCTACAGTATCATCCGCGACAAAGAACCGGACGTCGTACTGCTTGACATTTTCATGCCGAAGATGGATGGTCTGACTGTAATGGAGAAAGTCAATGAGGATAAAAATCTGAAAAAAAGACCTGCCTTTATCGTTGTCTCCGCCGTAGGAGAGGAGAGGATCACCGAAGATGCGTTCCGGCTCGGCGCTTACTATTACGTCTTAAAACCGTTCGACAACGAAACTCTTCTGAACCGGATCAAAGCAACAAAAGGAATGACATCAGTAAGAAGATACCATCCAAGAAATTTTACAAACCCCGGAAAAGAGCCGATCTGTCCGCCGGAAAACAGTCTGGAAATTGATGTGACAAATATGATCCACGAGATCGGCGTTCCTGCCCATATCAAAGGATACCAGTACCTGCGCGATGCGATTCTGCTTTCCGTAGAGGACACGGAAATGCTCAATTCCATTACCAAGATTCTCTATCCGACCATCGCGAAACGCCACCAGACAACGTCAAGTCGTGTCGAGCGTGCCATCCGCCATGCGATTGAAGTGGCCTGGAGCCGCGGCAAAATGGACACAATCGACGAGCTGTTCGGCTATACCGTGAACAACCGCAAGGGTAAACCGACAAATTCTGAATTTATTGCATTAATTGCAGATAAAATACGTCTTGAACTGAAAAATCAGTAAAAAGTAACAAAAAAATCCGAACAAACGGAGAAATTACAGAAGTTTAGACTTTTTTTTCTGGACAAAGTACGGTATAATACAGACAGGACGTTGATTATCCTTTCGCGTTTCATAGGATCGTGACAAAAAGGAAGGAATTACAGAAAAACAAAGATGCGATAATCAGCATGAAATTACAGGAGGATTCTTTTCATGAAAATATTTTGTTCGTGGCTTCAGAGTGTGTACCGTTCATCAAAACAGGCGGTCTGGCGGATGTAGTAGGTTCTCTGCCGAAGTACTTCCCGAAAGAGTATTTTGATGTGCGCGTGGTGATTCCAAAATACGCAGGAATCAAAGAACAGTTTAAAAATCAGATGCGGTATGTGACAAACTTCTACATGGATCTGAACTGGAGACAGCAGTATGTCGGCATTTTCGAGATGGAATATGAAGGCATCAAATTCTACTTTATCGACAACGAGGAGCATTTCGGAGGAAGCACTCCATATGCGGGCATGCCGTGGGATCTGGAAAAATTTGCTTACTTCAGCAAAGCAGCGCTTTCCATTTTACCGACCATCGGCTTCCGCCCGGATCTCATCCACTGCCACGACTGGCAGACCGGTCTCGTTCCGGTTTACCTGCACGAGCGTTTCCAGGCAGATGAATTCTATCGGGGAATCAAAACCGTCATGACGATCCACAACCTGAAATTCCAGGGCATCTGGGACCGCAAGACGATTCAGAGCATTACCGGCCTTTCCGACTACTACTTCACACCGGATAAGCTGGAGTTCAAACACGATGCCAGCTACTTGAAGGGCGGTCTGGTTTACGCAGATGCGATCACCACCGTCAGCAATACATACGCGCAGGAGATTCAGACCCCGTTCTATGGCGAAGGACTCGACGGTCTGATGTGTGCAAGAGCAAACGATCTGCGCGGTATTGTAAACGGACTCGACTACAATGAGTGGAACCCGGAGACAGACGCTCAGATTGCAAAGAATTTCAATGTAAAGAACTTCCGTAAAGAGAAAGTGAAAAATAAACTGGCACTGCAGGAGGAGTTAGGACTCGAGGTCAATCCGAAGACGATGATGATCGGTATCGTATCCCGGCTGACCGATCAGAAGGCTTCGACCTCATCAGCTATATGATGGATGAGATGTGCCAGGATGCCGTACAGTTTGTGATCCTTGGAACCGGCGAGGAGCGCTACGAGAACATGTTCCGCCACTTCGCATGGAAATACGACAAGAAGGTTTCGGCAAACATCTACTATTCTGATGCAATGTCACACAAGATCTATGCATCCTGCGATGCCTTCCTGATGCCGTCCCTGTTTGAGCCATGCGGACTCTCCCAGCTCATGAGCCTCCGCTACGGAACCCTTCCGATCGTCCGCGAGACCGGCGGCCTCAAAGACACCGTAGAGCCGTACAATGAGTACGAGGGAACAGGAACTGGATTCAGCTTCACAAACTACAATGCGCATGAGATGATGGGTACCGTGCGGTACGCAGAGCGCATCTATTACGACAAAAAACGCGAGTGGAACAAGATGATCGACCGCGCAATGGCACAGGATTTCTCCTGGGCGAATTCCGCAAAACAGTACGAGGAAATGTACAACTGGCTGATCGGATAAGCTGGTCTGCATTCTGAAAAATAAGAAAAAATCCCGAAATGGCAGAAGAGGAAAGAAAAGCCGTTTCGGGATTTTTTTGCAGTATTTTTGGGTTGCGGCAGGAGAGTGGAATATGCTACACTTGTGCATAAGGATATATTCGAAGCAACTCCGGTGCAGAGGATTTGGGGGCTGAAAAAAGACACAAGAAAAACAGTTGACAACAAAGCAGATTTGTAATAGTATGTATACAGAAGCGAACGAACGTTCGCATGGTAAGGAGAATATTCAGTATGGGAAATAATAACGAAGATAAACTGCGTGCACTCGATGCCGCACTTGGACAGATTGAAAAACAGTACGGAAAAGGAGCTGTCATGAAGCTCGGAGATTCCGCAGCAAACATGAACGTGGAAACCATCCCGACCGGCTCTTTAAGCCTGGATATCGCACTCGGCCTTGGCGGTGTGCCGAAGGGAAGAATCATCGAGGTATATGGACCGGAGTCTTCCGGTAAAACAACCGTAGCGCTCCACATGGTAGCCGAAGTACAGAAACGCGGCGGAATCGCCGGCTTCATCGATGCAGAGCATGCGCTCGATCCGGCCTATGCCAAAAACATCGGTGTTGATATTGAAAACCTTTATATCTCACAGCCGGACAACGGCGAGCAGGCACTTGAGATCACCGAGACGATGGTCCGTTCCGGTGCGGTAGACATCATCATCGTGGACTCTGTTGCAGCCCTCGTTCCAAAAGCCGAGATCGACGGCGACATGGGAGATTCCCACGTCGGACTGCAGGCGCGTCTGATGTCTCAGGCACTCCGGAAACTGACTGCAGCGATCAGCAAATCCAATTGTATTGTTATCTTTATCAACCAGCTGCGTGAAAAAGTCGGTGTCATGTTCGGAAATCCGGAGACCACAACCGGCGGCCGTGCACTGAAATTCTATTCTTCCATCCGTCTCGATGTCAGAAGAATCGAAGCCTTAAAGCAGGGCGGAGAGATGGTCGGAAACCGTACCAGAATCAAAGTCGTGAAAAACAAAGTAGCTCCGCCGTTCCGCGAGGCAGAATTTGATATCATGTTCGGAAAAGGAATCTCCAAAGAAGGAGACGTTCTGGATCTGGCAGCTTCCGTCGGCATCGTACAGAAGAGCGGCGCATGGTTCGCATACGGCGGCGACAAGATCGGCCAGGGACGCGAAAATGCGAAAGCATACCTGCGCGAGCATCCGGAAATCATGGATGAGATCGAGCACAAAGTGCGCGTGGCTTACGGCTGATCAAGGAAGAAGCGCCGGAAGGCACAGAAGAAACAGCAGCAGTTCCGGAAACCGAAGGAGACGACGAATAAATGTTTGTGACAGAGATTCGTCCTCTGAATAAAAAGAAATCACGGATCCTCTTCGATGACGGAGAGGATCTGGTTCTTTATAACGGGGAAATCCGCGCTTCCCGCATCAAAGAGCAGGAGGAGCTTCCCGATGAGGTTTACGAAAAGCTGGCAGGGGAAGTGCTGACTAAAAGGGCCAAACACCGCGCGATGTATCTGCTGCTCGGACAGATGCGGACGAAAAAAGAGCTGGAAGATAAGTTACGAAAAGACGGCTATCCCGAGAGAGCCATTGAAGAGGCTGTCTCGTACGTGGAGAGCTTTCACTATATCGACGACCGCGCATACGTGGAGCAGTATCTTGCGGGCAGCGGTGCGAAAAAAGGGAAAAAGGCAGTCCTCTATGCGCTGGCACAGAAAGGCGTGGACCGGGAACTGGTGGAATCCGTCCTGGAAGAGCAGGAGGATGCCCGCGATGAGTATGAACTTGCAAAAAGTGCCGCCTTCGCAAAGCTCGGCACGCCGCACCGGCTGGATGAAAAAGAGTACCGCCGTGCCGCCGGTTTTCTGACGCGGAAGGGATTCGGCAGTTCCGAAATCCGTCGGGCACTGGAAGAATACCAAGATTCCGCTGACGAAGAATCCTGAATATTCCCGGCGATTCCGCCACATGCCGCGAAATTATGTGCAATAAATTACATGAATATTTTTAAAACATTGACAAATTTGTGAAAACAGTATAAAATTGTAGTGTTGTAAATGTGCAATGAAAACTAAATAAGGAGGTGCTCCGGTAATGAGTACAGGTATTACAATTCTGCTGGTATTCATTGCTGTAGTAGTCACGCTGCTTATTGCGGTTCCTGTTACCAGGAAAATTGCTGTGGACAATAAAATCAAGCAGGATGCTGAAAAAATTGGCACAGCGGAAGAAAAGGCGAGAAACATCATAGATGAAGCACTGAAAACTGCCGAAACTAAGAAACGGGAAGCCCTGCTGGAGGCGAAGGAGGAGTCTCTTCGTACGAAGAATGAAGTAGAAAAAGAGACCCGAGAGCGCAGAGCGGAACTGCAGAAATATGAGAAGCGCGTTTTATCGAAAGAAGAATCTGTAGATAAAAAAGCGGACGTATTGGAGCGTCGTGAAAACGAAATTGCAGCAAAAGAGGCAAGCGTCAGAAGGAAAGAAAAGGAAGTAGACGGTCTACACGAAAAAGGAGTACAGGAACTGGAAAGAATTTCCGGTTTTACCTCCGAGGAAGCAAAAGAGTATCTGTTAAAATCTGTGGAAGACGAAGTAAAAATCGACACAGCAAAGCTCTACAAAGAGCTGGAGAGCAGAGCGAAAGAAGAAGCAGGCCGCAAGGCAAAAGAGTATGTGGTAACAGCGATTCAGAAATGTGCCGTTGACCATGTATCCGAAAGTACAATTTCTGTTGTACAGCTTCCAAGCGATGAGATGAAAGGCCGTATCATCGGCCGTGAAGGACGAAACATCCGTACCCTCGAAACCATGACAGGTGTAGATCTGATCATCGACGATACACCGGAAGCCGTCGTTCTTTCCTCATTCGATCCGATTCGCCGTGAGGTGGCAAGAATTGCTCTGGAAAAACTGATCGTAGACGGAAGAATCCATCCGGCCCGCATCGAAGAGATGGTAGAAAAGGCCCGCAAAGAAGTAGAACAGAATATTCGCGAGGAAGGCGAGGCAGCCGCACTGGAAGTCGGTGTACACGGACTTCATCCGGAGCTGATCCGTCTCCTTGGAAGAATGAAATTCCGTTCCAGCTACGGACAGAATGCATTAAAGCATTCGATCGAGGTAGCACAGCTTTCCGGTCTCCTCGCAGGAGAGGTAGGATGCGATGTCCGCATGGCAAAACGTGCCGGACTGCTTCATGATATCGGTAAATCCATCGACCATGAGGTAGAAGGATCTCACATTCAGATCGGTGCAGATCTCTGCAAAAAGTACAAAGAATCTCAGATTGTGATCAACACAGTAGAATCACATCACGGGGATGTAGAGCCCCAGTCTCTGATTGCATGTATCGTTCAGGCAGCGGATGCAATTTCCGCAGCAAGACCGGGTGCAAGAAGAGAAACACTCGAAACATATACCAACAGATTAAAACAGTTGGAAGACATCACGAATTCGTTCAAGGGTGTCGAAAAATCTTTTGCTATTCAGGCTGGTAGAGAAGTCCGCATCATGGTTGTTCCTGAGCAGGTATCCGATTCTGAAATGGTACTGCTCGCAAGGGATATCTCGAAACAGATCGAAGCTGAACTGGAATACCCGGGACAGATCAAGGTCAATGTTATCCGCGAGAGCCGTGTAACGGATTACGCGAAATAAAAGACTTTCTACGAAACAATTTAATAACGAAATCAAAAAGAGGCTGTGGACATGAGCAATCATGTTCCACAGCCTTTTCAGTGTGTATAAGAACAGTAAGTTTCAAAAGAATTTATACGTGCCGTATCCGGTTCGAGCGCATTTTCTGAGGTGTAGAGCCATACAGCTTTTTGAAGGTCCGCATAAAAATTTTGTAATTCGACAGCCCGTTTTTCTCCATCAGTACCGTGATCGTTTCGTCGGAATTCTGTAAATCTTCGTACAGGTGCATCGTGCGCACATCGTTCAGATATTCGAGAAAGGTCTGTCCGGTATACTTTTTAAAGAGCCGGCAGAAATACTCCTTCGAGAGCGCCAGGGAATCCGCGGCTGTTTCGAGGCTTAACGGTTCCGGGTAATGCACTTTCACCCAGTTCATAACGTGTGTCACGCGCTGCAGATCGCGCTGTGAACCCGTGAGGGATGCCGAAGGGATCTGGTGGGAATACGACCGGCAGAGATGGTACAGAAATTCGTACAGTCGTGAGGTAAAGAGAAGCTGGTATGAATCGGAAGGATTCTGCCGGATCTCGTTCATCTCCGAGAGCAGTGCGCGGAGCGGAGCCGGCTGTTCCGAGTAGGGAATGATCGTGTCGAAACGCATCGTATCAAAGTCCGGCAGATATTGGCGCATCTGGCTTGCGGAAATCTGCAGCAGAAGATATGTACAGGTGTTGGAGCGCGTCATATGGAGGTCGCCGGAGTTGATGATAATCAGATCGCCCTCGTTTAACCGATACTCCGTTGCCTGGACAATCGCGGAAAACTGTCCCCTGATCAGATAGAGAATTTCCACATATTCGTGCCAGTGCGCCGGAAAAACAAAAGCGGGCGCATCCTGCAGCTCAAAACGGACGTGCAGCAGATCGGTTTCGTGTATTGTTTCGTAAAAGCAGGATTCCATAAGTACCTCCAGGATGTGATAGAAATATACATCAATTATAATCAAAAAAGATAAGAATATTGTACCAGAAATTGGGCGAAATATCAATATCAACCAGAGAAAGGACAAGAAAGGAACTAGAAGTTACACGAAAAAGGGAAGATAATGGAGACATTAGTACGAAACAAAGTTTGGGAGGAACAAAGACATGAAAGCAAAGGTAAGAACCTTTAACGGAACTACATCTCCGGAAGTAACCCAGCGTGAAACAGATCACCGCAAACTTGCCCGCGAGGCAGCAGCAGAGGGATTCGTTCTTCTGGAAAACAAAGATCATTTCCTGCCGCTGGCAAAGGGCAGCAAGGTAGGTCTTTACGGAGCAGGTGCGATCCGCACCATCAAAGGAGGCACCGGTTCCGGCGATGTCAATGAGCGTGACAGCGTTAATATTTTCCAGGGCATGAAAAATGCAGGCTACGACGTAACAAGCAGTGAATGGCTGGAGGATTACGATAAACTCTACGTACAGGCAAGACTGGACTGGAAAAATGAGATTTTCACAAAATTGAACGGAGACGACACAAAATTCTTTGATGCGTACTCTGCAACCCCGTTCTTTATGCCATCCGGAAACCCAATCGATGAAGAGAAAGCAGCAGCCGACGGTGCAGACACCGCATTCTTCGTTCTGGCACGTATCGCAGGAGAGAACAAAGACCGTTTTGATACGGAGGGTGACTACTTTATCTCCAAAGAAGAGAAAGCTATTCTGGCACAGGTTTCCAGATGCTATAAAAACGTTGTTCTTGTTATCAACACCGGCGGCTGATGGATCTGGCATTCGTAGAAGAATTTGACAATATCCGCTCTATTTTACAGTACGTACAGGCAGGCCAGGAAGGCGGAAATGCATTTGCTGATGTTGTAAGCGGCGATGTAACCCCATCCGGAAAAATGACAGATACCTGGGCAAAAGATTACTATGATTATCCGGGTGCAGAGGTTTACAGCTACAAGAGCGGCGACCTCATGAAAGAAAAATACGAAGAGGGTATCTTCGTTGGATACCGTTACTTCGATACCTTTGAAGTACCAGTCCGTTACTCCTTCGGTTACGGTATGTCCTACACCGATTTCGAGATCAGAACCGATGACATCAAAGTAAGCGGCCGCGGTATGATGAATCCGAAAGTAAGCGTGACTGTTACCGTCACCAACACCGGCGATACTTATGCAGGAAAAGAAGTTGTACAGATCTACGCTTCCTGCCCGCAGGGCAGACTGGTGAAAGAGTTCCGCCGTCTGGCAGGCTTTGGAAAAACAAAACTGCTGGCTCCGAAGGATCCCAGACCATGACCATCACCTTCCCGCTGTATCAGCTGACTTCCTATGAGGAGGAAAGCGCATCCTGGATTCTGGAGCCGGGCATGTATGGTATCTGGATTGGAAATGATCTGAATACATCTGTTCTCTCCGGCGCGCTGGAGCTGGACGAGAAAGCAGTCATGACAGCGTGTGAAAATATCTGCCCGCTGAAAGAGGAATTGAATGAGATTGTTCCTGATGCAGAAAAAGTTCAGGCAAGAGAGGCTGTATGGCAGAAGGAAGTAAAAGAAAAGAGAATGAGCGTGATCGAGCTTAAAGCATCTGAGATCCCAACTGAGAAGTAGATTACCAGCCGGTACCGGAAGAGCTTCCTGGAAAAGCAGGAAAGATTGTGGAATCCCTTTCTGTGGATCAGCTGGCACTCCTTGCAACCGGTGATCCGGGAAGAGCACAGGCAACGCGCTTGGCTCCGCAGGAATTTCTGTTCCGGGAGCAGCAGCGGAGACATCCCCGTGTGCTTCGGAGGAGCCGTGGAATGTAACCACGATTGCTCTGGTCGACGGACCTGCAGGTCTTCGTCTGAAGAGAGAATACCAGGTAGACAACGGAGAGATCGTAGCGAGCGATTTCCTGGCGGCACTGGAAGGCGGATTCTTCAGCAAACCGCAGGAAAAACGCGGAACAACCTATTATCAGTTCTGTACCGCAATTCCGGTTGGAACACTTCTGGCACAGAGCTGGGATGTAGAACTGATCAAGAGAGTCGGCGAGATGATCGGCCATGAGATGGAGCTGTTCAACGTAACACTGTGGCTGGCACCTGGCATGAACATCCACAGAAATCCGCTCTGCGGAAGAAACTTTGAATATTATTCCGAGGATCCGCTGCTTGCCGGTATGATGGCGCTGCTATGACGCTCGGTGTACAGAAGGTACCGGGCTGCGGAACCACGATCAAACACTTCGCATGCAACAATCAGGAGGATAACCGTATGGGCTCCGATTCCATCCTGTCCGAGCGTGCACTGCGTGAGATCTATCTGAAAGGCTTTGAAATCGCAGTCAAAGATGCACAGCCGATGTCCATTATGACATCTTACAACCTGATCAATGGTGTGCACGCTGCAAACTGCTACGATACCTGCACGAAAGCAGCGAGAGATGAGTGGGGATTTGCAGGAGCTATCATGACCGACTGGACAACCACCAACGTACAGATCCAGGGCGAGTGTACGGCAGCGGGCTGCATGAGAGCCGGAAATGACATGGTAATGCCGGGTCTGCCGGAGGATCACGAGAACATCAAAAAAAGAACTTGCAGATGGAACTCTGACGATGGCAGAACTGAAACGCTGCATCTATAACACGGTAAATATCGTACTGCAGTCCAATATGTACGAGGGCGCAGTCAGCTACCTTGATCAGTTCGATGATCTGGATACCTATCTTGTCGTGAAATAAAAGAAGTGAAAAATATCTTATGGGGATATACAAAAAGCAGGGTTTGAAATGAACGGACATTTCGGTGCGTGAGACATTGGGGGACCCTGAAAAGAGGAAAGAAGTGCCATTCGCAGATGGGGGTCTGCGGAGCAGGCACTTCTTTTACGTATATTGTCTATGAACCGTGAATACATTGACAGTAAGGCAGAAAATAAGGAGGCGCAAAAAGCAAATGAGAGAACGGGATGAGAATGCATATATTCGTTTTTTTGCCCTCTGGTTTGCGGCCGGTATGACTCTCGGTGTACTGCTGCTGCTTGCGGCATCCCACACGGGAATGAAGGAGGGAAATAGCGTCCGCCTCTTTCAGGCGGAGGCGTTTTTTGGAAGAAAAATTTCCGCAAAGGCCTGCTTTTCCTATCTTCTAAAGGTACGGTTAGCACCGGCATTTGCGGGACTTCTCTTTGGATTGACGGCAATCGGTGCGTATTTTGCCACTGCTGCCGTTTGGGCATATGGTTTTCTGTGTGGCGTCTTTCTCTCGGCTGCCTATCTGCAGAACGGAATGGCAGGTCTTTTATTCTTTTTCTGGCTCTTTTTCCGCAGATTTTCCTC
>ENA-OQDW01000374-OQDW01000374.1-human-gut-metagenome-genome-assembly--contig:-NODE-374-length-18943-cov-2.409651_pt1 | contig 18943 bp, 24 predicted proteins | sample MGYA00242784_ERZ504613 | MGnify/ENA primary metagenome ERZ504613 (study PRJEB26092, sample SAMD00036330) | human gut metagenome | host: Homo sapiens | study: EMG produced TPA metagenomics assembly of... | reverse complement strand
CGGGAACGCTGTTTCTTGGGGCAGGATGAAAATGGTGCAGGACAGTAGACGGAATCCTGGCGGATTTCGATAAAAAGTCCTTCTGGAACTTAAGACGCGCGGAACACGGCGCAAGAAGATGAAACAAGGAAAATCTGCCGGGAAATACACGCTTGTATACAACAGGAGAAAAAGCAGAACCTGCGGAAAAACCGGTGTAAATTGTGAATAATAGACAAAACAGATACAAAAAATTATACAAAACAGAAAAAAAGAAAGATGGATGTTGACGCTTGTATACAAGCATGATATAGTCAAGAAAAAGAAACAAAGAAACGTACATGGAGCAATAACATAGCATGTATACAAGCAAATATCACATGCGCGGAAAGGACCTTCCGCAGAACGGAGGAAACTATGAAATTATCATTTCGCTGGTATGGACCAGATGACAAGGTGACACTGGAGAACATCCGTCAGATCCCGGGAATGCACTCGATCGTAACGGCTGTGTATGACGTTCCGGTCGGAGAGGTGTGGAGCGAGGAGAGCATCGCAGCACTGAAAAAGCAGGTGGAGGATGCCGGACTTCATTTTGAAGTCATCGAGAGTATTCCGGTACATGAGGACATCAAGCTTGGCAAGCCGAGCCGCGACCGCTACATCGAGAACTACTGCGAGAACATCAGACGTGTGGCAAAAGCCGGAGTGAAGTGCATCTGCTACAATTTCATGCCGGTATTTGACTGGACGAGAACACAGCTTGACCACGTGCTGCCGGACGGTTCGACCTCCCTGGTATATTATCAGGAGCAGGTGGATGCTGTGAATCCGCTGCAGAGTGACAGTGATCTGACACTTCCGGGCTGGGATGCAAGCTACACCAGAGAAGAGTTAAAGCAGGTGGTTGCAGAATACAACGCAATGTCTGAGGATGATCTTTGGGACAATCTGAAGTATTTCCTGGAGAGAGTCATTCCGGTTGCAGCGGAGTGCGGCGTCAACATGGCAATCCACGAGGACGATCCGTGCTGGAGCATTTTCGGACTTCCGCGCATCATCACCTGCGAGAAAAACATTGATCGTTTCCTCGGTCTTGTGGATGATCCGCACAACGGCATCACACTGTGCACCGGCTCCCTTGGCTGCTCGAACAAGAACGATGTGGTGAAGATGGCGGCAAAATATGCGGCAATGGGAAGAATTCATTTTGCACATCTGCGCAACGTTGCAGTGCTTGAGAATGGTTTTGAGGAGCGTGCACATCTCTCCAGCTGTGGCTCTCTGGATATGTATGCGATTGTGAAAGCGCTGCATGACAATGGATTTACCGGATATGTGAGACCGGACCACGGAAGAATGATCTGGGGCGAGACCGGAAGACCGGGCTACGGACTCTATGACCGTGCGCTTGGAGCAACCTATATCAACGGATTATTTGAGGCTGTGGAGAAGGCTTCAAAGGAAAAATAAATATCAGAAAAATAGAAATCAGGAGGAAGACGAACATGAAGTTACCATTTCAGATTGATCTGACAGGCAAGGTGGTTGTTGTGACAGGTGCGGGCGGAGTCATCTGCTCCGTGCTTGCGGAGGCAATGGCAATGACCGGCGCAAAGGTAGCGCTGCTCGATTTAAATGAGGATGCGGCAAAAAAGCATGCAGATGACATTACGGCAAAGGGCTATATTGCAAAGGGATACAAGTGCAACGTGCTTGAGAAAGCGAGCGTACAGGCGGCGAGAGACCAGATCGCTGCGGACTTCGGAACCTGCGATATCTTAATCAACGGTGCTGGCGGCAACAACCCGAAAGCGACGACCGACGATGAGTATTTTATGCCGGAGGATCTCGGACAGATGAAGACATTTTTTGATCTGGATGCGGATGGCGTCTCTTTTGTATTCAGCCTGAACTTCATGGGTACCCTGATTCCGACGCAGGTATTTGCGCTTGATATGGTCAATAAAAAAGGTGCGAGCATCATCAATATTTCCTCGATGAACGCTTACACACCGTTAACGAAGATTCCGGCATACTCTGGTGCAAAAGCTGCAATTTCCAACTTTACCGAGTGGCTTGCAGTGCATTTTTCCAAGGTGGGTATCCGCTGCAACGCGATCGCACCGGGATTTTTCTCCACACAGCAGAATGCAAAGCTTCTGTTCAATGAGGATGGAACGCCGACAGCCAGAACCGGCAAGATTTTAAACAATACGCCGATGGACCGTTTTGGTGAGGTGGAGGAACTGATCGGTTCCGTCCTGTTCCTGGCATGTGAGGAGGCAAGCGGATTTGTCAATGGCGCATGTATTCCGATCGACGGAGCATTTGCGGCATATTCCGGCGTATAAAAGCTTGCAAAGGAGCCGGAAGAGGCGGCAATACATGAGGTGGAACAATGGGGTATTTTGATTTTCAGAAAAAAAGTGATTGTATCGTGTGCATTGACAGCGACGGCTGTGCGATGGACACGATGGAAGTAAAGCACAGAACCTGCTTCGGACCGCAGTGGATCAAAACATTCGGACTGACGGAGCATGAAGCGGAGTGCATGGAGCTTTGGCTTTCTATCAACCTCTACTCCATCACGCGCGGTATCAACCGGTTTAAGGGACTGGCGCTGGCGCTCGCGGAGGTGGAGAAGAGAGGTCTCGGTAACATCGAGGGACTTGCGGAGTATGAGGCATGGACAAAAGAGGCGAAGGAGCTCTCCAACCCGGCGCTGCTTGCGGTGACGCAGAAGAGTGATAACCCGTGTTTTGAAAAAGCGCTGCTCTGGAGCATCCGCACCAACCGCGCGATCCATGCGCTTCCGGCAGAGGACCGGCCGTTTCCGAATGTGAAGTCTGCGATGGATGCGATGGCAAAACAGGCGGATCTGGCGGCGGTGTCGTCCGCGAACCGGGAGGCGGTCGAGGCGGAATGGGGCAGACATCATCTTGCCGAAGACTGCAGTACGCTTCTGACGCAGGAGGCGGGAACCAAGGCTTTCTGCATCGGTGAATTGAGAAAAATGGGGTATGAGCCGGGCGGATTCTGATGGTCGGCGATGCACCGGGAGACCGGGACGCGGCAGAGAAAAACGGCGTCCGGTTCTATCCGATTCTGGTCGGACATGAGGGGGAGAGCTGGAAACACCTTTTAGAGGAAGCGTTTCCAAAACTTCTTGCGGGAAGCTTTGATGCGAAATATCAAAAGGAACTGAATCAGGCATTTGAGCAGAATCTCGGTGTTCATGCCGATTCGGAGTGAGAAAGAGAGGGATATTTTAATTATGGTAGATATGAAGGCAAAACCGTTTTACCTGTCCGAAGAGGACTGTAAATGGGTGGAAGAGACCATCACGGGTATGACGACCGAGGAGAAGATCGGTCAGCTTTTCTTCAATATGGGATCTTCCAGAGACGAAGAGTATCTGAAGATGACGGTGGACAAGTACCACATCGGCGGTATCCGCTACAACCCGGCAACCGGTGCCGAGGTGCGTGAGCAGAACCGGATTCTTCAGGAGAACAGCAAGATTCCGCTTATCATTGCGTGCAACACGGAGAATGGCGGCAACGGCGCCTGCACCGACGGAACCATGATCGGCCAGCAGACCAAGATCGGTGCGACAAGAGATGCCAGATACGCGTACGAGCTCGGCCGTATGTCCAACAAAGAGGCGGCGGCGATCGGGTGTAATCTCTCCTTTGCCCCGGTCAGCGACATCCTCTACAACTGGGAGAACCCGGTCATCGGACTGCGCACCTATGGAAACGATGTGGACCGCGTGTGCGAGATGACGAAGGCGTATATGGACGGCGCACACACCAATGAGGGATTCTGCTGTGCTGCGAAGCATTTTCCGGGCGACGGACTGGACTTCCGCGACCAGCACGTGGCAGACAGCGTCAATGACATGAGCTGTGAGGAGTGGGATGCAAGCTATGGAAAAGTATACCAGAACCTCATTGACAACGGTCTGGAAGCCATCATGGCAGGACACATTATGCAGCCTGCGTACACCAGACATTTTAACCCGGCATCAAGGACGAGGACATCATGCCGGCAACCCTTTCGCCGGAGCTGATCGAGGGACTTCTGCGCGGAAAGCTTGGTTTCAACGGTATGGTGCTGACCGATGCTTCCCACATGGTCGGACTGACCTGCTGCATGAAGCGCAGCGAGATGCTTCCGCACACGATTGCAGCCGGTGTCGATATGTTCCTTTTCTTCAATGAGATGGATGAGGATTTTGCAAGCATGATGGCAGGCTATGAGAACGGCATCATCACCGAGGAGCGTTTAAATGACGCCCTGCACCGCATTCTTGCGCTGAAAGCACACATGGGACTGCACAAAAAAGCGAAAAATGAGATCGTTCCTCCGGTGGAGGTGATGGAGCAGGTCGTTGGCTGCGAAGAGCACAAGGCGATGGCAAGAGAAATCTCCGAGAAAGGAATCACTCTCGTAAAATACAAGGACGAGGATGTGCTTCCGATGATCCCGAGCCGTTACAAGCGCATCATGATCGTCTCCGTCAGCGGATTATCCGCGGGCGTGATGGGAACCATGATGGCAAAATATATGGGCGGCGGCAAGAAGAGCCCGGCAGAGCGTCTGCGTGATAAGCTGATTGAGAAGGGCTTTGACGCATTTATCTACGAGAGCCCGCTCGACGCACTTGCAAAGCGCGCTGCGGCAGGAGAAAAAGTGGACATCAATATGTACTTTGCCGGAAAGACGCCGATCAAGGAGTTCGTCGAGAAACAGGATCTGATCATCACACTGGTGGACATTGCAGGCGGTTTCCAGCCGGTGGCAAGACCGGGCTTTGGCATGAGCAAGGGCGGCGGAGAGATCCCGTGGTACGTTCATGAACTTCCGGTTATCGTGATCGGATGCGGACAGCCGTTCGTACTGGCAGACATTCCGCAGGCGAGAACGTATATCAACACTTACGACAGTGCGGATCAGACGTTTGATGCGCTCATCGAGAAGCTGATGAGCGGCAGCGACGCATTTATCGGAGAGGATCCGGTGGACGCCTACTGCGGACTGTGGGATACGCACCGGTAGGGAACTTACGCAAAAGGATCAGGATATACAGGCACTTGGGTCGTAATGACCGGGTGCCTTTTTTAGAGGTAATCTGATTGAGCATATGGATATGAAGTGCTATATTAACAGTGATAAGAAGAGAAAGCTGTTTTTCATATTGTCATAAAGGAGAGCTTGCTTATGATGGCGGATGAAAAAATCAAAAATTACAGTGAACTCGAGTTTGTTGTATTTTGTATTGAAAATGTAGCGGCAAAACTGGGGATGAATGCAGAGCGTGTGTATCAGGCGTTTACCGAAAAAAGTGATATTCTGAGCGGTTATATTGTGCCGGAATATGAAGTGCTGCATACACAGAGCCGGGAATATATCGTAGATGATCTTATTGATGTGATGAAAGAAAGGGGCGTGGAAGTATGATTCTCTACCATGGTTCTTTTGGAAAAGACACGACAGATTATGATCTTGTTGTTGGTGGTGTTGCCAATGATAAGGTATTCAATACGGTGGAATTGTTTTTTGATGGATTGATTGATAAGGCGGAGGCTATCAACGTCTGCGTTATGAAAAACCGAATGTGCAAATTTGTTTCCGCAGAGAGAGAGCATTGTCTCTCCTGCATTTTGAAGGGAGTGAAATTGTATGACAGCAAATCCGATTTTACTTCAAAAAAAAATATAGCCGTGTCATTGCGTGTTTTGCAAAACGGCAGGGAATTTCACTGGATGCGGCATTGAAGTTCTTTTATCATTCCGAGGTATATCAACTGATCCGTGATGGCGTATCGGATATGCACTGTATGAGTGATGTGTATCTGGCAGAAGAACTGGAGCAGGAATACGCCGGCAAAATGCTGGATGCCAAGGGTGGAAAATGATTTGCCATTACCGTTTTCATGCGCTTTTCTCTTGCAAGTGCCAGCATAAGCAAAAACCGAGGCAAACCTTTGCGGTTTGCCTCGGTTTCATAAAATCCAACGGAAATACATATCCTACAGATACTTTTTGATCTCCTCGATCAGTGCGGTATACTCTTCATCCGAGAGAAACTTCTGCTGTGGATTCATAGCGAAGACGCCGCCCCACTCATACTCGTCTGTATACTTCGGAACGAGGTGGAAGTGCAGGTGATGGCCGGTATCGCCATAAGCGCCGTAGTTCACTTTCTGCGGATGGAATGCCTGATGCAGTGCCTCGGCAACATGTTGATGTCCTCGATGTAAGCGGCACGTTCCTCGGCGGTCAGCTCCGTGATCTCACTCACGTGCTTCTTGTGTGCAACGATGACACGTCCCTTGTGGCTCTGCTCCTTAAAAAGATATACCTTGGAGGAAGGAAGTTCACAGATCTTGATGCCGAATGCGGCTACCAGATCACCTTCCATGCAATATGCGCAATTCTGATCTGTCATGATGTTCTCCTTATTTCTGGTTGAAGTGTACAGCGAATCCGGCGATCTCATCCTTTAAGTAAGCAACGGTAAGCTCACCCTTGTCATTGTATTTGAAGGAAGACTCATCGAAAGCAAAGCCTCTCTTCTCCAGATGATAGATGGCACGATCCAGATAATTTGTCTGGATGCAGATGTGACCGTGTGTTCCGCGTCCCGGATTCTTCATCATCTCGATTAAGGAACCAACGAACATGGAGCTGTTGCCAACCTTGACATCCTGTCCAAGTAAAGTTGCGAACTTTGCGGACTCGGTGGAAGCAACTTCCTCAGATGCATTGTTGATGCCGACATGCAGGAGCTTGAAGCCAAGCATGGTAGCAACTGCCTCTTTGGTGAGAGCGGTGATGCCTGCCCAGTCCTTTGCTGCGATCATGTCTTTGTTTACCATCCAGGAACCGCCGCATGCATGATCTTCTTGAAATCAAGATAGTTCGTCAGGTTCTTAGCGTTGATACCGCCGGTCGGCATGAATTTCATCTTGGTGTACGGAGCAGCCATGGATTTAATCATGTTCAGTCCGCCAGCAGCCTCTGCCGGGAAGAATTTTACAACCTCAAGACCAAGCTCGATTGCAACTTCCACGTCGCTCGGGTTTGAGCAGCCAGGAGTTACCGGGATACCCTTGTCCACGCAGTATTTTACAACCTTCGGGTTTAAGCCCGGGCTGACGATGAACTTCGCACCTGCGTTTACCGCACGGTCAACCTGCTCGGTGGTAAGAACGGTACCTGCGCCGACTAACATCTCCGGGAACTGCTCGGACATGATGCGGATGGACTCCTCAGCAGCAGCGGTACGGAAGGTAACCTCAGCACACGGAAGACCGCCGTCACATAAAGCCTTTGCCAGAGGTGCGGCATCCTCTACATGGTCCAGTGCGATGACCGGGATAATACCAATCTTGGAAAACTCTTCTAATACTTTGTTCATGATTCTTCTCCTTTTACTTATCATTCATGTTCCACAATGCGGAACTATGTTTCATGTAATGGTACAAAATTATTATAACATGTGGAAAAACCTTGTCAACCGATTCAAGAAACAAAATCATGTATTTTCCATAAAACAAAACACCGGGACAGCGGAGATTCCGGAGTTGACTTTCGGGCGGCGGTCATGATATGATAACAAGGTCGTTCCGTAATACGGAACGGCAGATTGAATGATGAAACTGACTGAGATACAGCATGGGAGATACTATGGCAGAAGAGAGAGAAGCGAAAAATCCGGTACAGTCGGCAGAGCGTATTTTTCAGGTGATGGAGACGCTTGCGGACCACGGGGAGATGGGACTGATGGAACTTAGCACGGCGCTGGATCTGCACAAGAGCACCGTACACAGACTGTTAATGTCTCTTATTTATATGGGATACGCAAAGCAGGATGAGGCGACGCAGAAATATATGCTTTCCTACAAGGTGGTCAACATGGCGGGAAAGATTCTCGAGCGGATGGATATTCTGCAGGTGGCAAAGCCGTATATGGAACGTCTCTCGGATCTGTCCGGGGAAGCGGTGCATCTGGTGCAGCGCGAGGGCAATCATATCTTATATATATACAAGATTGAGGCGAAGGTCGGAACGATCCGCATGGTATCCCATGTGGGAATGGTACATCCGATGTACTGCTCCGGTGTCGGCAAAGCGATCATGGCGACGCTTCCGGACGAGGAAGTCAAAAAGATCTGGAATGAGAGCATTATTGAGAAAAAAACGGACAAGACGATCACGGATTTCTCGCAGATGCAGGAAGTGTTGGAGGAAGTGCGGCAGAATGGCTACGCGCTGGACGATGAGGAGAACGAAAAGGGCGTCCGCTGCATCGCAGCCTGCCTGCACGGCTACCAGAAAGAGGTAAAATACGCGTTCAGTATCTCCGGACCGACCAGCCGTATGACGAGAGAGCGCGTTAAGGAACTTGCGGTGGATGTGAAAAAAGTACAGGAAGAACTGTCGAGAGAGCTTGGCTATTACAAATCTTAAGATTGAATTTTTAAAAATAAAATTCAAAAGAAAAGCAGCGTCCACGGGAATAAAAGGAAAGCGTCAGGGTCATACTATCCTTGAAAACAGAAGTGATTCTGAGAAAAAGGAGAATATGACTATGAGAAAGTGGAGAACACTGCTCGCAGGGCTGGTACTTACTTTCGCGGTGAGCGCGATGGCTGCCTGCGGTACGAACAATGACAACGTCAATGACACGACGAACGGAACCGGCACGGAGAGCACCGTAGACGGAACCGGCACAGAGAATACGGTAGGTGGAACCGGTACAACCAACGGCACGAACAATGGCAATGCGAACGGTACAACCAACGATACGGTTAATGGAACCGGTACAATGGATGGCACAAACGGTACGAACACAGATAACGGTACGTTAGACAACAATGGCACGGGTACGACAGACGGAACAGGTAATGTTGTGGACGACGTGGTAGACGGTGTCGGTGAGGCTGGAAAGGATGTCATCAACGGAGTGGAGAACGGCGTGGATGATCTGACCGGCAATGACAACAATAGCAACGGAACCACAAATAATAACGGAAACGGCAGATAGAGCGCGTTTTACGGATAAGGGAAATAGAGAATGGCGAAAGCAAAAGAGGCTTTCGCATTTTTGGTGAATTCCTAAAATAACTATGAAATCTCCGTAATTTCCTTGTGATTAAACATGTTTGCATTATAATGAACCTAAATTTCATGATAGAAAGCGAATAGGGGATATTAGTATGAATCACAATGATTTCAGAGAGATTATAGATGACGCGCCGGAGACTGGCGCAGATACAAATACAGGAGCTGCCGGCGGCACACAGCCGGGAAGCGCGGATCACGGCGCGCCGGCGGGAAACGCGGATCACGGTGCGCAGACGGGAAGCGGGGCGCCCCATGCAGAAGATGCGACGGAGCATGAGAGCACATCAGGCACCGGAGAGGTAATGCAGAGCTCCGCTTCAGATGACGCAGACCAGAATCAGGATACAGAGTATGAGGACATCTGCTATATCTGCAGACGCCCGGAGCATATTGCGGGGAAGATGATCCGCATTCCGAACAACATCTGCATCTGCCAGGACTGTATGCAGAAGACGTTCGACAGCATGAACGGAAGCGGCTTTTCCATGGATGATATGATGAATATGAACATGGGAAGAATGCCGAACATCAGCATGATTAACCTGTCGGATCTGCAGGGCGGAATGCCGAACAATCAGAAGCTGAAGAAGAAAAAGCCGAAGGCGCAGTCGGAGCCGGTCATCGACATTAAGAAGATCCCTGCACCGCACAAGATCAAGGCATCGCTCGATGAATACGTGGTCGGACAGGAGCAGGCAAAAAAGGTGATGTCGGTTGCTGTCTATAATCACTACAAGCGGATTGCGGCGGATGAAAAGGACGGCGTGGAGATTGAGAAGTCCAACATGCTTATGATCGGACCGACCGGCTGCGGCAAGACATATCTGGTTAAGACGCTCGCACGGCTCTTGGATGTGCCGCTTGCGATCACGGACGCGACGTCGCTCACGGAGGCAGGTTACATAGGCGACGACATTGAGAGTGTAGTCAGCAAGCTGCTTGCGGCGGCGGACAATGATGTGGAGCGTGCGGAGCACGGCATCATTTTTATTGACGAGATTGATAAGATTGCCAAGAAGCGCAACACGAACCAGCGGGATGTCAGCGGAGAATCCGTACAGCAGGGAATGTTAAAGCTTTTAGAGGGTGCCGAGGTCGAGGTGCCGGTGGGAGCCAGCAGCAAAAACGCGATGGTGCCGATGACGATGGTCAACACGAAGAATATCCTGTTCATCTGCGGCGGAGCATTTCCGGAGCTGGAGGAGATCATCAAGGAGCGACTGAATCAGGAGGCTTCGATCGGATTCCGCGCGAAGTTAAAGGATGAGTACGACAAGGACGAGAAGCTGCTCTCCAAGGTTACGGTGGAGGATGTGCGCAAGTTCGGTATGATCCCGGAGTTTTTGGGACGTCTGCCGATCCTGTTTACACTAGAGCCGCTCTCGGAGGATACGCTGGTGCGGATTCTACAGGAGCCGAAGAATGCGATCTTAAAGCAGTATGAGAAGCTTCTCGCCATGGACGAGGTCAAGCTGGCGTTCGATGAGGATGCGCTGCGCGCGATCGCACACAAGGCGAAAGAGAAGAAGGTGGGAGCGCGTGCGCTCCGCGCGGTGATAGAGGAATTCATGCTGGATATCATGTATGAGATTCCGAAGGACGACAACATCGGCATGGTCACGATCACGAAGGACTATGTGGAGAAGAAGGGCAGCCCGGTCATCACACTGCGCGGCTGCATCGGTATTGGGAGTACGGAGAATCCGCAGATTGCAGCCAGCAACTGATAATATGGAATAAATAGTTACACTCCGGCATCTATTGTTAAGAAAGCAATGGATGACCGGAGTTTTTTATGCCAAATTGCATGGAGCAGGTATATTCAGAGGAGTATTATGATTTTTTGATTCCGTACGGGGTGGAGGCAGAGGTTCCGTCCACGCCCGGATGCGTGCAGCGCATCGCGGAGGATTACGACATTTTTTTCTACCCGCGAGAGGGACTGCCGCCGCTTTCTATCGGGAATTATACCTACACGGCGATACCAAAATGCTACGCACTGCTCGATACGACGGCGCTCGATGCATCGGGAATCACCCGGCTGCAGAATCAGCCGGTGCTTGCGTTAAAAGGCGAAGGGGTCCTGGTGGGCATCATCGATACCGGCGTAGATTACACAAACCCGCTGTTCCGGTATTCGGACGGCAGCAGCAGAATCCTGCGGATCTGGGATCAGACGGTACAGGACGGAACGCCGCCGGAGGGAATTCTGTACGGTGCAGAGTACCGCAAAGAGGAGATTGATGAAGCGCTGCAAGCAGAGCGGCCGTATGATGTGGTGCCGTCCCGCGATGAAAACGGGCACGGAACATTCGTGACGGGAGTCGTGTGCGGGGGAGAGGATATCCCGAACGGCTTTATCGGGGCGGTGCCAAACGCTGGGATTGCCGTTGTAAAGCTAAAAGAGGCAAAGCGTTATCTGCGGGAATTTTTCTTCGTGCCGGGGGGAGTGCCTGCCTATCAGGAGACGGACCTGATGATGGCGGTATCCTATTTAAATGACGTTGCAAATGTGTTAAATATGCCGCTTGTGATCTGTCTTGCACTCGGCAACAGCATGGGGGGACACGGGACGGACGGCCCGCTGTCCAATTTCCTGAACTATATCAGCACCAGGCGGAGACGCTCGATTGTGACAGCAACGGGAAACGAGGCGAACACCAGGCACCATTTCAGGGGGCGATCCGCCGTGAGATGGAATATGAGGATGTGGAGATCAGCGTGGAGCAGGATATGGCGGGCTTTTTCATAGAGCTGTGGGCGGGCGCGCCGGAACTGTACACGATATCTGTGATCTCGCCGACGGGCGAACGGCTTCCGAAAGTGCCGCTGCGTTCCGGTGTCTCCCAGACCTTCCGGTTTGTCTTTGAGGGGACGACCGTGTCGGTGGATTACCGCATTGAGACGAAGGAGACGGCAAACCAGTTGATCTATCTGCGCTTTTCGGATGTGCGCAAGGGGCTTTGGATTGTGCGGGTTTATCCGGAAAATCTTGTGAGCGGCAACTATAACATGTGGCTCCCGATGCAGAAGCTTACGGACGGAAATGTGATTTTTCTAAGATCCAATCCGGACACGACGCTCACTGCGCCGGGGACAGCGGCACAGGTCATCACGGTCGGCGGGTACCAGGTTTCCAACAACAGCATGTATGCGGATTCCGGGCGCGGCTACACGGTGGCGGGTGAGATCAAGCCGGACTTTGCGGCACCTGCGGTGAATGTGTACGGACCGGGCTGCGCCAAAATTATGTGACCTACACGGGAACCAGCGCCGCGGCGGCGGTGACGGCAGGGGCGGTCGCGCAGATCATGCAGTGGGCGCTGGTGCAGCAGAACGATCCAGTGATGTCCAACGCCGCGATCAAAAATATGCTGATCCGCGGTGCAAAGCGCTCGGATGACAGGGGGTATCCGAACCGGGAGTGGGGATACGGTGCGTTGGATGTCTATCAGGCGTTTGAATATTTAAGACTGTAGAGAGAACAGAAGATGTGAGATGGAAAATTATTACAAAAACCGGAAATGGACGCAACCGTTTCCGGTTTTTTGCGTCTTATTATATGAAAGACAAAAAACTGGATGATAGAAAAGAGAGGGAGAAGCTTATGAGGAGAAAAGGAATGGAACGGGTGACGGCAGGTGTGCTTGCGGCAGTGATGGCAGTGGGGATGACAGGCTGTGCGAACGGTGGAATGTCCGGTACAACCACCGATCTTACCGGACAATATGGGACCAAAGAGGACGGGAAGATGGAAGGAACCGGAGCAAACGGACAGAGCGGACAGACCGGACAGGCAGAAGATGCAGGAGCGGAGGATGCTGCAATGGAAGAAAAAGACCTCGGTGCCATCAGGGAGGCATTTGAGGATTCCTATACGCAGTTTTCCTTAAATCTGCTGCGGGAGAGCAGAAAGCAGGTGCAGAACGGTGAGGGCGCGAAGAATACGATGGTGTGTCCTCTTTCCGTGATGATGGCACTCGAGATGACGCGGACCGGAGCGGACGGCGACACGAAGCAGCAGATGGGAGAGGTTTTGTACCCGGGAATGTCGGCGGAGGATGGCAGTATGGTGCTTGGCAGGATCTGCAAGAGCCTGCCGGATGCAGAGGGCGCCAGATTCCACATGTCTGATTCGGTGTGGGTGAAGACGGCGGACGATGTATTTGTGCCGGATGAGGATTTCCTTGACACCGTAAAAACGGCGTATGACGCAGAAGTCTTTGGCGCCCCGTTTGACGAGACGACCTGCCGGGATATCAACCGCCTGGTGGAGAGGGAGACGGACGGCATGATAACAGAGATTCTGGATCAGATTCCGGAGCTTGCGGTCATGTATCTGGTGAATGCGGTGGCATTTGATGCAGAGTGGGAAACGCCTTATGATGAGAGCCAGATACAGGATGCCGTATTTTATGCGGAGGACGGAAGCGGGCAGGAGGTTTCCATGATGTACGATACCACGTACCGCTATCTGACCATGGAACATGCAAAGGGCTTTTGCCGGGCTTACAAGGAGGGCTATGACTTTGTGGCGCTGCTTCCGGAGGAGGGACTGTCACTGAGCAAATGGCTGGAAGAACTGGACGGGGAAACGTTTCACGAGACAATCCGGCAGGAAAATGATACAATGATAGAGACGGGTCTGCCGCAATTTACAGGCGAGACCGATCTGGAACTAAAAGATACGCTCACGGCGCTTGGAATGCCGCTCGCGTTTGATGAGGAACAGGCGGATTTTTCCAAAATGGGGTACTGCCCGGACGGAAGAAATATCAGCATCAGCAGGGTGCTGCACAAGACCCACATCGATGTGGACGGGCTTGGAACGAAAGCCGGAGCGGCCACGGTTGTGGAGATGTGCAAGGAGACGGCAATGGTTGAACAGCCGGAGCGCATTATTTTAGACAGGCCGTTTTTATATGCGATCGTGGAGAAGGACACCGGTATTCCGGTGTTCATCGGAACGGTGGAGAGCTTTTAACTGAGAGGGAGAAGGCATGGAGGATGAAAAAATCATAGCGCTGTACTGGGACAGGGATCAGACGGCGATTGCAGAGACACAGCAGAAGTACGGACGTTACTGCGGGAGCATCGCGCACAACATTGTACATGATGCGCAGGATGCAGAGGAGTGCGTGAACGACACCTGGATGCGCGCGTGGAATTCCATGCCCAGGGAGCGCCCGCATCTTCTGGCGGCTTTTCTGGGTGCGATCACGCGCAATCTGTCGCTGGACTGCTACCGCAGAAAGCACTCCGAAAAGAGAGGCGGAGGCGTCATGCCGTATATATATGAGGAACTGCATGACTGCGCCGGGGGCGAGGAGCCGCTGACGCAGATAGAGCGAAAGGAACTGGCGGCGTCCATCAACCGGTTCCTGGAGGGGTTAGACCGTGAGAGCCGGATTATTTTCATGCGCAGATACTGGTATATGGATGGCATCGGAGCGATTGCCGGGAGGCTTGCGGTCAGCGAGAGCAAGGTAAAATCTTCGCTGTACCGGTCCCGGGGAAAACTGCGGATACATCTGGAACGCGAAGGGCTGCTTTCATAGCGGCGGAAAGGAGCGGAAAATATGAAGACGGACGATTTACTGGATGCGCTCGGCGAAGCGGATCCTGCCTACATACAGGAAGCGGAGGACGTACGCTATCTCGGAGCACGCAGGAAGCATTTTATGCAGATGGCTGCCTGCGTGGCACTTCTTTTGATCGGAGGTTCCTACGGAATATGGCAGCAGTATGAAAATGCCACGCATATGGATGTGGCAAAGACGGAGAGTGCAGAAACGGCAGACACTTATGAGGCAGCGGCATCCGACGGCGACATGACATCTGATGCGGCAGCGCCGGACGGCACCGCGGAGAGTGCGAAGGAATATGAGGCGGCGGCACAAAGCACTGCGGGGGATGGCGACGGTATACAAGAGGCTGCCCAGCCGGAGAGCGCTGCGGGAATTGACTGGTATTTTAACGAAGTGGAGGAACTTCAGACATCGATTGCCTGCGGGGCGGAAGCGGCGAAGACGGTTTCACTCACAGAGGAACAGCTTCAGAACTATTACGGAATCAAGGTGATTCCGGATGCAATTCCGGATGGCTATGTGCAGACGGATGAGGAGAAAACGTATCAGATTGGCTATGATGCAGATGGCAATGTGATCGATGACAACTGTGTCATGCGTTATGAGAACAGTGAGACAGCGGGATGGTTTACCATTCGCGCACGCTCAACGGACATGGGGAGATGACGTCCTATGTATCCGGCGGATTAAAGCCGATGACGGTTTCCGGTGTGAAGGTGACAGCAGCACATTATCCGGCGGGCAGCAGTGGAGGAACGTTCACGGACGGGTATCTGGCGACCTATAAGAAAAACGGTGTGACCGTGAATGTGCAGTCGGAAGGACTGAGCCGGGACGAGTTCTGCGCACTTGTGGAGAATCTGCTGGCGGAGTGACGGCTTGATTTTATGAGAGAGAAGTATTATGCTTGCTTTGGTGCAGTGACGGGAGAGTGCATTACATCTGCGAAGGAGTGCTGCATCAGAAGGAGGAAGCGATGAAAATCACAACAAAACAAATCACAACGACAGCGGTTCTTCTGGCGATCTGTATCGTGAGCCAGTTTTTTAAGAACACGAGCGTCTATATTACCGGACCGGTCATCAATGCATGCCTGATCTTAGCGGTGTTAAGTGTGGGAATTCCCTGCGGCATTATTCTCTCTGTGATCACGCCGGTCACATCATTCTTTATTACGGGAAGCCCGATCATCGGTGCCATTCCGGCGATCATGCCGTGTATCATGGCGGGCAATGCCTTCTGGTCTTGGGTGTGGGACTGGTCACGAAAAAATGCAAAGGAAACGGCGGACTGATTGCCGGCATGGCGGCAGGATCTGTCGTAAAGGCACTGTTCATGGGAATTGTGATCTCGCTGATTCTGATTCCGAACCTGCTGCCGGCACCGATGGAGGCAAAGATGGCAGTGTTCCAGACGACCTTTTCCGTGACGCAGCTTGTGACTTCCCTGATCGGAAGCGTGTATGCATTTATTCTCTGGATTCCGTTGAAAAAAGTGGTAAAATAGGGAAAAGAGACTCCGATGGCGGAGCGGGAGAAAAGATCCTGCTCCGCTTTTTTCTATAGGAAATTCTATAGAGCAAAGTCCTGTCAGGCAGAATGTGCACACTTTATTTGAAATGATTCATTCTATACAGATATGGGAAAACCGCTGGTGTATAACTTACAATCATGTGCGGCATAAGCGGTTGGAATAATCTTGACACTGAAAAAAGAAAGTATCATAATTGATTTCAAGAATTTTATATGTCGGGAAAGGAATGGTAGCAGAATGGATATCAGATTTGTAAAAAGAGACGTATTAAAGGAGAAACCGGATCAGAAACATCTCGGATTCGGCAAGTATATGACCGATTACATGTTCGTCATGGACTGGACGAAGGAAGACGGCTGGAAGGATGCGAGAATCGTGCCGGAAGGACCGATCAGTCTGGATCCTGCCTGTGTGACACTGCACTATGCGCAGGAGACATTTGAGGGTATGAAAGCATACCGCACGGCAGAGGGAAGATCCAGCTGTTCCGTCCGGAGATGAATGCGAAGAGAATGATCAATTCCAACGCGAGACTCTGCATGCCGGAGTTCCCGGTGGATATGTTCGTAGAAGCGGTAAAAGCACTTGTAAAGGTGGAGGCAGACTGGGTTCCGTCTGAGCCGGAGACCTCTCTTTATATCCGCCCGTTCATGTTCGCAACAGAGGCTGCGCTCGGCGTACATATGGCGTCCGCTTACAAATTCATGATTATCTGCTGCCCGGTCGGCGCTTACTATGCAGAGGGCATCAATCCGGTGAAGATTCTTGTCGAGGACGAGTTGGTGCGTGCAGTCAAGGGCGGTACCGGATTCACCAAGTGCGGCGGCAACTATGCAGGCTCCATCTTAGGACAGGTAAAGGCAGAAAAGCTTGGTTACTCCCAGGTACTCTGGCTGGACGGTGAGCACCGCAAATACGTCGAGGAAGTCGGTACAATGAACATCATGTTCAAGATCGCCGGTGAGATCTACACAGCACCGATCGAGGGTACGGTACTTCCGGGCGTTACCAGAGATTCCATGATTCATCTGTTGAGAGACTGGGGTTATAAGGTAAACGAGACCAGATTATCCGTCGATGACTGATGAAGGCAGGACATGACGGAACCTTAGAGGAAGTATTCGGAACGGGTACCGCAGCGTGATCTCTCCGGTCGGCGAGCTCCGTTACAAGGATGACGTTGTCACGATCAACGACTTCAAGATCGGCGAGCTGACACAGAAGCTGTACGACACACTGACCGGTATCCAGTGGGGTAAGCTTCCGGATAAGTACGGCTGGACCGTTCCGGTAGAATAGGATTTATTCCGTATCGCGCTGTAGCTGTCCGGTCAGAGGAAGTCTTACGATTACGACGGCTCCGCCTGCCGGCGCATTACACAGAGTGATCGATCCGCCAAGTCCACGGGCAAGCTGGTCGGCGATGGAAAGTCCGAGACCGAAGTGGCTTTTGTCATTCCGGTCGGCGGATTCCCTGTAAAAGGCTTCCGTGCCGTAGAGCAGGGCGTCTTCGCAGAAGCCGGGTCCCTCATCGGATACAGTGAGAAAGAGCGTGCTTTCTTTCTCGGGTGCATCCCTATAATCGCGGATGGAGGCATCTAAAGTGACCGTTCCTTTGTGCGGTGAGTAGCACACGGCATTGTCGAGCAGATTGTTTAAAATACGCCGCAGCGGATGTTCCGGCAGTGGCAGAACGGCTGGAAGAGTCTCGGTGGAAAAAGAACATGCAGTTCTTTTTTCTGACCGAGACTTTTTGTATTCCCGAGCAGATCGTCGAAAAACGATGCCGTGTGAAGCTGCGCCTGAAAACGGCACTCTGCGGAAAATGCAGCGGGATCATCCGTCTTTGCGAGCTCGATAATTCTCGACAGATAGTCCTGGATCTGCGCGGCATTTTCCAGAATAAACCGGTTGCAGGATTGCTGCGTCTCATCGAGCGCTGTCTCGGATAAAAGCTCCGCGTTCCCGCGGACGATCGTAAGCGGCGTCTTGATGTCATGGGCGAGCGCGGAAAACTGACGTCTGCGTTGCTGCTGCATGTGCCACTGCTCTTTTAAGGAGGCGGAAAGTTCGGATTTCAGCGCGTCCAAAGAAGCAGCAACCTGGTTGAATTCGCGGATGGCAGTCGGCCGGATGGTAAAGTCGAGATTCTGATTGCGGATTTCGTCGGCGGCTTCCTGCAGATGAAAAAGCTCCCGCGACAGGTATTTTGCCTGCCGTGTGATGACGAGTACAAAAGCTGCAAGAAGCAGGAACAGCAGGAGAAACACTTCCAACAGTTCAGCGCTCGGAAAGAGACGCCGGAACGTGGGATTTGCAAAGGCAGACCGGAAATCGTAGGTGAGCACCACAATCCGGGTGTCGGTCTGGCGTTTGACATAGGTTCGTCCGAGCATATTTGCGGAGAGAGAATCCTGCCCGGAAAGCGCGAGAAGATCCGCGTTTTCGCGGAGGGAATCGGACATGTCCGTCTCAAGAAGCGCTCCGGATGTGTCATAGATGGCGTAGCTGCAGGCGGATGGAATCCCGGAAGACACGATGTCTGTATGTGCACCGATGGTGTGAAGGTAGGCAAGAGCTTCTTTTTCGGCGGTGTCCGCAGGCAGGATCAGCCCCGTACCGACGGAGACGGTAATCTGGAAAAGCCACAGCAGGAACGCCAGAAGCACCGCAGCGACAAGCTTTAGTAAAAAGCGCACAAAAAAT
>ENA-OQDW01000373-OQDW01000373.1-human-gut-metagenome-genome-assembly--contig:-NODE-373-length-19015-cov-6.526525_pt1 | contig 19015 bp, 26 predicted proteins | sample MGYA00242784_ERZ504613 | MGnify/ENA primary metagenome ERZ504613 (study PRJEB26092, sample SAMD00036330) | human gut metagenome | host: Homo sapiens | study: EMG produced TPA metagenomics assembly of... | reverse complement strand
TCCCTCCATCGCGGGCCGGGGGATTCCGGCCCCTCTGGGGTTGCCTACCCGGATTCGCGCCTCAGGACTCAGCGCAACGCGTTGCGCTGAGTCCTGAGGCTGTTGCAATGAAAATGAGAATCAAGGCATGGTTCCTCCGGTTGCAGCGTTTCTTTGCAAACTGTCAATGAATTGTATGACTAGGGTATAGTTAGCGCCATATGTTCACGGCGGCCCGCGTTGTGCGCCGCCCTTATCACGGAGGTTACCATGTCCAACCAGGGCAAGAAGGTCAAGACCCATTATCGTGGCACGCTCGATGACGGCACGCAGTTCGATAGCTCCTACGATCGCGGTGAGCCGCTGGAGTTCACCTGCGGTGCCGGTCAGATGATCAAGGCTTCGACGCCGCCGTTATCGATATGCAGGTGGGCGAGAAGAAGTCCGTGCACATTCCTGCTGCCGATGCCTACGGCGAGCACAACCCCGAGATGGTCCTGACCTTCCCGGCCGAGCAGGTTCCCAACATCGAGCAGATCGAGAAGGGCATGAAGCTCTTCCTGTCCACGCCGAGCGGTATGCCCGTCCCCGCCGTGGTCATCGATGTAACGCCCGAGGCCGTGACGCTCGACGCCAACCACGAGCTGGCCGGCAAGGATCTCAACTTTGATATCGAGCTCGTCGAGGTCGAGGGCTAGAGTATGCCTGAACGCTTGGTTTCGACGACATGCTTGGGAAATCTCAACGATCCGTCCTATGAACTCCTGCTTCGCCGGAAGTTAGGCGGCGTCTTTGAAGTTGACGAGCTGCTGCTCGATTGGGACCAGGCTGATGTATGCGCGTTTGCGGGCGTGACGGAGCTGGGGCGCACGGTCGATGTTCGGCTGGATTCCGCTGACGGCGGTCGTCTTGCCGACGGCGACGTGCTCGCTATCGACCACACGGGTGCGGTGCCCGTGGTGGTTGTCGTACGTCTGCGCAGTGCCGAGGTTTATTTGGTCGAAGTTGACCGCATGGACCCGATTGCGCTCGCGCATGTGTGCTGGGAGATCGGCAATATGCACGCGCCGCTTTTCCGAGGCGATTCGGACGAGCATACCGTTCGCATGTATACGCCGGTGCAGCCTGTTTTGGGCCGCATGCTCCGGGGTGTCGAGGGAGCTCGAATCTCGATCGTTTCGCGCGAGCTCGATGCGGACCGACGCTTTGCGTCGAGTGCGGCCGATGTTGTCGTGAGCATGGCTCCCGACTTTACCATCGTAAAAAAGACGCGCGGCTAAGCGCGCGTATGCACAAGACGGGTTTTGGGGGGCGACCGATCAAGGCCCGCCTTGCTGTTAATAGGAGGCTTTGGGGGAAGCATATGGGTCTTGAGGGAATCAAGCTGATTGCATGCGATTTGGATGGCACGTTGCTGCATCCGGGGGAGCGCGAGCCGCGTTCCGAGGCCTTTCAGCTTATCGATGAGCTGCATCGTCGCGGTATCGTGTTTATGCCGGCGAGCGGCCGTCAATATGCGAGCTTGCGCTATCTGTTTGCCCCGGTGGCCGATGAGCTCGCCTATGTATGCGAAAACGGAGCCCTGGTGATGAGCGAGGGACGTGCCGTGGTCAAGCGTTCTATGGAGCGTGGCCTGGCCATGGATATCGCGAATGCCGTGGTTGCGTACCCCCGTGCCGACGTGACCCTGTCGTGTGAGGGGCACCTCTACACCATGAGCGGCAACGATGCGTTTGTTGACCACCTGCGCTATGAGGTCCATTGTGATGTGGCGGTAGTCGACCGTCCCGAGGACATCGACGAGGACGTCATTAAGATTGCCTTCCAGACGCCCGAGGCGGAGCAGCCGGCGGCGCTGGAGTATTTCGAGCGCCTCTTTAGCGACCGTGTCGACGTTATGACGTCGGGAACCGAATGGACGGACTTTATCGGTTTCGGTTCGGGCAAGGGCTCCGCGCTTGCCGATTACGGTCGTGCCCTGGGGGTTTCGCCCGATGAGATGATGGCGTTTGGCGACAATGAGAACGATCGCGACATGCTCAACGTCGTGGGCCATCCCTATTTGATGGAGAGCTGCAACCCCACCATGCGCGGCATCAACGACCGCGTCCGCTACGTGCGCACGGTCGAAGAGGAACTGCATCGCCTGCTCGCCGAGTAGGCATGTCCCAAACATCTACCGGCAGTCGGGGCAGAGACCCTCGAAGATGGTGTAGTGCGACGTGACGTGCCAGCCGATTTGCTCGGATGCCTTGGCGTCGAGCTGGGCATCGAAGGGGAGCGGTACGTCGATGACGCGGCTGCACGAGGTGCAGATGATATGCGCATGCGGCTCGATCGTGCGATCGAAGCGGCTGCCGCCCGGTGTCTTGATGGAGAGAATCTCGCCGGCGTCGGCCAAGAGATTGAGGTTGCGGTAGACCGTGCCGCGGCTGATTTTGTCATCCTGCGCGCGCACGACGTTGTAGATTTCGTCGGCGGTGGGATGGTTATAACTTTGGCGCACGGCGTCAAGAACCAGCTTTCGCTGCCTGGTATTCCTTCTTTGCACCGCCATGCGCCTCGCCTCTTTTCTATCAACGGTCGTAGGTAAATGATACCGTATTTAGCACACAATACTAATAACGAGGAATGAAACCGTCTTCATTGGCAAGTGGGGCTCGGGTCTGGGCGTCTACGAGGCGAAAACGCGTTCCCATGCGCTCATAGGAGGCATGAAGCGCTCGAGATGAGACAGGATGTTTGCCGGAGCTCCCTGTATCTCCATCTCGACTGACCCGTCTTCCATGTTACTCACCCAGCCGGTGAGTGCGCGTGCCTGTGCGAGGTTGGTGTTGGTAAAGCGAAAACCAACGCCTTGGACTTGCCCCTCCCAGCGTAGGAAATAGCGCAGGGGAGTGTCTTGAGTGGCCTCGTCGCTTGCGAGCACAGTAAGCCTGCGGCGCAGCTCGAGCTCGACGTTTGATGGTTTTTGAGGCTCTCGACTGCGCCGGTGACGCTGGAGAAGAACGTATCGAAGAAGCCCATCGCTAGGCCTGCTTGCCTGCATCGGCCGGGAAGGTAATGCCGGCCTGCTGGCGCACGGCATCCATGATACGCAGCGAGACAAGCGTGACATCGCGATAGTGGCCAAGCTCATGGCGACCGGCCGGCGTTTCCCAAATCTCTTCGTTGACGTTGTCGATGCCGCTGATGGCGGTGATAAAGTCGGCGAGCTCGTACTCCATGGTGTTATTCGATTTGGGCAGGTCGAGCACAATGCCGCTGTCATCCTGCTCGCGTGGGGCCTCGGTCGCCGATCCGCGCACGACGTCACCGCGATAGTCGATGCGTACGTTGCGGGGCGTGGACAGATGGTCGATCTGGATAGTGCCACGCTCGCCTTCGATCTGCGAGGGCAGCAGGTCATTCGTTATTTTGGAGTGCGCGAGCTCGACGGAGATACGGCCACCGCCGTAGCTGGCGAGGATGGAACCGCAGCCGTCGATGGGGCCGTGCGTGAGCTGTCGCGTGGCGGGGTCGAGCAGAGTAGCCATGCTCGTAAGGCCGGAGGCATGCCGAAAATCTCGACCATGGGCTCGACGGTGTAGACACCAATGTCCATGAGGGAACCCGATGCCATATTGCAGTCGAAGATATTGGTGGCGCGTCCCGCGAGAATCTCGTTGTATCGCGAGGAATATTTGCCAAAGCGCAATGAGGCGCGGCGGATGGGGGCGATCTCGCCCAGGGCGTCCTCGATGGCGTGGAAGGCGGGGTCGTGGAGGGGACGCATGGCCTCGAGGGCCACGACACCTGCTGCCTCGGCAGCGCGGAAGACTTCCAGCGCCTGCGCTTCGGTGGCGCAGAAGGGCTTCTCGACGATGACGTGCTTGCCACCGGCGATGCAGGCAAGGGCCTGCTCGTAGTGAAGCGCGTTAGGGCTGCCGATATAGACGGCGTCGACGTCGGCGGCTGCCGCGAGCTCATCGAGTGAAGTAAAGTTTCGCTCGCCACCGCGCTCGGCGGTAAAGGCGGCACCGCGATTGGCATCGCGTGAAAGCGTGCCCACAAACGCGGCTTGGTCGTTGGCGTTGACGACTTGGATAAAGTCGTCTGTGATCATGGATGTGCCGATGGTCGCGATGCGCAGCATACGTCCCCCTTGCGTTGTTTGGTCTACAGGATGAGTGTAGCGCGTGGGGATATAAAGCTGCGCGAAAACGCTATTACAGGTCGCTCTCGTTAAAGCCTGCGTCGATATCGAGGTTGCTGCCGTCGGCCGCCGTGGTGGCGAGCTCATCGCAGCGCTCGTTGAGCTCGTGACCGGCGTGACCCTTAACCCAGATGAACTCAACCTTGTGCTTGCTTTTGGCGGTGAGTAGGCGCTCCCACAGGTCGCGGTTCTTGACGGGTTGCTTGTTGGCGGTTTTCCATCCGCGCTTTTTCCAGCCGTCGATCCAGTGCTTGTTAAAGGCGTTGACGACATACTGCGAATCGGAATGGACTTCGACCTCGCAAGGGCGGTTGAGCGCCTCGAGCGCCACGATAACGGCCATGAGTTCCATGCGGTTGTTGGTGGTCTTGGCGTAGCCGCGCGAAAGCTCGGAGGTGAAGGTCTTGCCGGCGGGGTTGGTGTATTTGAGCACGGCGCCGTAGCCGCCGCGTCCCGGATTTGATCGGGCCGAGCCGTCGGTGTAGATGATGACCTTCACGGGCTTCCTTTCGTTGAGTGCATTTCATGTGAGTGACCATTGTAGCGCCATGCCCGCCGGGGGCCAGCAATCTACGATTTCTACCCCGTCTTCCGACTGTTAGTTGGCATGGATGATGCGGTTGAGCTCGTCGAGGTATTGCTGCAAGAGGAGAGAGGGCTTGCGCTCGTCGTGCATGATGTAGCCAACGTGCATCGTTGGGGCGTCTGCTAGCGGGATCGATGCCATGCCCCATTGCATTTCATTGGAGAGGACACCGGTCGACAGGGTGTAACCGTTCGACGTGATAAGTAAGTTAGTAAGTGTTCCGCGGTCCGAGATTCGTATGTTGCGGTCGCAAGGGATATAGCTAAAAGGTTCCTCGGCGTAATAGAAGGAGTTTGAGGTTCCCTGCTCAAAGCTGTAGCGCGTATAGGGCGTGAGGTCGGCAAGGGACAGCTGCGGGCGGCGTGCGAGCGGGTGGCGCTCGCTAACGAAGACGTGGACCGTCGCGTCGAATAGGGGATGGAAGCTTGCGCGGGCATCGGCGAAGGCCTTCTGCAGAACGCGGGCGTTAAAGTCATCCAGATACAGAATGCCGATATCGCTGCGAAACGCACGGACGTCATCGATGATCTGCGATGTGGTGGTCTCGCGCATGATGAACTCGAACTTGCTGTCGCGGCAGCGCTCGACTACGTTGACAAAGGCCTCGACCGAAAAGGCGTAGTGCTGGGCGGAAATGGCGAGGCAGGCTTGCGGGGTGCCACCGTCCTCGTAGCGTGCCTCGAGCATGTCGGCCTGCTCTACGACCTGGCGCGCATAGCCCAAAAGCTCGGTGCCGTCGTTGGTGAGCGTGACGCCGCGGCTGGAGCGCGTAAAGATCTCCAGATGGAGCTCTTGTTCTAGGCTTTTGACGGCGTTTGAGATGTTGGACTGAGCGGTATAGAGGCGCTGAGCTGCGGCGTTGATTGAGCCGGACTCTGCCACGGCGATAAGAAAACGAAGCTGCTGGAGGGTCATCGGTGCCCGTCCTTTCGATAGCTATCTAAAAAACCGATAACAGGTTAGCGCTTTTAAGTGATTGACCGAGCGAAACAATGCTCGTACTATTCAAAACACACAAAGGCGGTAGGTAATTAAGCCGACCACGGAACCGGGATGTCAAAAGGAGGACCGCATATGAACTGCTTGCCAAGACGAATGCCGGGCTCCTGTTTGCGCCCGTTGGCGTGATCAGGAGACAGCGACTTACTTTTCTCTTGTTTATTTACTTTCGTTCGATCAAGGAGATCATCATGAGCCAGTTCATCAACAACCCCGAGCACACTTTTGGTTTCGATACCCTGCAGCTTCATGTTGGCCAGGAGAGCGCCGACCCCGCATCCGACTCCCGCGCCGTGCCTATCTACCAGACCACGAGCTATGTGTTCCGCAACTCCCAGCACGCCGCCGACCGCTTTGGTCTTGCCGACGCCGGTAACATCTACGGCCGTCTGACCAACTCCACCCAGGGCGTCTTTGAGGACCGTATCGCCGCGCTCGAGGGTGGCGTGGCCGGTCTTGCCGTCGCCTCCGGTGCCGCCGCCATCACCTATACCCTGCAGGCTCTTGCCCAGCTGGTGACCACGTGGTGGCTCAGAAGACCATCTACGGCGGTTCCTACAACCTGCTCGAGCATACGCTCTCCCAGTTTGGCGTCGAGACCACGTTTGTCGATGCTCATAACCTGGAAGAGGTTGAGGGTGCCATCAAGGACAACACCACGGTCATCTACCTCGAGACGCTCGGCAACCCCAATTCCGACATTCCCAACATCGACGCTATCTCCGAGGTTGCCAAGAAGCATGGTTTGCCGGTTGTCGTCGACAACACTTTCGGCACCCCGTATCTGTTCCGTCCGCTGGAGCATGGCGCCAACATCGTTGTCCACTCCGCAACCAAGTTCATCGGCGGCCACGGCACCTCGCTGGGCGGCGTGATCGTCGATGGTGGTAACTTCGATTGGAAGGCGAGCGGCAAGTACGCCCAGATCGCTGAGCCCAACCCCTCCTACCACGGTGTTTCGTTTGCCGAGGCTGCCGGTCCCGCCGCCTTCGCGACCTATGTCCGCGCCATCTTGCTGCGTGACGAGGGTGCCTGCATCAGCCCGTTCAACGCCTGGGTCCTGCTCCAGGGCACCGAGACTCTGTCGCTGCGCGTCGACCGCCATGTCGAGAACACCAAGAAGGTCGTTGAGTTCCTGGCTGGTGACAGCCACGTCGCCAAGGTGAACCACCCGAGCCTGTCTGAGCACCCCGATCACGAGCTCTATCAGAAGTACTTCCCCAACGGTGGCGCTTCGATCTTCACCTTTGAGATTAAGGGTGGCCAGGAGGCAGCTTGGAAGTTCATCGATCATTTGCAGGTGTTCTCGCTGCTCGCCAACGTGGCCGACGTCAAGTCGCTCGTCGTGCACCCGGCTACCACCACGCACTCCCAGCTCTCTGCCGAGGAGCTCGCCGAGCAGAACATCACGCCCTCCACGATCCGTCTTTCCATCGGTACCGAGAACGCCGAGGACATCATTTGGATCTGAAGCAGGCCTTCGCCGCGCTGGACGAGTAAGGCGACTTGTGCAAGGACCCCTTGCGACTCGATAGGTATAACTGCATAAAATGCCTGCTCAAGGCGCCTGCGCAAGCAATGGTTGCGCAGGCGCCTTTTTTGCATAGGAAGGGCGCTATTACAGGGTTTTTGGCATGCTTTATGCATTCGAGTTGTGGAAAACTCCTGTTGAGAGGATGTGAGTTTTACGCAACTGACGTGCGCCTTTTGAGTAAAACCGCAGGTCGCGATTTGCTCGAGGTACTATGCAGCGCGATCGAATCACACGCAGCTCAAACGCAGCAAAAACGCACTACGGAGGTTTCCAGCTACATGAGGATCGATTCACGAAAACCGAAAGCCGCCGCCCTTTCCGCCGCTCTGACCGTGGCGCTTTTGGCGGGCGCCGGCGCAACTGATGCCCACGCGGCAACACTGTCCGATACGGTTGGATCTACGCCGTCCGAGACGACGCTGGTACAGCCCGTTGATTATCGCGGCGATGGTTATGGTTCCATGCAGGAGTGGAACGCCTCGATGGAGGCCAAGCGCGATTCCCTTGAGATGCGCGCTCAGATTATCCTAAACATGTATGGTGACTATGCCACCGATGACGAGCGCGCTGTGCTGCAGGGTTGTATCGATGGTGCGGGCAGCCTTTTGACGATGGGGGAGGTCGACGCGAAGTCGACCGAGCTCGATGAGCTGCGCACTGCGCTTGAGAATGCCAAGCGCGAAGCGCTCGAGGCCGCTGCCGCCGAGGCAGAGGCTGCCGAGCCGCCCGGGCTTCGTACTACAACGCCGGCTACACTCCGTCCTACGCGTCTGCCGCGTCCTACGCGAACGGATCGGGCCTGACGCGCTCTGCGGGTGTCAATAACTACAACGGGCGCCGCGAGACCTATTACAGCAGCAATGTGCTTTATCACTATCGCACGGGCGAATGGACTCAGGATTCTGAGGGCTTCTGGCGCGATTCCGACGGCTATTACGTTGTTGCCGCGGGCGATATGGCCCAGGGCTCGACCTTTACGGGCTCCAAGGGTGATTGCAAGGTCTATGACTCCGGCTGCGCCGCCGGAACCACCGATTACTACACCGGTTGGTAATCTGCCATCAGAGCAAAATAGGCACATGATGGGCGGGCGTCTTTACTGAGCTTTTAGGCAACGTAAAGACGCCCTTTCTTTATGTGCGTTTGAGTTAACAGAGCCTTACCGTGGCGGTACGCTGGGCGTATGCATACGGGGCACACTGGTTCATGAGAAATAAGGTCTTTCTCGTGGAGGAAGTGGTCTCATGAACGCTCGAGATATCGCTATCGCCGCCGTCGCATTGGTATTTGGCTGTCTTGGCCCTACAGCTGCGTTTGTCGCAGGCATGCAGGGCTCGTGCGGGGCTGCTCCTATTGTGGTCGGCGCGCTCATCGCAGCAGCGCTGCTGGGAAGTGCGGGCGTGACCCTTTGTCGCGATGACGAGGACGAGACGCCGCAGGTGCGGCGCTAGCCGTTGTGAAGCTGGTTTTGCCCATAGATGAAGAAGGAAGCCGCCGCAAGGGGAGTGCCCTTTGCGGCGGTTTTTGCTATTGAGACTGTTGGATGCGGTGCGGCGGCGTTACCAGCTGGCCTCGATTTCGCGGATGCGCGAATAGAGCCATTCGTTTTGCGGCACCTGGATACCGTGCTTGGCCGCGAGGCGGCAGATGGTACCCGCAAATTCCTCGACCTCGGTTCTGCGTTGAGCGATGCGGTCTTGCGCCATCGAGGGCATGCCGGCGGGATCGAGCCCTTTTATGAGACGCACCATCTGCGTCAGGTCTTCCTCGGTGAGCTCGATGCCCTCGGCATTGGCGACTGCAAGCGTCTCGCGCATGGCGGAGACAAAACTGCGGAGCTGCTCGGAGCCCTGCTCCGTAGCGCTTCCGTAGGTGCCGCCGTAGGCCATGCAGGTCTGGTTGATGCCGTCGTTGAGCATGAGTTTGGCCCACATGCGATGTGCGATGTCGTGCTCGACGGTATGGGCGATGCCGCAGCGCGTGTAGAGCCCGTCGATAGCGGTGACGGTCGCGGGGTCGGTGCCGGCGGCCGCACCAAAGCGGATCTCGCCCGCATTGGTAAAGGTGAGCGCGCCGTTGAGAAACACAGCGTCCATGCCTTGGCAGATTCCGAGGACGGTGTGCTCCCAGCCAAAGCGCTCGGCAATCTTTTGCTCGCTGGTGATGCCGTTGCATAGGGATGCGATGAGCGTGTCGGGCCCTACGATGCGTTCCATAGTCTTGAGCGCCTGGTCGAGTCCGGTTGTCTTGACCGTCAGGATGACCAGGTCGACGGGCGTCGCCTCGCTCGCGCGGACGGACTTGAGCGCGCAGGGCTTGCCGTTGACGGTGAGCGCATCACCCGCGTGGCGCTCAAAGCGCGCGTCGTCCATAACGTATTCGACGGCGTCGTTGCCGAGCGCTTGGGCGATCATGCTGCCGTAGAGCAGGCCCACGCCGCCCTTGCCGATGAAGGCGACCTTGTTGATCTGCATGTGAATCATCTCCCCATAAAAAGGCGCCCGCGTATGGGGCGTCTGATGGACTGTATGCCGCCGGGCCATGTCGCGTGCACCGGATGGCCGTATTTAGAAGAACAAACGCATGGGAACTTATGACGCGGGGCAGACCGCAAAGACACGTGCGGGATATCCGACGCCATCACGCACCTTGGGGAAGGTGCAGAAGATGACGGCGCCGTGGCGGGAAGCTCGTCCAGATGGTCCATGACCTCGATCTGGTAACGGTCGACCGAGAGGATGTATTGCTCGCCGGGATAGGGGTAGGCGTCCTCGCGTGTGACCACGCTCGCCTCCTTTCATCGGGCTTTTTGCTGATGTTAAAGCGGTGCCGTGACAGCTCGATTTCTGCTGCGTTACGATACGTTCTCGATTGCGATTCCACGATGTTTCGGCCGCGTGACCATTGTGTTTCGCCTTGCCGGGGCGCTGATGGCGAAAGGAGGGGCCGTGCAATACCGCGTTGACCCCAAAAGTGGTAACCGAATATCCGCTCTGGGTCTGGGCTGCATGAGATTTCCCGGTGCGCCGGGCCATCCGGATGCGAAGACAGCCGATGCCATCATTTCCCGTGCGGTGGAACAGGGGATTAATTATCTGGATACCGCGTATCTCTATCCCGGTAACGAGGTGTGCGTGGGCGCCTCACTTGAGCGCTTGGGGCTACGCGACCGGGTGTTGCTGGCGACCAAACTGCCGCATGCTTCGTGCAAGTGCGCGGAGGATTTCGACCGGTTTTTCGACGAACAACTGCGCCGCCTGCGAACCGATCATATCGACTATTACCTCATGCACAACATCACCTCGCCCGCCCAGTGGGAGCGCGTGGTGGCGTTGGGTATCGAGGACTGGATTGCGCGTCAAAAGGCGGCGGGGCGCATTCGCCAGATTGGTTTTTCGTACCACGGCAGCGCCGCGGACTTCCTCACGATGCTTGACGCGTATGACTGGGATTTTTGCCAGATCCAGTACAACTACGCTGGAGAGCGCTACCAAGCGGGAACGGCGGGACTCATGGCGGCTGCGGAGCGCGGGCTCGCGGTGTTTGTGATGGAGCCGCTGCTGGGCGGGCGTTTAGCGGGCAAGCTGTCGCCGCGGGCCCGGGCCGTGCTCGATGACGTACTCGATCCACACCTGAAGACGCCGGCTGCTTGGGACTTTCGTGGGTGTGGAACCACCCTCAAGTCACGATGCTGCTTTCGGGCATGACCGATACCGCACAGGTGGACGAGAACGCGGCATTGGCAGATCGCGCACTGCCGAATTCGATGACGACAGAGCAGCTCGATACCATCGCACGTGTGCTGGGAGAGTTTGAGAAATCGAATCGCGTGCCCTGTACGGGGTGCGGCTACTGCATGCCATGCCCCAAGGGCATCAATATTCCCGGCTGCTTTGCCGCCTACAACGCAAGCTATGCGCATAGTTGGTTTACGGGGCTGTCTCAATACTTTACGGCGAGCGCGGTGCGGACGAACGAGCCCAAGCTGGTGAGCAATTGCGTCAAGTGCGGCAAATGCGCACGTCACTGCCCGCAGCACATCGATATCCCCGGGCGCTTGGACGACGTACGCCGCCGTTTTCAGCCTGGCCCCGTGACGGCGGTGCTCAAGGCCTTCGGCAAAACGCGCTCCTCATGACCCTTTTATAACTTGCGGTGGAATAGTTCCTGTTTGCGGCAGAATGGGGCTTAAACAGGAACTATTTCACCGCAACTGAAGGGGGCTGTCGTGGGCCATCGGGATTCATGTGATGATTTGCGCGAGGTTCGTTGGGGCGTTTTGGGCGCTGGGCACATTTCGCATCGATTTGCATCGTCGCTCAAGGAGGTGGACGGGGCACGGCTTGTGGCTGCCGCCGGTCGCACCCCTTCGCATGTTGAGGGGTTTTGCAGGGCGTTTTCGATTGATGCCGCGCACAGTTATGCCACGGCTGACGGTAGCGGCGATGCGGCTTATGACGCGCTGATTGCCGACCCCGATGTCGACGCAATCTACTTGGCTCTTCCGCATGGCATGCATACGCGTTGGGCCTGTCGCGCGCTGCGCGCCGGAAAGGCCGTGCTGTGCGAAAAGCCGGCCGTTTTGAGTGAGGAAGAGGCTCTCTCGATTTCCTCCGCCTCTCGCGAGCACGGCGTGCTGTTTATGGAGGCGATGAAGAATCGGTTTTGCCCGATGCGCACTCGCGTGAAGGGTTTGCTTGCGTCGGGCGAGCTCGGCTGTATCGTCTCGATCGAAAGCGTGCAAAAACTCGATTATGGTGAGCCCCCTTCGAGTTATCTGCTCGATCCGTTGCAGGGCGGCTGTCTATATGACATGGGCTGCTATGCGGTCGGGTGGTTTGAGGATCTGCTTGCGGGTGCGTGCGATGTTTCGTCTCGTGAAGTTCGCTGGCGTGACGTATTAGGCGGCCGCGTGGATTGGGCCGATGAGATCCATATGAGTGTCGGCGGTATACCCATTCATATGGTGTGCGACGGTAAAGCAGCATATGAAAGCCGCTTAACGATTGCCTGCGAACGGGGTTCGGTGGAAATCGAGCGCCTCCATCGCCCCGAGCTCGCCCATGTGAAGTACTCCGACGGACGAATGCTCGAAATTAATGCCCCGTTTGAGGTCGATGATTTCTACGGCGAAATTCAGCATGCGACGCAGCTCGTCCAGACGGGAGAGCTTGAAAGCCCCGTTATGCCTCTTGCCGCCACGCAGCGCTGTGCGCAGATTATCGATGCGATTCGCTTGACGCTCTAGGCTGCGGTGCTGGTGCTCAAGGGGGCTCGGCGGACCTTGCCCCTGATGCCCCTTTTATATCTTGCGGTGGAATACGGTCTGTTTGCGCCAAAATAAGGCACCAATAGACCGTATTTCACCGCAACTGATGAGGGGGAGTTGGAGATGCTGACGATCGGGTGTCATCTTTCGACGACGAAGGGCTATCGGGCAATGGGGGAGACGGCGTTGTCCATTGGTGCCAATACCTTTGCGTTCTTTACGCGCAACCCGCGCGGTGGCAAGGCAAAAGACCTTGACATGGATGACGTGGCGGCTCTGCGCGAGCTTATGGCGCAAAACGACTTTGGACCGCTGGTGGCGCATGCCCCGTATACCTATAACCCCTGCTCCGCTAAGGAGCGAGCGCGCGAGTTTGCCTTGGAGGCTATGGCGGAAGATTTGCAGCGTCTGGAAGCACTGCCCGGCAACTACTACAACTTCCATCCCGGTGCGCATGTGGGACAGGGGGCAGACGCCGGCATTCAGATGATTGTCGACACGCTGTGCCAGGTGATGTTTGAGGGACAGCAGACGACGGTATTGCTCGAGACCATGGCGGGTAAGGGCACCGAGGTGGGCCGTAGCTTTGAAGAGCTGGCGTGCATTATCGAGGGCGTTGCCGCCAAGTGTCCAGAGCTGTCCGATAAGCTGGGCGTTTGTTTGGACACCTGCCATGTGAGCGATGCCGGCTACGACATCATCCATGATCTGGACGGCGTACTCGACGAGTTCGACCGCGTGGTGGGTATCGATCGCTTGCGTGCCGTACACATCAACGATTCGAAGAATCCTTGTGGCGCCCATAAAGATCGTCACGAGTGCATCGGCAAGGGATACCTTGGCAGCGAGGAATTTGGTGGCGGTATGCAGGTTATGCAGAATATTGTATCGAATGTCCGTCTGCGTGCGTTGCCTTTCATTTTGGAGACACCGAACGAACTTGCAGGTTATGCGGCTAAAATCAAACTGTTAAGGTCGTTGCAGCAGTAATGGCTGCCATAAAGTGGAGTGCTCCATTCACGTTATGGGTTTGTTTCAATCAGTTTTCTGATTGCAGATTCTTCCAAGCGGGTGCATAATAACCCACAGTTTTTGCAGACCTCTGAATCACGTGGGGTCATTGGAAGGAGACTGATTATGAAGCTGAAGAAGCTTGGCGCATTTGCCGCCACGGGTGCTATGGCGCTCGCCCTCGCTCTGACGGGCTGCGGCTCGTCCAACGCCACCTCTGGTTCTGATGCCGGTTCCAGCAGCTCTGACGATGCTAAGGTCGAGAAGGTCGACGGCTCCAAGGAGTACGCGCTCGTCAAGGACGGTACGCTGACCGTCGGTACCTCTGCCGAGTACGCTCCGTTTGAGTACAAGGATGACAACGGCGATTATCAAGGCTTTGACCTTGAGCTTATCAAGGCTATCGGCGACAAGCTGGGCCTGGATGTCGAGTATGTCAACAATGACTTTGACACGCTGGTTCCGGGCGTCGCCTCGGGCGCCAAGTATGACGTTTCCATCGCGGCTATCACCGACACGCCCGAGCGTGAGAAGGAAGTCACTTTCTCCGATTCCTACTACATGGACGATCAGGCTATCGTGACCAAGGTCGATAACACCGACATCACGGCCGACAACTACAGCGAGAAGCTCAACAACGCCGACGCTACCATCATTGTCCAGTCTGGCTCGACCGCCGAGTCCTTTGCCCAGGAGAACTCCCCAAGGCCAAGATCGTCCCCTACAAGGACGCTACCGAGTGCTTCAGCGCCCTGCAGTCCGATAAGGCGACGCCGTAGTCACCAACCGCTCCGTTGCCAGCCAGCTGACCGCCGAGCAGTTCAACACCTGCCAGACCATCAAGCAGATCAGCACCGGCGAGGAGTACGCCATTGCCATCAACCAGGGCAACACCAAGCTCAAGGATGACATCAACCAGGCCATCAAGGACCTGACCGACGACGGTACCGTCGACGCCCTCATGGCTAAGTACAACATCAAGTAAAATAACTACTTGATTGCGCGCGGGCCCTTTCCGTTTTGCGGAGAGGGCCTTTGCGCTTCTCTTGACGGAGAGCGTTTCCGTCTCGTTTTGCCGGCAACTTCTACGATAGGAGCCACCTTGTCTCGACTGAACAAAGGGGCCGCTGAGCAGCGTTTTCCACTGCCCGTCTTGCTCCAAAAGCTAGCCTGCGTCATGGCCGTGGCGCTCGCGCTGGTGTGCGCGGGGGCATATGCGCCCACGACCGCCCAGGCGCTTGAGACCGCAAAGATTACCGCCCGACCCAACACCGGTTCGGGCAGCGATGTGGTCGGCGGCACCGAGACGCGCATTACCTGGGAAGTTCAGGCCGATGCGACGAGGAGCTGAGCGGTCTTTCTTTGACGTTTGTCGACGGCACGACGTTTGGTACCGATGACACGCGATTGACGATGCTCTCGGGCGAGGACCTCATGGATCGTACGCCCATGAAACCCACGTGCAAGGCTGACGGCCAGACGCTCAAGATTGACTTTGGCGAGACGGCGCCTGCCGGCGGCTTTTTCCGTGTCGAGGTTTACGGCGTGACCTTCCCCGTCGAGGGCGGTGACGAGCCTTTAGCGGCACCTACACTTTGGCCGATGGTTCGACCAAGAAGATCTCCAAGATTCCGTCGGTGGAGATCAAGGGCGTGACGGCCTTCGATAACTTCCTGGCCGATCTTAAGGGGCAGCCGTGGGTCGAGGCCTGGAACTCCAATATGTTCCTGCGCCTGTTCTTGAACCCGGTCATTTTGGTCCAAAGCCTGCCGATCGTCTTTAAGGGCTTCCTTATGTCGCTCTCGATTGTGCTTGTGGCGTTTCCGCTGGCGATCCCCTTTGGCTTTGCCCTGTCGCTCATGCGTATCTCCAAGTCGCGCATCCTGCGTTGTCTTGCCGGCATCTACGTGAATATCATCCGCGGCACGCCGGCATTCCTGCAGATCTATATCGCGTTCTTTGGCCTGCCGCTTGCCGGTGTCAAGGTTGACGACTACGTCTTGGGCGTTATCGTCATGGCCATGAACTCGTCTGCGTACCTGTGCGAGATCTTCCGCGCCGGTATTCAGTCGATCCCCAAGGGCCAGAACGAGGCCGCGCGCTCGCTGGGCATGAACGCCTTCCAGACGCTGCTCTACGTCATGATTCCGCAGACGTTCCGCAATGTCCTGCCTACGTTGACCAGCGAATTCATCCTGCTTTACAAGGATACGTCGCTGCTCGCGGCCGTGGGCGTGGTCGAGATCGTCATGAACGCCCGCACCATCGTGGCCACGACGGGCTCCATTACGCCGTATGTGGTCGCCGCCCTGTTCTATCTGGTCATTACCCTGCCGCTTGCGCGCTTGGTGAGCGGTCTTGAGGCGAGACTTCTGGGGACGGCCGAAACCAAAAAGAAGCGTCCCACCAAGAGCGCCGGACAGGTTGTCGCGACGCCCGCCGATCATATCGCCGGTCTGTAAGGAGGTTCTATTATGAGCGAAACCAATAACTCGAACGAGGTCGTCGTCAGCATCAAGAATCTCCAGAAGGCCTTTGGCGACAACGTGGTCCTGCGCGATATCGATCTGGATGTGCACAAGGGCGAGGTCGTCGTAGTCCTGGGCCCCTCGGGCTCGGGCAAGTCGACGATGCTTCGCTGCATCAATCGTCTAGAGCATCCCACGAGCGGCTCGATTGTCGTTGAGGGCGTGGACGTGTGCGCCAAGGGCGTTGACCTTAACAAGGTGCGTACGCATCTGGGTATGGTGTTCCAGCAGTTCAATTTGTTCCCGCACCTGTCGGTCAAAAAGAACGTCATGCTCGCGCAGCAAAAGGTGCTCAAGCGCAGCAAGGAAGAGGCCGAGAAGATTGCCGTCGAGGAGCTGACCAAGGTCGGTCTTGCCGAGCGTATCGACTTTATGCCGAGTCAGCTTTCGGGCGGTCAGCAGCAGCGCGTGGCCATCGCCCGCGCTCTGTCGATGAACCCGCACGTGATGCTCTTTGACGAGCCACGTCGGCGCTTGACCCCGAGCTTGTCCGCGATGTATTGGGCGTTATGCGCGACCTGGCCCGCGACGGCATGACCATGATCGTCGTGACGCACGAGATGGGCTTTGCCCGCGACGTCGCCGACCGCGTCGTCTTTATGGACGGTGGCGTTATCGTGGAGGAGGGTACGCCGAGCGAGGTCTTCGACCACCCCAAGAGCGAGCGCACCAAGCGTTCTTGGCAATATCTCATAGCTGCTTTGTAAAAGAATCGTTGTAGAAAGCGGGGACTGGATTGGATCCAGCCCCCGCTTTTGTTGGGGCGCGAATGTGCATTGTCGAGGGTCGGCTTTGTCGGGACCCGAGCCGTTGCTATGCCAACTCGGCTCCAAGTGCGCGACAGGCGGTCTCTGCCTCATTGTCGGGTGCATCGTAGCAGATGACGGAATCGACGACGTTGACGCCCGCCTCGTCGGCGTCCGCCTTCCAGTTGTCCATCCATTCGCCCTCGGCCCACGAATAAGAGCCAAAGAGGACGACCTTCTTGTCGCCGAGAGTCTCCTTGACCTCGTCCCACATCGGCTGAAACTCATCGTACTCGAGTTCCTCGGAGCCCATGGCGGGGCAGCCGAAGGCGAAGGCATCATATTCGGCGGCCTTGTCGGCAGAGAAGTCGGCGCAGGGGATGACCTCGGTCTCGGCGCCCGCGGATGTGGCGCCTTCGGCGACGAGGTTTGCCATGGCCTCGGTGTTGCCCGTGCCGCTCCAGTAGACGACGGCGATCTTGCTCATGTTGAGTCCTTTCAGTTGTGCGGCAGGTTGCCGCGGCTTCTATGTTCTATCGGGTCGTCTGGGCAAGTTGCGCCAGGCTGCAGCCCTGCTGATAGACAAAGGTGAAGTATTGGGTGCAGGCACGGTAGGCATCAAACGTCGCAAGTGCCTGCTCGACATTTGTGTAGACCTTCCAGGCCCCAAAGACCTTGTAGTTCTCGCCGCGCTGGACGATAAACTCGTGCACGTCGTCGTAGGGATATCCAAGGAAGTAGCCTATTTCGTGCGGAAACTCGCAGGTGCAATCTTTGCTGCAGCTAGCTTGCTGGGGTAGTGCGCATCGAGTCTGGCTACAGGCGCATTCCGCGACGTTATTGCTCGCGAGCGTGATGCGTGATGCCAAATGCACAAGACATGTCGAAAGGTCTCTCGTGTCGTAGCCTTCCGAGGCGAGCGCCGTTTTGGCGCGAGGGTCCGCGAAATAGGTGGTGAGGCTTTTGGCTCGGTACACGTACACGAGCGCTCCGCAGGGCCGCCAGACCAAAACACTCAGGTGGATGCCAAGCGGGTCAAGCTCGCGGTTGCACTGGGCGATAACGTTGAGCAGGCGTGCTCGGCGTTCTGCGATGGTTTCTGTTGTGGTCGAGCCGTCCCCGTGGGCGTAGGTGCCTGGATAGGTAAAGAGCGATGCCGGCTTGATTCCCGCGAGCGTGGGGGAGCAGTTGCGCACGACTGCTGCCTGAAACGTTGGGATGTCTATGGTTCGAGTCACGGGGCTCCTTACGGATCTAAACTGTTAGCCTAGGAAAACTTATACACGAAAGTAAGCCATGGTCAACAAAAAAGTTTGAAGAGGGAAACTAATTGACCGAACAGACATGATTTTGGGTTAAGATGGGGACACCCCATGGGGGTATTTAGATAGTGCTACTTGAAAGGGGAGCGCATGAGTGACTTGCTCAACCCTGCGAATCTCATCGTGCTGGCCGTCATTGCCGTCGGCATGTTTTTTGGACTGCGTCGCATTGCCGCTTCGACACACGGGAAGAGTTGCTGCAGCGATGGTGCGAGCGGCAAGAAGGCCAAAAAGGTTGTTGTGGTGGATACCGATGTGTCACACTATCCCTATAGCGATGAGCTGCTCATCGGCGGCATGAGCTGTGACGGCTGCGCTCAGAATGTGGCCAATGCCCTCAATGCACTGGATGGCGTGTGGGCAACGGTGACGTATGCGGACCACACGGCACGCGTGCGCTCTAAGCAGCCGGTTGATCGTGATGTCCTCGAGACGGCCGTGAAAGACGCGGGCTACTACATCATGACGCTGTAAGCGTCGCTCTGGATGCGCTTCCTTGGCTAGGCTCGTCCGCGCAGTTCGATGTCTTGGATGTCGTCGAAGTCGATGGCGATGTCTCGGAGCTTGAGGAGCTTGAAGGCGGGGAGCGCCTCGTCGAGGATGCCGGTGCGGCTGCGATAGCCGTATGTATCGTAATAGGTGACACGAACCAAGTCGCCACGTTTGAGACCCTCGAGCTTTTTCGAAAGCTCGAGGGCTTTTTCTTCTGTGAGTTCGCATTTGGGCTCAACAGTGATCTCTTGTTTGCGCACGAGCTCGTAGTATCCCGTGAGGGCGGCAAAGGGCATAAACTGTGCGGCGCGGTTGGCGCGCACGGCACCGTTGGCAGTGAGGTTGGGGTCGGCG
>ENA-OQDW01000372-OQDW01000372.1-human-gut-metagenome-genome-assembly--contig:-NODE-372-length-19110-cov-6.532582_pt1 | contig 19110 bp, 21 predicted proteins | sample MGYA00242784_ERZ504613 | MGnify/ENA primary metagenome ERZ504613 (study PRJEB26092, sample SAMD00036330) | human gut metagenome | host: Homo sapiens | study: EMG produced TPA metagenomics assembly of... | reverse complement strand
CTTTATGGGGTAAGGGGATGGTATGCGCATTGAAACGGACGCGAGGACTTAATGGTTATCTTACGAATCAAAAGTCCATTTCTCTTTATGTAGGTAGCACTTCGGGAATGGAGTTGCGGATTTAAGGTTTGATATTATACATGGAATTTTAATTATAACCTTCTCTTCGCCTCTGAACCGGAAGTTTTACGCTCATGGGATTGGGGTTGCGAGTACATCTCAATCCCACTTACAAATATAAATATGGTAAACAAAATATGTTTCATACCTTTATGATTGAATATTTCTGCAAAATTACAGGTATAAAACGAAACAACTCTCAAACTATTTTGAGAGTTGCATTACGGGCACTTATTTGAGAGTATTATTCCTTGCCAAAAGTAATTTCTTTGCGGATACGGCTAAGGTAGGTCGGCGTGATTTGCAGATATGATGCTAATTCTTTGAGCGTTATATTTTGAAGAATATTAGGACAATATTCTAATATATGAATATAACGTTCCTTCGCAGATTGGCGATACAGATTCAAAAACCTATCATATGTCTGGTGAAAAAATCCGTCTGATATGACACAATGTAACTTAAAGTCTTTTTCAAAGAGTTCATCAACAATGTTGCGGTTACAAACCAAAACTTCCGCATCTGTAGCCGCTATAATATCAGTAACGGCTGGAGTTTTCAATACAAGACTTGAATAGTCACCCAATGGCGTGTCACAGAATGAAAAACCAGTTATATGTGTATTACCTTCTGAATCTGTCACGGAGTATTTGAAATACCCTTTTTTGATGAATCCCCATACATTTCTTGTTATATCTCCACAATGAAGGAAATAATCACCCTTTTTATAAAGCATAACTTCCCCTCTTTAGCGCAAAGTTCGCGCCAAAAGTCCATATCAATCTTATCTATATACGGGTTAAAGTTTGCCATTCTTAATTGTTTAATATAACTGCGCTACAACCATTTGCAAAGTTAAGCATTTTAATCCGAACAGTTCTTAATTCTGTTGAGAAATAAAGCCATTCAGAGCAAAGTTCACTCCAAATGGCTTTTCAAATCAATGAAAGTTCTATATTTTCATACTTTTGGGACGGTTTTTGTCTTTCGCATATAATACTGGCTGCCCGATAATGATATGGTCAGCGATGAAATTTCCCGATGGATTTCGCTCATTTGCCGGACTGCGTATCTGCGGAGCAGTTTCGGTATGTTGTGATGGTTCGTTCCGTACACCACTTGCATCCGGCTTGACCTCCTGCCTTTCATTCTCCTTTTCGGCAACTTCCGGAGTAGGCGGAGCAAGTTCCAACTGAATCTTTCGGTCGAGGGCGGCAAGCTCGGACTTCAACTGCTTCAGTTCGTCCTCTTTCTTCCACATCTTGCCCGCTATCTCCTGCAACTGCGGAATCTCCTTTTCCAGCACCTCGTTCTTAGACTTGTACTGGTCGATGATGGACGGAATCCTCTCCAATGCGTTCAGAAAGTTACGTGCGGCGGCTAACGGGTCAGCCATCGCCAGATGTCCGTTGTTGTAGGTGTACTTGTAGTTCCCTTCCACCACAAAGCGGTTGTCAGTAAACTCCAACCCTTCTTTGAGTATCCGCTCGCTGACCACCTTTATCGGAAAACCGTAAAGTTCCCCGACAGCCTTGTACAGTCCGCCTGTCGTGGCGTTCTTGGCGATTTCCTGCAAACGCTTTCCGAGAACTTTCTCATCGGTTGAATCCACGCCGTCCACTTTGACAAGATTAAGGCGGCTACCTTCCTTATCCGTCTGCACAACGGAAAGAAAACGGTTCCAGTCCTCCGTCATGGCTTCGATGACCGCCGTGTTGTTGCACAGTTCTCCCGTTTTGGATTCCAGTTTGAACTCCGAATCGCGCTTGCCCTTGTTGAACGACTTACGTTCCCCTTCGAGCGAGGCGATACGCTTCTCTAATTTCGCCTTGTCGAGCAGGTCAGTATTGCCGGATAGCAACGCCATATACTCCGAGAAGTTCATGCCCGATTTCTCGTCCATCGCCCCCTCATCAATGGTACGTGCGCCCATAGCCCCGCTTTTGAGCTGCGAGATGAACGTCTGCTTGCAGTGCAACAGGTTAAACTTGTAGCTGTCTAACGACTTCTCCACGGCATAGATAATGACATCCACGTTGTTCCCGGCAAAATGCTTGGCAATCTCATTGCCCGCCCTGACTCCGCGACCGTCACGCTGTTGCAGGTCGGACGGTCGCCACGGCGTATCGAGGTGATGGATAGCCACACACCTTTTCTGTGCATTCACACCCGTTCCGAGCATGGAGGTGGAACCGAACAATACACGCACCGTCCCGGCGTTCATGGCGTCTATTACTGCCTTGCGTGCTTGTCAGTCTTGCATTCCTGAATGAAGCGCACTTCGCTTGCCGGTATGCCGTAGTCCTCCGTCAGCTTCCGCTTTATCTCGCTGTACACGTTCCACCCGTCGCCCGGCTGGTACGTCCCCAAATCAGAGAATACGAACTGCGTTCCCTTGTGCGCGTCGTATTTATGGTAATACTCCGCTATCATCTTGGCGCAGTGGCTCGCCTTGTTGTCGGGATGGTCTTCGTAATTGGGGTCTATCATACGCATATCCAAAGCCATCTTCCGCGCGTAGTCAGTGGCGATGAGCATTTTCGCCTTTTCCTCCGTTTCCGACAAAGGCAACCTGCCAACAGTGTGGCGTCACCCGTCTTGGCAAATTCCATCAGTTGTTTGATGAAATACTCTTGGTCGGGCGTAGGCGGTATATTGTGCAGTATCTCGTTTTTGCTCGGACGGTCCACACCCACATCCTCCGCCGTGCGGTAATCGGTGATTTCGTTGTAGAAGGCGGCAAGCTCCGGTACTTTGATGAAGTAGCGGAAACGCTCTTTTTGCACCACATTGTTCGTTACATTGAACTCAAAGTCGGTCGTCTTCTTTGCAAAAATCGCCGCCCATGCGTCGAAGCACCGAATATCCTGCCGTTCCAGTTCCTTCGGGCGCAGATACTTGAAGAGCAGGTACAATTCCGTCAGGCTGTTGGAAATGGTTGTGCCGGACAGGAACGTAGCCCCCAAGTCCTTGCCCGTGCGCTCCTGTATGGTGCGTATGGCAAAGAGCATATTCAGGGCTTTCTGGCTTCCCTCCGAGTTTCCCAACCCCGCCACACGGTCATGTCGGGTGTTGAAAGTCAAGTTCTTAAATTGGTGGCTCTCGTCTATGAAAATGTGGTCGATGCCCATCTGCTTGAAGTCCACCACGTCATCCGTGCGCGACTTGATGGCGTGTTCCACTTTCTCTAACTTTGCCACAAGGTTGTGCTTGCGCTTCTCCAATCCTTTCAGCATCGCCCGCGACACGTTCTTGCCTTGCTGCCGCAAGACTTCGAGGTTTTCCTCCACCGTGTCAAGCTCCGCTTGCAGGATGCGCTGTTGCAACTCCGGTGACTGCGGAATCTTGCCGAACTGGTCGTGCGACATGATGACGCAATCGTAGTCGTTGTTCTTGATGTTGTTGAAGAAACGCACGCGGTTGGCGGTCGAAAAGTCCTTTTCCGAAGCGTAGAGGATACGGGCATTCGGATATGCCGCCTGATAGGTGGCGGCAATCTCCGCCACGTTCGCCTTCAAGCCGATAATCATCGGCTTATGCGCCAAGTTCAGACGCTTCATCTCATGCGCTGCAATGCACATTATCAGTGTCTTACCTGTTCCGACTTCATGGTCGCATATTCCGCCGCCGTTCTGTTTTATCATCCAGACGCAATCCTTCTGCGACGGATAAACGCTTTGAATACCACGGCTTGCCAATCCTTTCAGATTGAGGTCGGGAAACGTCTGGTGCGAGCGTCATACTTCGGGCGCACGAAACAGTTGAACTTGCGGTTATACATCGTTGTCAGCCGTTCTTTGAACTGTGGCGACTGCTCTTCCAGCCATTCCGAGAACCCGTTGCGTATCTCGTCTATCTTGGCGTTGGCAAGCTGTATGCCCTCACTGTCACGCACCTTAATGTCATTGCCGTTCTCGTCCTTGCCGATGGATTTCATCATGTCAGGGCAGGTGTTGTGCAGGGCGTGTTTCAACAGGTGCATACCGTCATAGTTCCGGTAATAGCCCTTTACCAGAAACTCGTCCGTGATCTTCATGGTGCGGTAGCCACACGCCACGGAAAACTCGTCCATGCTGGCGGAATAGGCGATTTTCACGTCCGTGTCGAAAAGATGGCTCATGTAGGCGGCATATACGCCCGTGGGAATCCAGCGTTCACCGAAGTTAAAGTCGAGGTCTTCAAAGGCGATACGCTGCGGTTCGGCTTCCTTCAAAGCCTCCAAAGCCTGTTTCACCTCCGGTAATCTTTCGTTTTCCGGATTGCCGTCTATCCATGCCTCTATGCGTCTGCCTTCTCTATCACGTTCCCGGCGATGAAGCGGTCTTTGATCTCTAACCGGTTACGAGCGGATTGTAAAAGATACGTCCTTTGAGGGCATTGAGAAGTTCCTCTTCCGTAGTGTCGGTTATCCCCCGCATATAGTCGAGATTGACCGTACCGTACTTGTTGAGCGATGCGGACAAGGCTTCTTCGGGAGAGCCGACATTGGCGTGGTTCTCCACCGAGAAAGAAACAGGACGGTCGAAGATGTCCGCCTTGACGAACTTGCCGTCCTCCGCACGTTCCAACGAAAGGATGTCGCGTCCTCCGGCATCCATCATTACTAACTTCACATTCTGTTTGGCATTGAGGTTGCCATAACGCATGACAAACTCGTCGTAACAGGTGTTCAGGTGTTCACGCCAAGGTACATGTTCCTCGCGTCTGTTCGATTCATAGCGGTACAACCGCTCGTATGCGTCACGGAGCGATACATACAGCAACGCTTTCTCTTTCTGATAACCTGTCAGTCCAAGCGGCTGGAAGGTCGCACCGTAGGGAGTGATGTCCTTCAGATAACCGATGTCACGTGCCCTGTTTGCCACCAGCGAACCTTCACGCAGGTGCATTTCCGGCGTGCGGTGATAGGGATGCGGCGTAAGGTCGGGGGCTTCCTCCTTCGGTTTTTCCGTTTCAAATTCCGGGAATAGTGAAGTGGTTGCTTTCTCACTTGGGCTATTGTCCGTAACAGGAACGGGAGTTGCCTCCGGCTGTGCTTCGGGTTGTTTTGCTGCTTCCTTTTGCTCCGATTTGTTATCCGATGAAGGCACAAAGGCGGGATTCAGCGTGTCCTTGACACCCGACTTTTTCAGTTGTTCCTGTCTGTGCCGTTCCGCTTCAAGCCGTAGAGCCTTGCGCCGTTCCGGTGTCAGGCTCATCATCGTTTCATAGAAGCCGTTGATGGGCGGATTGGTTTCCCAGTCCAGTGTTGCATAGATGTCGTCAGGGTCGCTTTGTCTCCCGGCATTTTCCGGCTTTGCTCCTTGCTTTCGGTTGCAGGCTTGACGGATTCAACAGGAGGTGCAGCCGTAACCTGTGGCTTCTGTTTGGATGGTACACGCTTTGCCTTGTTTTCCTTTTTGGCTGCCTTCTTCTTTTTGGCAGGTTCTTCTATGGGCATACCCCAAAGGTCAAGCAGAGTGAGCTGAACGGCATTTGAATGATTCGTTTGGCGTGGCTCAATCTCCGGCTTTTCGGCTATGGGTTGCGGTTTTTCGGCTTGGGCTTCTTCCGTCCGTACCGTAATTGTCACTTCCGGCTTCATGGCAGGCTGTTCCGGTTTGACTTCAACGGCAACCGCTTTTTGCTCCCTCGCTTGCCCGATTGCGCCCGAATACAAGCGCATGACAAGCCTCATGTGGCAGTCCTCGTCAAGCATACGTCGCAAGTCCTCCGCGATACCTGCGGTTTTCCTCTCGTGCAGATAAACCATAGCGGCTTGCCATAAGGGTCGGTATCGAGTTTTGCGGTCGTATGCACGATACGTTCGGGATGATGGATGAAATAGGCGTTGTCCGTCAGGTTTGTCTTCGTATCCGTCTGTATCACGGTCAGCAGCCGTTCATCCTGTGACAGTTCTGTCTTGTGCAAGTTCTTTTGCAGGATTATCAGGTCGCTGCCTACCTCTGTCCCCGCGTTGTCCGAAAACAGGTTGTTGGGCAGGCGGATTGCCGATACCAGATTCGCCTGACTGAAAAGTTCATTGCGCACGGAGGTCTTGGCACTGTCCAGCACTCCCTGCGACGTGATGAAAGCCACGATGCCGCCGTCGCGCACCGTGTCCAGTCCTTTTAGGAAAAAATAGTTGTGGATGGCTTTCTGTGCCGAGCGTCTGCCGAAAGATTCGCTCCTTTGAAATTCAGCGTCAAACACGGCTATGTCACCGAACGGGATGTTGGACACCGCCAAGTCGAAATAGTTGTTGAACGGCTTTTCGATTTTCTCAAAACCGTCTATACGCATCTTTTTGTCGGGGTGAAGCTGTCGCAGGATAGTACCCGTGAGGAGGTCTTTTTCAAATGCCATCACATCCGCGTCAGGATTGTGCCGCAGCACGGCGTCCACGAAAACGCCGACACCGGCCGACGGCTCCAGCACACGCGACGGGCGGACACTGTAATCCGCCAGCACATCGGCTATGGTGTCTGTTATCTCTTTCGGTGTGTAGAAGGCTGTCAGCACGGACGCTTTCAGCGAATCCACAAACCGTTTGTACTCCAAGTCGTCCCGGCTGTTATCCCGTATCAGCCTGTGCAGTTCCACGGTAGGGGCAAACAGTTCGAGGTCGGATTTCGCCCAATGGACGGCATCCGTCAGTTCCTTTGCAGGGTTCAGAATACATTTCAGGCCGCCGAAACCGCAATATTTCCGGAGTATTGCCCGTTCTTCGGCTGTCGCCACTCTCTGCTCCCTATCAAGGATGAATGCCGTCCGTATCGCCTCGATGTTGTCCAGCAGTTTCTGTTTGCGGTTAAACGCCATACTCCTCCAGATAGAGAACGACAGCCCCCGTCAGCTCCGTGTAGAGCAGGTCATAATCGGGCGACAGGGCGAAATTGTCGTCCGAGAGGTCATAAATGGAGAATACGTTTCCGACAAGTGGCAGCAGTTTTCGGGTAAAAGATTCACGCTTCGCTTCCGGCACGTCATCGGAAAACTCGTTCTCTACGACTTCGCGGAGGATGGCGTACTTGGAGTAGTGAAGCCCCTCCAGCAACGTGCGCATCGCCAGTTCCTGCGCACCCTCGGCGGGATAGCTTCAAGCCTTGCCCATTCATACGTTCCGGCGGCACGGTCGGCGCGTTCACGGATGAAGGCTTCGTCGGTCGCTTGTTCAAATTTGTTCGTTCTGAGATAGTCCAGCAGGTACAGACCGTAGTAGGAAAAGTCGGTTTGTCCCTCGTTTTTCTTCTTGTTGTTCATTACTTTGGAATTTAGTGGATTGGTAAATCATGACCGGGATAATTGTCTGAAAGGAGAAAGAAAAGGCACTCGGTATCCCTCCGAGTGCCACCACTAAGTCCAAAGTATGAGTGTAATCCGGTATCGAAGAACAGTTCATTACTCTGAATCAGTGGCAAAGTTAATACTATTTCTTCCGTCCTGAAAATTTCTTGGTCGTTTTCCTTTCGGGGAACACGAAAGTCGTGTTGTAGTCTCCGTCAAAGGCAACCACGGCATCGAAGCTCTTGCCCTGCTTGCTCTTGAAGCCTTTGAGCAGTTTCGTGTGTCCGTCGGTGAGCAGGTCTTTGATCTCGTCATCGGTGAGGGTACGGTTTGCCTTCAGGCGGAACACGGGCAGCCCGCACTCCGCGTTGTCGCAGCGAACGACCTTGCCGTAGAACTGCATACTGCCCGTCCCGCACTTGGGACACTTACAACCGGAATCCCTGCGGGCGAACAGCTTGTCGCACGAGAGCAGTTCGGAGGTAATTTCCCGCGTGTACGCCTCTATCTCCTTGCGGAAGGTTTCGGCAGGTAGTTCCCCGCGCTCGATGCGTGCCAGTTCCTTCTCCCATTCGCCCGTCATGGCAACGTCGGCGATGCGCATCGTCTTCACAACCGAATAGAGGGCAAGTCCTTTTTCGGTGGGTACAAGTGACTTCTTGCAACGTTCCATATAACCGCGTTTGAAGAGCGTTTCGATGATGGCGGCACGGGTGGCGGGTGTGCCGATGCCGCAGTCCTTCAATGCCTGCCGCAGCACATCGTCCTCAATCTCCTTGCCCGCCGTTTCCATAGCGGACAGCAGGGTGGCTTCGGTATGCAGCGGTTTGGGCTTGGTCTTGCCCTCCGTGATGGAGGCGGCTTTCAGTGTCAGCGTATCGCCTTCCTGCCAGCCGGGATGGTGGTTCCCTCTTTTTCTTCCTCGCCATAGACGGCACGCCACCCGGCTTGCCTGATGATGCTGCCTTTTGCCACGAACTCCACTCCGGCACACTCCGCCGTGACAGTAGCGGTGTCTTTGACGCATTTTTCAGAGAAAGCCTCAATCATGCGTCCGGCAATCATCTGATAGATGATATTGTCCTCTTTGGATAGAAACAGCGGTTTCTCGCCCGTAACGAGCAGGGCATGGTGGTCCGTTACCTTACCACCGTCCACGCTGCGGCGTGTCGGCACGGCTTTCTGCTGCACCTTGTCCTTCCATTCGGGCAGGTTGCCGATGAAGGCGAGCAGCTTGGGGATTTCCGTGAACACGTCTTCGGGAATGTAGCGGCTCCCGGTTCTCGGATAGGTGATGAGTTTCTTCTCGTAGAGCTTCTGCGCGATTTCAAGCGTCTGTTCCGCCGTGAAGCCGTGTTTGGCGTTGGCTTCCTTCTGGAGCGTGGTCAGGTCGTACAGAAGCGGAGTGTCCTCTATCTTCTCCTTGCGTTCTGCTTTCGTGACAATAGCAAAGCCAGCTTCCTTCACCTTATTATATAGCGTTGTGGCAGGCTCTTTCTCTTTCCATTTCTCGGAAGAAGAGAATTTCACCACTTCGCCGTTGCCATCGTCTGCGGCAATATGGAGCTGCCAGAACGGTTCCACCGTGAAACGGCGGTTCTCCCAATAGCGTGCGCACACCATCGCCAGCGTGGGCGTCTGTACCCGTCCGATGGAGTACGTGCCGTGTCCAGCAGCGATGGAGAGTGCCTGCGTGCCGTTGATGCCCACAAGCCAGTCGGATTCGCTCCGTGCTTTGGCGGCAAGATAGAGGTTGTCATACTTGCTCCCTTCTTCGAGGTTGCGCAGTCCTTCGCGGATAGCCTTGTCGGTAAGAGAGCTTATCCAAAGGCGCACGAAAGGCGTGGTACATCCGGTGTAATGGTAGAGGTATCGGAAGATAAGCTCACCTTCGCGTCCTGCATCGGTCGCCACGATGATCTGTTCGCTATCCTTGAAAAGACGGCTGATGATTTTTATCTGCGACACCACGCCGCTGTCGGGCTTGTAGCCTTATCAGTCTTTTCCTGACGGGGAATGAGCGTGAAGGTTCCGGGGATGACGGGCAGGTTGTCGCGGACGAAGCCGCGTATGCCGTAGCGTCGGGCATGGCAAGTTGGATGAGGTGTCCGAATGCCCATGTCACGGCGTAGCCGCTTCCCTCGAAATATCCTTCCTTTCTTTTTGTCGCGCCTACGATGCGGGCGATTTCACGTGCCACGGATGGCTTTTCTGCAATGATTGTCTTCATGCTGATTACTTTTTTATGAATTGTTACTTTGGATTTAGTGGCGGACACGGGATGTTACATCTTCATGCCCTTGTTGTTTTTCTTCTGAGGCTTCTCCTGCTGCTTTTGCTGTTTGTCGTCTTTCGGGGCGGTCTGTCCTTTTTGCAATGGCTCTTTCAGGTTCTTGGTCGCCTCGTTGGTCTTTCCTTCGCTGTTCACCGCCACCTGCGTGCGGCTCTCGTTGGACGGGGCAACCTTTTGCGCATTGTCGGGGTTGGTGTCGTAGCGGTACGGGCGTCCCTTCTCCGGGTTGAACTTGATGTACATCGTGGCATGGAAGCCTGTTTGTCGGTCACGTTCTCCAGCTTGATCGCCTTACCCGCTGCGTAATCGGCTTTCTGTTGTTCGGTAAAGTTTACGCCGCTCCATTTGCTGATGGGTCGGATGCTGCCGTCGGCGTTCGTCCACGTGTTGCGGCGTTGCTCTTTCTGTGGGGCTGCGGAATTTTCCATGCCCTGAGCCTGTCCCTGCGTGGGATTGTTCTTGGCTTCCTGCGTCTGGGCGGTACGGGGCGACTTGCCGGTTCCCGGCACGAACTCCACGCCCCGCTGCTCGACGTTCACTTGCAGGGTGGTGACGAACTTCCTGCCGTCGTTGCGTTCGATGAGTTTGTCGCGCACGGGTAGCCCGGCACGCAGCATATCCTGTTCCTGCTTGGTGATTTCCGTCTTTCCGATGCGCTCCGGTATGCGCACCTTGTTTGCGGGAATGTCCGTGATTTCATTCGTCTTGCGGTCTATGCTGATGAACGAGGGGATGATTTCACCCGTTTCCCTGTCCACGATGTCCACGACCCTGCCGAGGTTGCCCGTTTCGCGAAGGTTCTTACGGTCTTCGTCGGAGAACTTGTGTTCCTTGTACTCGTCGAGTTTCTGCTCCTTACGGATGAAGTGCGGCACGAGGCTGACATTGCCTTCACCGTCTTTCTTGAAGGAAAGGCGGGCGTCCAGCTCGAAAGCCTCGCCACCGAACTTGGGCGACACTTTCACCAAATCGGATTTGCCATAGTTGAGCATCTTGGTAAGGTCGCCGGACTTTTCAAGGTCGTCACGTTTCACGCCCCATTTCTCTTCCAGTTCCTGCCAGTTGATTTTGCTCTCGTCGATGGGCTGGTAGCCCCGTCTGCCCTGCGCCTGTTGTTGCGGGCTTTCCTGATTCTGTTCCTGTTTCTTTTCCATTTCCTCCTGTTTTGGGGTTTCTTTGGGTTGCTCTTCCTGCTTTTGTTCCGTCTTCTCCGTCTTTCCGGCGGTCTGTTCTTCCTTTACCTGCTTTTCGTAGCCGGAAGTGTCCACTTTGTGGGGCGAGAGCAGTTCCTTGTTGGCTCCGGGGTCTTTCAGCAAGTCCTTCATCACCTCCAGCAGTTTGTCGGCTTGGTCTGCCGCGACACGGTAGAAACCGAAGCGGCTGGGTTCCTTGCACTGCCGGAAGAAGTTTTTGAAGAAGTTGTCCAGCACGTCGCCGTGGCGGTCGAATTGCAGGAAACTCTGCGCATTCTCCGCTTTCGCGGGGGTACGCTTGGGGGAACCGTCGGCATCCAGCCCGGCTACCACGCTGATCTCGCCCGTCTTCTCGTCACGGACTATCAGCACGTCCTTTTCGCTTTTTTTCTTTGCCATTTGAAAAATGTTTTAATGGGTTATTTTTGAAAGAAATTATGGATACGAGCCTTGTAGAAGGCTATATCTTCTTTTCGGAAATCCTTTACGTGTCCGGAAAGGAACGTCAGCACGTCCTCCTCGCTGTAATAGGTCTTTTTGCCGAGTGTCTTATACGGCAACGCGCCGATACTGCGGTAGCGTTGCAGGGTACGCTTGCTGATCTGGAGCAGCATACAGAGGTCTTGGTTGTCGAACATCCTGATACGTTCTATCGGATTCGGAGCTTTGCCGGACGGCTGCAAAGAGAGCAGTAGTTCGTCCTGACGGTCGATCCGTTCCATCAGTTTCTGCATCCAGCTCTCGAAATTGTTTCGGGTAAGCAGTTCCATACGTCACGTCCTCCTTCCTTTGGGTTTGCCGCCGCCCGTGCGCAGCGTATGGTTGCGTTTCAGTTCCGTAGGTGTTGCCGCATCCTCAACTATGGTGCAGTCCGCAAGCAGGCGGTCGATTTCTGACTGGCGGTAACGGCACTTGCCGCGCAGCACCACATAGCCGATGCGATGCTCGCTGCGCATACGCTGGAGGGTGCGGGTACTCACATTCAGCAGGTGCGCCGCCTCACGGGTGGTGAGCAACCTGTCTGTGGATTTTTCCTTTCTTTCGCCGGAAACGGCACGCACGTGTGCCGCTATTTCGGCTATCTGTTCCGTCAATGCGGTGAAAGCGGAACTTTCCATCGTTATTACTTTCATATTCAGTCCTTTCTTTTGGTTTATTTGCATGAACATAGGCTGCGCCTCGGCATACCGTTCAAGCGAGCTTGACGTTCTGCGCTCGGCTTGCGCTATGTTTCTGCGGCAAAATTCGGCAATAAACAAAAGGGGCTTTAACAGCTCACTACGTGTCTCACGTAAGATTTTTATCGGAAATGGCTCCGTAACCCGGACAGACGGCGCAACATACAGCCTTTCAGCGGAAAACGATATGCGTTCATGAGGATGGCGTTACCTTTGCGGCAAACTCTAAAAATATTTTGAATATGGAAATTGTATCTATCGAGAAAAAGACCTTCGAGATGATGCTGGCGTCCTTCAGCGCCCTCTCGGAGAAGGTTGCCGCCCTGAGGCGCAAGAGCGACGGCGGACGGCTGGAAAGGTGGCTCACGGGTGAGGAAGTCTGCGGGCAGTTGAGAATCAGCCCGCGCACGTTGCAGACGTTGCGCGACAGGCGGCTTATCGGCTACTCGCAGATAAACCGCAGGGTCTATTACAAGCCGGAAGAGGTCAGGAGCTGATTCCGCTTATCGGTACGCTCTATCCCGGCGGCAGATAATATTATTATTCACCCACTGAATCCAAAGTTATGATGAACGAGAACAACGATGTTTTACACTGGAGGACGAGCCGCTTGCCACCGTGGTGCAGAATATGCGCAAAGGCTCTAAATGGCTCTCCGCATTTTTGGAAAGTTACCGTCCGCCGCTGGACGGGGAACGTTACCTGACGGATAGGGAGGTGGCGGAGCTGCTCCGTGTGAGCCGCCGTACCTTGCAGGAATACCGCAACAACAGGGTGCTGCCCTTTATCCTTTTGGGAGGAAAGGTACTTTACCCCGAATCGGGATTGCGTGAACTGTTGGAGGCGAATTACCGAAAGCCAATGGAATAAAGACTGCATGAAAACAAAAAAGGAAACGGACAGCCCCGATGGAGTTGTCCGTTTCCTTTTGTTTCGTCTATATATATGTTCAGCAATACCCGGCTTTCCCGTTCTGTATGAACATCACATATGCCTGTCGTTTTTCTTTCGAGAGAGCTTTGCCTACCAGCCACGTGCGGAACACGTGCGTGCAGTAGGTATTCAATCTGAAAGCGACCGGGATGATTATCTCAAGCGAGTAAACATCCGCATACAGACCGTTTTCAAGCTGAATGTAGCGGCATACCTCGTAGTCACTCAACACGTCCGCTTTGAGGATGGCTTTGATGGCGGCATTCACTGCCGGGACACCCGTGTGGAACAGTCCGGCGATTTCTCCGGCGGTCATCCATACTTCGTTACCGGTTACGCTGACTGCCTTGTCCTCAATGATGATTATGTCACGTTTCATGGCTTCTCTGTTTTAGATGGTACAACCTGCAAATTCCTCGATTTGGTTCAATCTTGCGGCAAGGTTCTCCATGTCTTGATTGAGCTTCTCTTTGGTTATTTTCGCGTATATCTGCGTTGTCTTTATGCTCTTGTGTCCCAGCATGGAGCTGACCGTTTCGATGGGTACGCCGTTGGAGAGGAACACCGTCGTGGCTGCCGTGTGACGACTTTGATGCCATGTGATATGCTTGGTGATACCGCAACGCTTGGCGACGGCACGGATTCCGTACAGGCAGGTCATGTAGTGTGGGACAGGGAATATCCTGCCGTCCTCGCACAGTCCCCGGTACTTGTCGATGATGCGCTTCGCTATGTCGAGCAGGCGGATGTTGGACACCACGCCTGTCTTCTGGCGGTTGATGTTTATCCACTCGTGTTCGTCGAAGTAGGTGCGGATATTCTCTTCCGTCAAGTTGCGCATATCGGCGAACGACAAGCCCGTAAAGGCGCAGAACAGGTATAAATCGCGGTACAGTTCCTGTTTGGCGTTCTTCAGTTTACCTTCCATCAGCAGGCGGATTTCATCTTTCGTCAGGAAGCTGCGCACCGTTTCCTCTTTCTTGATTTCATACTCGCGGAACGGGTCGCGCGTGAGCCACTCGTTGTTGATGGCGATGAACACCATCGTCCGAAGCGGGCAGACATACAGCCACACGGTGTTGGTGCAGCAGTGTTTGTCCGTGCGCAGGAACATCTCGAAGTCGGAAATGAAAGCGGGTGTAAGCTCTTTCAGTGCGATGTCCTTCACGTGGTAGCGGATGGTGAGGAACTCTTGCAGGTGCTTGTAAACGGTCTTGTACTTCAAGAGCGTGCCTTTGGCTTTCATGCCTGCCTCCACCTGCTTGGCATAGTCCTCGTTATGCTGTTGGAATACCTGCATCAGTGTGTGGTAGCGGTGTTCCAGTCCGAGAAAGGCGTTCTTGACTTTTTCTGCCGTGACAAAGTTGTCACGCTCCATGATTTCCTGATAATGCCTGTTGATGCGCACACGCATCTTGTCAAGCATACGGTTCGTTTCAAGTGCCGCCGTGCTTCTGCCCGTGACACGTCCCCCTTTGGTGTCCCACAGTTTGGGATCGACGGTCAGTTTGCAGCTGAACTGCGTCTGGCTGCCGTCCACCGTGATGCGTCCCATGACGGGCACTGTCCCGTCCTTTTTCACTACCTGACGTTTGAGGTAGTAGATAACTGAAAATGTACTCTTCATCGTCCTTAATTTTTTTAGGTTCAAAATTAGTCGGTGAAGAATCCTTCGTCGGTACGCAAAACACGGAGGAACGGTGCAATCTTTTTCCGTAACCGGATTTGTCGCGTGAGTTGTCAGTAACTCACTATATCACAATGCCTTGTTTTGCCATTCTTACCCATTTCGTCACTTATATAGTGGGGTTACGAACAAGTAACGTAGCGACGTCTTGATTTGGCTTCGGCAAGGATTGTGGTGGCGTTGGAGATAATCGGCAGCTTAAATGAAACCTCTGTAAATCAATTCTATTACTTCATTCTTCCGTATTCCACTTTTTTGTAGTAACTTTGCTCTTGCATAAAAAAGAAAAGACAATGAAAAAGTTCATGAAAGGAGTCCGGTTTACTCCTAAAAACTATTCCGACGAAGTAGAAGCCAAAATTCAACATTATAAGAAAGAAGGATATAAACTGCCGATGCGAAGCGCACTCCGCACCGAGGAGCAGTTGGCCGGTATCCGCGCAAGCGCCAAAATCAACACTGCCCTGCTGGATTATCTCTCCGAGAACATTCGCGAAGGCATGTCCACAGCTGAAATTGACCATATGGTGTATTGCTTCACCACAGACCACGACGCCATCCCCGCCCCCTTCATGTACGAAGCTTCCCCAAAAGTGTGTGCACCAGCATCAACGATGTAGTGTGCCACGGCATTCCCAGCACCAGGGAATTCCTGAAAAGCGGTGACATTGTAAATGTCGATGTATCCACCATTTACAAAGGTTACTTTGCCGACGCATCACGCATGTTCATGATTGGCGAAGTCAGCCCCGACATGCAGAGACTGGTACAGGTCACCAAAGAATGCCGTGACATAGGCATACAGACCGCACAGCCCTGGGCACGCCTCGGTGACGTAGGCGCCGCCATCCAGGAGCATGCGGAAAAGAACGGATACAGCGTGGTACGCGACCTCTGCGGACATGGCTGCGGCGTCAAGTTCCACGAAGAACCGGATGTGGAACACTTCGGCAAACGTGGTACGGGCATGCTGATAGTGCCGGGCATGACGTTCACCATCGAACCGATGATTAACATGGGAAGCTACGAAGTCTTTATCGACGAAGCCGACGGATGGACCGTCTGCACAGACGACGGACTGCCTTCTGCCCAATGGGAAAGCCAAATCCTGATTACTGAAGACGGAAACGAAATATTGACACAATAAGGCGGACACTTCAAAACACCTATGGAGATAGTATTACTGATTATAGGGATAATCATCGGAACCGTAGTCGGCTATCTGGCGGCAGACCGCAAGTCTGCCGCACTGAGGGCGGAAATCAGCGGGACAAAGAAGGAAATAGAATTATTGAAGCTGCAGAAGGAAGAAGCCGAAGCGTTGTACAAGCGCATGAACACCGAGTTCGAGAATCTCTCCAACCGTATCTTCCAGAGCAAAGCCGAAGACTTTACCAGGCTGAATGCCGAACACCTGGGCAATCTGCTCCGTCCGCTGGGCGATAACCTGAAGGACTTCCGCCAAAAGGTGGAACAAGTATACAGCACCGAAGCCAAAGAACGCTTCTCGCTGGGTGAACGCATCAAGGAACTGGTGGAACTGAACAACCGCCTCAGCGAAGATGCCAACAACTTGACCGTGCCCTGAAAGGAGACTCCAAAATGCAAGGCAACTGGGGCGAAATGATTCTGGAACGTCTGTTGCAAGCCTCCGGACTGATTGAAGCGAACACTACTTCCGCCAGGAGTTTCTAAAAGACGAACGGGGCGAAGCCATCATCAACGAGGAAAGCGGGCAGAAGATGCAGCCCGACATCATCGTGAAATACCCCGACGAACGGGAAATGATTATCGACTCCAAAGTGTCGCTGACTGCCTATGCCGCCTACACCTCTGCCGAAAGCAAGGAGGAGCAGGCACACTTCCTGAAAGCACACCTGCAATCTGTCCGCTCCCACATCGACGAGCTCAGCCATAAAGACTACTCGCATTACGACGCCCAATCACCGGATTTCGTTATGATGTTCATCCCCACCGAAGGTGCCTACCTCCTCGCCATCCAAAGCGATGCCCACCTCTGGAATATGCCTACAACAAAAAGGTGGTACTAATGAGCCCCACCAACCTGATTAGCGCCCTGCGCCTCTCGCTCGACCTTTGGAAGAAGGAGAACCAGGTAAAGAATGTGCAGGCCATCATCAAGCGCGGCACCATCTTATATGAAAAGATTGCAGGCTTTACCGACACCTTCCTCGGTATCGGCGACCGGCTGGCCAGCCTGCAAAGGGATTACGACAAAGCCTTCAACCAGCTCTCGGACGGTAACGGCAGCGTAGTGCGCCAAGCCGAAATGCTGAAAGGCATGAGCCTCACTCCCAAGAAACGCATTTCTCCAAGATTGCTGCCCAAAGATACCATTCAAGAAGAAACAGAAGAGGAAAACGATAACATTCAATAAAACATCCAACATGAAAACTCTGAAAGACCGCATTCTCCTTCACCAAGAACCATTCATACGAGGTCTGTGTCAACAGGAATTACCACCGGAGAAGTAACAGCCATTCTGGCAAATGCACCGATTCATATCAAGGAATAAAGAAAAAGCGACGAAGAATCCACTCCACTTTCTTTCAATAGAGAGGAAATGCCCCGAACAAAAACTCCGGCAAAGCCCTGAAGCCAAGCCGGAGTTTTTTTATCTCAAGACGGACAAGGAAGATTATCCACCGAAATTATCGAACATCAGGTTCTGAGCCGGAACGCCGAGGTCGTCGAGCATCTTCTCAACAGCTTTCGACATCGGACCGGGACCGCACATGTAGTATTCGATGTCTTCGGGAGCTTCGTGGTCTTTCAAGTAAGTCTCGTAAATTACGTTGTGTACGAAGCCCGGAGTATACTTCACGCCCGCTGCATCGGCTGCCGGATCGGGACGGTCCAGTGCAAGATGGAACTTGAAGTTGGGGAAATCCTTTTCAATCTGCAGGAAGTCTTCCAGATAGAACACTTCATTCAATGCACGTGCACCGTAGAAGTAATTCATCACGCGGTCTGTAGTGTGCAGTGTCTTCGTCATGTGCATAATCTGTGCACGCAACGGAGCCATACCGGCACCACCGCCGACCCACATCATCTCCTTCTTGGAGTCGAATATCGGATGGAAGTCTCCGTAAGGGCCACTCATGGTTACCTTATCACCCGGTTTCAGGGTAAAGATATAAGAAGAAGCGATACCCGGCATTACATCCATGAAGCCCGGGCCCTGGTCTTTCGGCTTGAACGGAGGCGTGGCGATACGTACCGTCAGCATAATGCGGTCGCCTTCGGCAGGATAGTTGGCCATAGAATAGGCACGGATGGTTTCTTCGTCATTGCGGCACTTCAAGCCAGCAGACCGAATTTCTCCCATGCAGGCAGATACTCATCACCGATAAGGCTCTTGTCGATGTCCTTATCATAATCCATCGAATATTTAGGAATCTTAATCTGCGCATAAGAACCCGGAACGAAATCCATGTGCTCGCCTTTGGGCAATGCAACGATGAACTCTTTGATGAACGTAGCCACATTCTTGTTGGAGATAACCTCGCACTCCCACTCTTTTACGCCCAGTACGCTTTCGGGAACCTTGATGGCCATATCGCCTTTCACTTTCACCTGGCAACCCAGACGCCAGTGATCTTGTATTTGCTTACGGCTGAAGTGCGGAGTCTCAGAAGGCAAGATTTCACCCCCACCTTCCATTACCTGGCATTTGCACTGTCCGCAGGAACCTTTACCACCGCAAGCGGAGGAAAGGAACACACCGTTTACAGACAGCGTATTCAGCAATGTAGAACCGGAAGCTACGTCCAGTTCCTTGTCGCCATTGATAGTCAGTTTTACATTACCCGAAGGCACCAAGAAATTCTTGGCAACCAGCAGGATAACAACAAGCAGGATGACAACCACGAGGAATACTCCAATGCTTGCTAATATCATATTCATATCCATTGTTTTATTCCTTTCTTTTAGATGTTCAAACCAGAGAAACACATAAATGCCATTGCCATCAGACCTACAGTGATAAACGTGATGCCCAGTCCTTTCAGTGGAGCCGGAACGTCAGAATAGGCCATTTTCTCACGGATGGCAGCCAAGCCTACGATAGCCAGCAACCAACCGATACCGGAGCCCAACGCATAAGAGACAGCATCAGCAATGCCACCGATGAATTTCGGGTCGCTCTCACCCAGCGTGATGCGCTGCTGCATGAAAAGGGAAGCACCCATGATGGCACAGTTTACAGCAATCAGCGGCAGGAAGATACCCAGTGAAGCATACAGCGAAGGGCTGAAACGCTCTACAATCATTTCCACCAACTGAACGATAGCTGCGATTACAGCAATGAAAAGAATAAAGCTCAGGAAGCTGAGTCAACGCCTTCAATGATTGCGTTGGCAGCCAGCACCTTGGTCTGCAATAAATAGTTGACCGGAAGCGTAAACCACCAACACGAAA
>ENA-OQDW01000371-OQDW01000371.1-human-gut-metagenome-genome-assembly--contig:-NODE-371-length-19121-cov-2.000948_pt1 | contig 19121 bp, 18 predicted proteins | sample MGYA00242784_ERZ504613 | MGnify/ENA primary metagenome ERZ504613 (study PRJEB26092, sample SAMD00036330) | human gut metagenome | host: Homo sapiens | study: EMG produced TPA metagenomics assembly of... | reverse complement strand
ATCGTCTGCCTTAAAGAAACCCTTGATCTTTTTATGTCCCAGTTCCAGCAGATATTTTGTTACAAGATAGCCTCCCTGTGCATCATCCATAAGAATATGAGGTTTATCCCTCATTTCTGAATAGATTCCCTGAATAAACACATACGGAATTTCAAATTTATCCAGATTCTGATAAAGATTTCTGTGTTTACAGATCATCTCACTTTTGCTTGGTTCAATGATCAGTCCATCAATATCTTTCTTCAGAAGTTCCTCCAGACATCTGGCCTCTTTCTGTCTGCTGTTTGCTGTGTTTTTCAGGATAATACTGTAACCGCTTTCTGAAAGGACATTATCCATTCCCTGTATCAGTCTCGGAAAAATATAATCAGAAATATATGTGGTCACTACCGCAATATTCTTTGAATTCTTTATATGGCGCATATTCTCAGAGCAATAAGTACCTCTTCCGTGAAATGCCTCTACATATCCGTCCTGCTCCAGGATTCCCAGTGCTTTACGAACTGTATGTCTACTCAGGGAATATTTCTGTGAAAGCTCGTTTTCTGAAGGAAGCTTCTCTCCCGGTCGGATAGCTCCTGACATAATATCACTTCTGAGCTGTTCCATCAGTGAGAAATATTTCGGCTTTCCATTATCTGTCATGTCTTCTTCCCTCCTGTATTTAGGATACAACTTGTACGCACGTACGAACAAGTTGTTTTTATGCATAAATTATACAAAATATCGAGAGATTTTTCATTAGTTTTTTCCAAAGCACCTCGAGGGATAGTGATATGTGAACAGTAACAGTTCATCCTTTACGAAAGTTACCAATATCCGATTGATTTCAACATCACTTCGGCTCAGCTTTTTCTATACCATAACATTCATGGCAAATCCCATGTACCGCCATACGTATTTCTTTATCCAGACGTGAATTACAGGTGATCAGAGTCACCATTCTCTCCCTTTCATCAGGCTCTACTCCTGTGTCATACATGGAATTATTTTTCAATATAGATAATTGTCTCCTGTATGCAGGACTGGATAACTTGTATCCATATTCAAATGCCGGGCTTTGGAAGATGCCTGTTCCACAGAAAAAATTTTGTACAGAAACTTTCTTTTGGGTGTTGTGATCTCAATTTCAGGACATTTTTTCAGAAATTCAGGCTGTTCATAACGGTTCAGATTTGCAAACATCATATTACCTTCTATATTATGCCCGTAAAGAATACTGTGGGAATCTGTAAAATTCTTTTTTATGTCATGTTCCAGAAAAATACATCCAAACAGATCTTCCTCTCCTCTGAAATTATGTTTCAGGTAATATTCATCATCTGCCGCCTGAACTACAGGATAAGAAATATCGGCTCCCGGGACAGTAATCCAGGCAACTGTCTGAGAGTTGATCTTTCTTAAATTTTCCCAGGAAATCCCGAAGGATTCCCTGATTTCATCTGTACAGTTTTTGTTTTTTGATTCAGAAGATCTTCTCTGTTTTTTTCTGCGTTTTTTTTCACTGTTTTCTGTACTGCTGTCTTCATCAGTTTTTTGCCATCTGCCAATAATCCGGCACCTTCTCTGTTCTTCACCCCTGCCATTTGGGAAAGCTCTGCATATTCCTGCCTTGCTGCAAGATTCTGTTCATAACTTTTTATATAGAAGCCGGCACAATATATAAGAAGCCCAATTGCTGCTATGATCATACTTACTGCAAATGTTCTGAGTTTTTTCATTTCCGCGGCATACCCTTTATATTTCTTTTCCCGGAAACAGTTCTTCTGTAGATCACCACACCTCCTGTCAGCAGTCCCATTCCGATGAGTCCAAGAACAGCCATCATTTTAAACGGTCTGACATCTCCTGTTTTAGAACTTCCTGCCATGGAACCACCCTGATAGCTTCCATATCCACCGGAATATCCACCCGAATTTGCGTAACTGCTGCCTCCGCTTCCGGAAGTTGTGCCTCCATTATTTCCACCATTGTAAGATGCCAACGGTGCTTTCGTCGGTACAGGAGTCATTTTCGGGCAGGTTCCCGGTACAGATGGTGTTGGTGTGGCTTTTGGCTGCTCCGTCGGTTTCGGTACTTCTGTAGGCTTTGGTGTCTCTGTCGGCTTTGGTGTTTCTGTTGGTTTCGGTATTGCAGACGGTGTTGGTGTGGCAGTGGGTTCTGCTTCTGTTTTCACATATACCTCCTGCTGCGCCGCAGTTTCCGGTGAAATATCTCCTCTTGCTTTCGCTGTGTTTACAATTTTTTCAGGCTCTGTGCTTTCTGTTTTAAATACCACTTCATAGCAGACTTCAATTTTATCCTTATCTGACAACGATGCTCCTGTCTGAATTACAAATCCTGTATCATCTGCCTCTATTTTGGCATCTTTCAGCTCTATGCCGTTTTTCTTCACAAAAATGCTGTCTTTTACAATGGAAGCCCCTTGGGTTTCCAGTTTATCTTCGATAACAATATTCTGATCTGTGACATCCTCACGCAGTTGTCTTACTGTCAGTTTATAGTATCCTTTCTCACCGGACGCATACTCTTTCTTATCTGATTCCTTCACAATTTCCAGAATCGGACTGTGTACCTCTGTCTCTGTTTCCCCGGTTGCAGGTATCTTTTCACTGCTGTCTGCAACTGCAGTATTGTGCACTTTCTGTCCTGCCAGGCTGCATCAATCACCGCTGCCTGATATTCCACGATCATACTTTTCTGTTCCTGACAGTCCAGAGGATTATACATTACCTGCTCAAAAAGACCGCCTTTATCATTATCGCAGATACTATATCTGCTATCTCTGACCAGTGTCCTGCCTGTTGACATCAGGAAAGTATTATCATCATTGATCTGTACATCAGCATCTGCCACATTTCCTTTCTCATCCATCAGAATCACCGAATCTTTCAGAAGACGTACTCCCTGAGTATCGATCACATCCTGCAGAGTAACATTACGCGCCACACATCCGGTCTGCTCCTGTGTCAGGACAATGCGGTATGTAATAATATCACCATATTTGTAAAATGGTTTGTCCGTCGTCTTCTCTACTTTTAGAACAGGCGAGTTCACCCAGATTTTTGAGGAGTCCTTTACTTTCTGTGCATTATCTGCATATGCCTGTGCTGTATTTACAATCTCCATCCCATTTACGCTTTCCTGCGCAGTACAGCGGAAATTAACAGTCACAGGTGTCTGATACGGAAGATCTGAAATCGTCACGATCCAACCAGTTCCCTGACGTGTAACCTGACAGCTGACCGGTTTTTCCACTGTTTCTTTATAATTTTCCGGATTCAGCTGATTTCCTGCATCATCAGTTCCTGCCACCGGATTCTGAATAACAGCCGGAACACCGCTTACAGTAACAGCATCTTCAGCTCCGTCCAGAGCCAGCCCTTCAGGAAGGGAAAGATCACTGATCACAAGATTTCTTGCGATAGATCCCTTCTGAAGATTATTAACCGTAACCTGATAATTCACCTGTTCTCCTACCCGAAATTCATTTTCCGCACGTCCGTCCCCGGCTGCCAGATATGGATTCTGAAAACTTTTCTCAATAGAAAGAACTGCTGTATTTACATACACTTCTGCGTCATCCTGCGAAACAGGGGCATTCTGCGCCTGCACATTGGCAACATTAATGCTTTCCATTCCATTTGCCGCTTCCGTAACTGTGCAAAGGAAAGAAATCATAACCGGAGTATTTGCCGGAAGATCTGAAATGTTCAGTCTCCATCCGCTTCCCTCCTGAAGAAATTCATAATTCACTGGTTTCTCTGATGTCTCATTATAAAATTCCGGATTGAGCTGGTTCAAAACATCTTTGGTCCCTGCTGTCAGCTGCGTAATATTCTGTGGGATTCCGCTTACCGATACATCCTCTGCCGATGAAAGCGCAAGTCCTGCCGGCATACCGGTATCCCAGACAGTTACGTTCCGGGCACTGTACCTGCTTTTTATTCTCCACCACCACATTGTACTGTACCTGTTCTCCGACCTGCCATTCATAATGATCTGCAGATTTCTCAATCCAGAATTCTCCTGAATTTACATATACTTCTGCATCATCAGATTTCTCATCTGCATTAGCAGCTTTTACAGTTGCTGCATTTACGCTTTCGTGTCCATTTGCCTCTTCCTGTGCGATACAATGGAAAATAATCGTTACAGGCTGACTGTATGGTACATAAGAACAATAAAAGGAAAATCCGTTCTCATCTGCATTCAACTGAGAATCCACAGGTCTCGCTTCATATGCCTGTCCTGTTTTCTTATCCGGTACAGGATAGTTTACCTGTTGCTGAACTCCCAGTACTTCCATGCTCTGTGTGCCACCTGCCAGAACCAGTCCCTGCGGCAGACCAATATCAGTAATAGTTACATCTTTTGCAATTGTTCCTGCCGTTACATTATTCACCACGATCCGGTAAGCTACCTGCTCTCCTGCCTGCCATTCATATTTGTCTGCTGTTTTATCAATTTCAAGCTGTGGACTGTTCGGCCATACTTCTGCCATATCCTTTCTGGATTCCTGTTCTCCTGTCTCAGGATTGATCAGATTATCCGCTGTTGCAGTCACAATATTTTCCCATTCCTGTCCATTGGAATCAGCAGATGCCTGACATTTAAAACGGATTGTGATCGTCTCCCCATACTTCAGGGACGGACACTCTGCTTTCCATCCATTTTCTCCCTGTCCGGTAAGCGTACAGTTCTCGCCTCCCTGACTTGTCTCTACAGCATACTGCCCTTCCAGAAGCTGCAGACATGATGGAAGCTCGTCTGTAATAACAACATTTACTGCTTTTACATCCTGTTTTGTCTGAGAAACCAGAATCTCATAATCTATGATATCTCCCGTTTTCCATTCATACTGAGAAGTATTTTTCTTTACTTCCAGTTCCGGTGGAATCACACCCTTTACCCACACTGTTTCCGTATCCATTGTATCTCCGCTTCCGTTTGTACGTTCATAACTCATGGATGCATGGTTTGGTACAAGAATACTGTATCCATCCTCTGCAAGGTATTTTGAAATGTTAATTTCTGATTCCGGTCTCTGGCGTACTTTTAAAGTAAATGTGTAAGTCTGATTATCTGTAAATGCTTCATCCTGAAGGCTCTCTGCTTTGGCCCTGCAGGTCACTTTCTGTCCTTCAACAGCAACATCAAACCAGTCTGTCACTGTCTGCCCTGCATCATTCACAATACTGATTTTGATGCATCCTCTATAGCAAGACAATCCTCAAGTATATCCTGTACCACAAAGGATTTCAGTCTATTGGGTGTCACCTCCGCCCGGATCATATACTGAAATTCCTGTCCCTGACGAATGCCAAAAGGTTTTTCTTTTGATGCGGCAGCTGCCTGTTCCCATGTACAGTTTGCCTCTCCCACACGTTTCTCAGGCGCTTTTTTCATCTCAACATCACCGAAACAATAGGATGTAAAATCAAAATATGCATATGCTTTGCAGTATTTCTGTCCTTTAAAGTTCGGACAATAACTGTTGCCTGATGGATCCAGATATTTATTTCTTGTAATCTCTGCCCATCTTTCCTGAGAACCGGCTTTTGCAATGGCATCTTCACGACTTTTATCCCATTTATCCAGTCTGACTGATGACAGAATTCTACCGTAAAATTATCTGTATCATAAAAAAGATTCAGCCATCCTCTCGGATCATCCGGCTCAACGGAACCAAGGGGTGAGCTTACAGAATTCCCATCTACCGTCAGATAATCATTGTTTTCAGAACATATGCATTATCCAGACTGCTATCTGACGGAATACGGACTCCCTGTCCCGCATCAATATCACGTATGGTTCCATGGCCACTGATCGGCAGTGTTTCTTCTGTTCCATGCCTCAGAAACTGAAACTTAACCTTTGCGTATCCTACAGAATAAATAAATACACCGATACTGTTTTTTGGAAAAAACCAACCATCGGATAAGCTTCATTATCTTTCCAGGCAAACGTAGCTCCGCCTTTTATTCTGAACAATTGATTCTGCAGTGCGCAGATCATAGCGGGGTTCTGCATTCTCTACTCCCACAAGGATGAGTCTGACATCAACAATATTTCCATTTCCATCTTTTCCTACATTGTTATAACGCATCCCTGCGCTTCCGGCTTTATAGTCCGCTCCTACACGAACGCACTCTGTGTCACGTTCGCTTTTTCCATTGTCTGAAAAAGCTTCCCTGTCCAGATTATCACACCCAAAAGATTCATATGTGGTAATTCCGGGCTGAAACTTCATGTTAAAGCGATAACCATAATCTACCACCTTGTCACTGTCCCATGTTTCTACAGTTAACGGTGCCGCCTGAGTTACACAGACAGGCACAAGCCCCAGAATTGCCTGCAGAATAAAAAGCATTGCAAGCAGCAAAGCTCCAAGGCGTTCTTTCAGTTTGAAATTGTGTTTCATTTTCCGTCTCCTTTCCGAACAAAAATATAAAAATGAATGTGGGATTTTTCCCTGCACAAGGCAGGATTAAAGAATAGAAATAAGTGGAAATTGTATGATTATAAATATTCAAGGGGAATTAATATCGTGAAACAAGAACGTTTACACTTAAGATTTTTTAGATTTTTAAAATTTTTAAGATTTTGCGCAGGGTTTCTTTTCTGAAACCCTGCATAGATTTTCATTGATTATTTCTTTTCTTCAGCCATGAAAGAAAGTAAAGAATAATTGCAAGAATAATAAAAAACGGAATCGCAACTCCGATTATCAGTATCAGTAAAATAATTATAACAGCCGCTGCTGCAATAACAACAGCCCTGCCATGCCAGGTAGAAAGATCAATTACTTTTTTCCATCGTTTCTCCTGCTGATGAGGAAACTCTGTCTCATTGCCATAACTGCTTCCGTAAGAAGAATACTCTCCGTAATCTTCCTGTGTACTTCCATCATCTGTATCAATCAGAGTCTTTGCTATCAGATGTGGGTCTCCCAGTTCCTGCAGTACTTCCTGCTCTGAACGTCCGCCACGTACCTGAGACTGTATATAATCTTCATAATACCTGATATGTGCCGCTGCTTTGCCCTCCTGCATCTGACCGGCAAGCTGGCTTCTCAGGATTTCCAAAAATTCTTTTCTGTTCATCTTTTACACTCCATTTTGCCAGAAATACATGTCAAAACTTTCCTGCTCCGTTATCAGTAACGTTCGTACTCTTATTTTACCATATATACTACAGGTAGCAACTAATATAATCATAAACTTTTTATGAAATTCTTATAAACTCAGTTACTGTTCACTCCGTTCTCAGTAACTTAGCCAAAATTCATTCCAGATTGCCTGTGGCAATGGAATTTTGGCTTGTATGTCATTTCCCGACAATTTTTGCATACATCTCCGGTCTGCGGTCTCTGAAAAGTCCCCAGTTCAGTCTGTCTGCCTTTAATGCATCCAAATCAAAAGTGCTTACAAGCACCCCCTCTTCCCCTCCGGGCAGTTCTGCGCAGAGAGCACCTGTGTTATCTGTAATAAAAGAGGAACCGTAAAAATTAAGAGCAGATTTCTGCATTCCGTTTTCCGGACATGGCTCTACTGTTTCCTCACCGATTCTGTTGGCAGCGATCACAGGGATCAGATTGGAGGCAGCGTGTCCCTGCATACATCTTCTCCAGTGTTCCATGCTGTCACATTCCAGGATGGGCTCACTTCCGATGGCAGTGGGATAAAAGAGAAGCTCTGCTCCCTGCAACGCCATACATCTTGCTGTTTCCGGGAACCACTGATCCCAGCAGATTCCAACTCCGATGGTTCCAAATCTGGTATCAAAAACCTTAAAGCCGGTGTCTCCCGGTGTGAAATAGAATTTTTCCTGATAATAATGATCATCCGGAATATGTGTTTTTCGATAAATGCCTAGATTCTTCCCATCTGCATCCAGAACCGCAACGCTGTTATAAGTATTATTGACCTCTTTTTCATAAAAGCTGACCGGGATCACAATCCCCAGCTCTGCCGCTACTCTGCTGAAATGACGCACTGCAGGGTTTTCCTCTACAGTCTGCGCATATTCATAATACTCATATCTGCGCTCCTGGCAGAAATAGGGCCGTTCAAAAAGCTCCGGAAGAAGAACAATCTCAGCTCCCTTTGCTGCTGCCTGACGCACCAGTTCCTCTGCATGGGCAATATTTTTCTCCACACTTTTACTGCATTTCATCTGAACTGCTGCCACTGTTACATTTCTCATCCTGTCTGTTCCTCCTGCTCCTGTTTACATAAGTAAGTTTTTTCATAACTTTCAGGTAATAACCCTCAAACACATGACTCTCAAAGTTTTTCTGTATCAAGGTCAGATATTTTTTCCGGGAATCTGCTGGGTAATACAGTGAATATTTCCACCGCCAACAATGATGGCTCTGGCATCAATGGGATAAATCCTTCTCTCTGGAAAACACTTCTGCAGAATCTCCACTGCCCTTTTGTCATTTTCATCCCCAAATTGTGGAAGGATGATCCCTCCATTGGAAATATAGAAATTCACGTAACTGGCAGCCATCCGTTCTCCTGCTTCCCGTTCGTCTTCTCCCTCTTCAAACACAAAGCCATCCACATCTTCCCGGGTAAGGCAGACCGGTTTCTGAGGAATCGGAAGCTTATGAATCTTAAATTTTCTGCCTTTTGCATCTGTTTCCTGTTCCAGCACCTTCAGATCAGCCAGAGACATGGCATACTGCGATCTGTCTCATCCTCTGTCCATGCAAGCACAACCTCTCCGGGCCTTACAAAAGCGCACACGTTATCCACATGCTCATTGGTTTCATCCTGATAGATTCCACATGGAAGCCAGATAATCTTGTGGACACCGAGCCAGTACTTCAACTGTTCCTCTATCTGTTCCCTGCTCATCTGAGGATTGCGTCCCTGACTCAGAAGACAGGCCTCTGTAACAATCAGAGTCCCCTCTCCGTCAGAATGGATGGAACCGCCCTCAAGCACAAAAGGTCTGGCATCCAGACATGGACAACCAAGAGTCCTGCAGATAAAGGCAGCCACCCTATCGTCCTTCTCCCAGTTCCGGTAAAGTCCATCAAAGTCTCCTCCCCAGGCATTAAACTGCCAGTCAACTCCACAGACCGCCCCTTTCTCATCCAGAACCATGGTTGCTCCCACATCTCTCGCCCAGGCATCATCTGTCTCGCATTCCAGCAAAGTCACACCGGAAACATTTCCAAGCTGATTCTTTGCATTCTCCATCTGAGCTTGGGAAACCAGCATATACACCTTTTCGCTCTCTCCAATAGCCTCTGCAACTTTCACAAATGCTTTCTGCGCTTCCCTTGCCCCATAATTCCAGGAACCGGGACGTTCCGGCCAGATCATCACACATCCCTCATGAGGCTCAAATTCTCCGGGCATACGATATTTTGTTCTGTTCTTCTCTGTAACTTCCATGTCTGTCTCCTTTTCTTTGATAGCCCGGCAGATATCAGGAAAGCCGGCTCTTAAAGTCTTCGTATCCGAAATGTCTGATAACCTCACACTCTCCGTCCTCATGCATAACCGCAATATCCGGCAGCGGCATACCGTTAAATGTATTATTCTTCACCATAGAATAAATCGCCATATCCATAAAATACAGCTTGTCCCCGATCCGGATCTCTCTGTCAAAGGAATAATCTCCGATCACATCTCCTGCCAGACAGGTGCAGGAAGATAAGCGGTAGGTATATGCCTTCTCCCCTGCTTCCCCGCTGTCCTTAAGAGGCGGACGATAGGGCATCTCCAGCACATCCGGCATATGGCAGGCTGCAGAAGCATCCAGAATCAGCGTTCTGATCTCATTTTCCACAATGTCCATAACCTCTGTCACCAGATATCCGGCATTCAGGCAACAGCCTCCCCGGGCTCCAGATAAATATCCAGATCATAGGTTTCCTTCATATGCTGAATACATTTTTCCAGGAGCTTTACATCATAATCCTCTCTGGTAATATGATGTCCGCCGCCCATATTCAGCCAGGAAACCTCAGACAGAAATTCTCCAAACTTCTCCTCTACCGCCTGCAATGTTTTCTCCAGGTCATCCGCATTCTGTTCGCAGAGCGTATGAAAATGCAGTCCGTCGATCCACTTTCAGACATTCCCCGTCAAAGTTCTCCTCTGGTAACCCCCAGCCTGGAACCCGGCGCACAGATCATAGATCGCATGATCCCCCTGAGTGGAGCATTCCGGATTAATACGGAGTCCCAGACTGGCTCCGGTACACACTTCTTTAAATTTCTTCAGCTGTGCTGTGGAATTAAAGATAATATGGTCACAGATCCGATCCAGTTCCTCCATATCTTCTGTACGGTAAGCAGGGGAAAAAACATGATTCTCTTTCCCCATCTCTTCATATCCAAGCCTTGCCTCAAACAGACCGCTGGCAGTGGTACCTGCCAGATATTTTCCGATCATGGGATACAGCGCAAAGCCGGAAAACGCTTTCTGCGCCAGAAGGATCTTACACCCGGTATCCTCCTGGACTTTTTTCAAAATCTCCAGATTCTCCCGCATCTTCTTCTCATCGATCACATAGCAGGGAGTTTGCAGTTGATCAATCTTCATTGGCTTTCCAGACCTTTACCAGTTCAGGATCTTCGCAGACTTCCATGGAAGTCCCCATTTGTTCAGTGCTTCCATATATGATCCGGATCAAATTCTTCCACATTAAATACACCCGGCTTCTTCCACTGTCCGGTCACTACCATCATGGAACCGATCATAGCCGGAACACCTGTTGTATAGGAGATTGCCTGGGATTCCACCTCTTTATAGCATTCCTGATGATCACATACATTATAAATATAAATACTTTTCTCTTTTCCGTCCTTAACACCTGTGAAAATACAGCCGATATTTGTTTTACCCACTGTTCTCGGACCCAGAGATGCAGGATCCGGCAGAAGAGCTTTCAAAAACTGGATCGGCACGATCTCCTGTCCGTTAAATTCCACAGGTGCGGTGGAAAGCATTCCTACATTTTCCAGACATTTCATATGTGTCAGATAGCTCTGTCCAAATGTCATAAAGAAACGGATTCTCTGTACTCCCGGAATATTCTTTGCCAGTGATTCAATCTCTTCATGATGAAGAAGATACATATCCTTCTTTCCTACCTCAGGGAAATCGTAGACAGATTTAAATTCCATAGGCTCTGTTTCTACCCAATGTCCGTCTTCCCAGTAGGAACCATTTGCGGAAACCTCTCGAAGATTGATCTCCGGGTTAAAGTTTGTGGCAAAAGGATATCCATGATCACCGCCGTTACAGTCCAGAATATCAATGGTATGGATTTCATCAAAATAATGCTTCAGGGCATAAGCACTGAATACACTGGTAACCCCCGGGTCAAAACCGGTTCCCAGAAGAGCAGTCAGTCCTGCTTCCTTAAATTTCTCATCATAAGCCACTGCCAGGAATAATCGAAATATGCAGTAAAGCCTTTTTCTTTACATCTCTTTTCATAGATTGCACGCCATGTGGGATCTTCTGTATCCTCTGCTTCATAATTGGCAGTATCAATATAATCCGCACCGGCTTCCAGACATGCATCCATGATGGTAAGATCCTGATATGGAAGTGCCACATTCAGGACAGCATCCGGCTTATAGGCTCTGATCAATTCTGCGACCTCTGCTGCATTATCCGCATCTATCTTTGCTGTCTCAATTTTTGTCTTCGTTGTACTTTCAATCTTCTCTTTGAGTGCATCGCATTTTCCTTTGTCCTGCTTGCGATCATAATCTCTGTAAAAACATCGCTATTCTGACAGCATTTGCGAATTGCCACTGAAGCTACCCCACCACATCCAATTACCAATAATCTGCTCATAAACTGTTTTCCTCCTCTTCCAGTAAATCTTCTACATATTTTGGAAGCATAAATGCTCCTCTGTGAAGGTTTGTTGTATAATACCATGTTTCTATATTAAGATTATCAAACCTCTCCGGCCTGAAATCTTCCAGTGGATGATATTTCTTTGATGCAAATCCAAAAAGCCAGTATCCCGAGGGACAGGTAGGGATATGTGCCTGATAAACCCTGCTCACCGGAAATGACCGGAAAACCTTTCTGTGCATCTTTCTGCATTCCACCTCATCCTCATCATAAAAAGGACTTCCATGCTGATAAACCATGATTCCGTCATCTCTGAGAGCCTTATAACAGCTTCCGTAGAATTCCTTTGTAAAAAGTCCCTCTGTATGTCCCAGCGGATCTGTGGAATCATTGATGATCAGGTCATATCTGGCCTTTTTATTCCGCAGGAACCGAAGGCCGTCTTCATAATAAATGTTGACTCTCTCATCCTTCAGTCCCTGGGCAATATCCGGAAACATCTCCGCACATACATCCACAAACATTTTATCGGATTCCACCACATCAATGCTCTCAATCTGTGGATAATGGATCAGTTCTCTGGCAACTCCACCGTCACCGCCGCCGATGATCAGAACATTTTTTACATTGGGATGTACTGTCATTGGCACATGCGTAACCATCTCATCATAAATAAATTCATCTTTATCAGAGAATACAATCTCACCGTCCAGAGCCACAAATCTCCCAAATTCTTCAGACTCAAACACATCGATTCTCTGAAATTCACTTTCCCCTGAAAATAACTGTCGGTTAATCCGGACAGAAAGCTTTACATTTCCTGTATGGAACTCGGAATACCATAATTCCATGATCAGATACCCCCTTTCAGGACCTGAAGATGTTCTACCTTCGGATCCTCCATTCCCTGCATGGAACAGCCTTTGTCTCTTGCATAAAGAATGTATTCTACAATTTCCTGTGTCACCATTTCCCCAGGAGCAAGAATCGGGATTCCCGGAGGATAACACATAACAAATTCACCGCTGATCCTGCCTGCCGTCTGTTCCATGGGCAGAGATTCTTTCTCCGCATAAAACGCCTGCTGTGGAGACGCCACCACTGCAGGTGCGATATATTCCCCGGAAAGCATACCTGTGCTGTCCTTCTTATACAGACGTTCAATATCAGCCAATGCCCCTACCAGTCTCTCAATATCCTGAAGCCTGTCTCCGATGGAAATGTAAGCCAGAATATTACAGATATCTCCAAACTCGATCTGAATATCATATTCATCTCTGAGAAGATCATAAACTTCAATACCTGCCAGCCCATTTCCCAGTGTATAAATAGAGAGTTTTGTAACATCAAAATCAAAAACACTGGTTCCATTGATCAGATCCATACCATATGCATAATAACCGCCGATCTCATTGATCTCCTCTCTGGCATACTGCGCCATCCCTGCAACCTTTTCAAAGGATTCCTCTCCCCTGAGTGCCAGATTTCTTCTGGAGATATCCAGACTGGACAACAGAAGATAAGAAGCACTTGTGGTCTGAGTCAGATTGATGATCTGGCGCACTTTCTCTGCATTCATACTCTTATTCAAAAGCAGCAGCGAACTCTGTGTCAGACTTCCGCCGGATTTGTGCATGGAAACTGCCGCCATGTCAGCACCTGCCGCCATTCCGGATACAGGAAGGTTTCTGCCGAAATAAAGATGGGTTCCATGAGCTCATCTGCCAGCACCTTCATTCCTCTTGCATGAGCCTTCTTTACGATAGTCCGCAGATCCGAACAGATTCCATAATAGGTAGGGTTATTTACAAGAACTGCCACCGCATCCGGATTCTCATCCATAGCCTTCTCCACCTGACTGACTTCCATGCCAAGGGAAATGCCCAGCTGCGCATTCACCTCCGGGTTTACATAAACCGGAATTGCACCGCACAGTACCAGGGCATTGATGGCACTTTTATGTACATTTCGCGGCAGAATGATCTTGTCCCCTGCCTTACAGACAGAAAGGATCATACTCTGCACTGCAGATGTGGTTCCTCCTACCATCAGAAATGCATGCGCTGCGCCAAAAGCATCTGCTGCAAGCTCCTCCGCTTCTCTGATCACCGAAACCGGATGGCAGAGATTGTCCAGCGGCTTCATAGAATTAACATCCAGCCCCACACATTTCTCTCCCAGAAGCTGTGCAAGCTCCGGATTTCCTCTTCCTCTTTTATGTCCCGGCACATCAAAGGGAACGACTCTCTTCTTTCGGAAACGTTCCAGTGCTTCATATATGGGCGCATGCTGTTGTCTTTCATAATCCATTTGACATGTTCCTCTTTTCCTGTCGTCATGTACCGGCAAATACAGTTCAATCATACAGCAATTGTATACTGGCTCAAAACCGGCACAATGATTCAATTATTTCTCTATATATTCAAGTCGAACGCATGTGAGACTCGGCACACGATTCTATAGAATCGCTACACATCCCCGCAAAGCTTTATCTCCAACCATATCCTTTATATCTGCTATATCTGCACAAAAAAGAAGCAGATAAGTTCATTCACCATCTGCTTCTCTCATGATCTATAGAATTTCTCAGGCTCTGTCTCTTTATACACTGACCGGATTTCCCGTATAAATCCGTCTGTATCCTGTGCCTGTTCCCGTATTCTGAAATATTCATGACTGCTGTCGTCTTCAATCGCTGGCAAATATATGCTATGCTCTTATTGACCGTTTCACAAGATGATGTGTGCTTACGCACTGATTATTATAAAGTAATCAACTTATAAAATTTGAGCTTCTAACTCAATCAATAATGTGGTGTCTCCCACCCGGCAACTGCCCCGCCTGTCCGTATGGCTTAACATTCAGAAACTGTCTCTGAATGTGAGCAAATATTTGCATGAAAACGATAGTGTCTTTTCATACTAAAGATGAGAATAACATACCTCTTTAACTGTTGTCAATTCCATTTTCCATATTTTGCACAGGCTTTACCTTCTTTTGATATTTTCTTCATTTATCAGGAAAAACTTTGTTTATTTTTTAACAATTCATTTCCTTGAGGAAACACAATTTTCTTTCATTACCAGGGATTACGCTTCTTTTCTCTTATCAATTTGCACAACTTTTATCCAGTTTACTCACATTTTTTGACGTTTCAACAAAAATTTTCTTGACATTTTTTTCTCAAAATGATATATTGTATTCATCAATTGAAAGAACCTTCGAGTACTGACGGAAAGAGTGGAGTGCAAACCACGTGGAGTCGGAGGTTTGTGGGAGCCGACCGTCTGGGCAGTATTTGAAGTATTCAGATACTGGCCTTTTTTTATAATTTCCGGAGCAGAAATCAGAAATGTCAGACAGACCGGCCGATACTTCTTTCAATTAATAATTGTTGCTGATCGCGGAGTGAACAGCAACAGAAGTTTTTCATGTTATGCGGAAACGAAAGGAGAAAAACAATTATGGGATTCAAATCAGACATTGAAATTGCACAGGAATGCGAGATGCTTCCAATTACTCAGATTGCAGAGAAAGCAGGTATTGACGACAAATATCTGGAGCAGTACGGAAAATACAAAGCAAAAATCGACTACAATCTTCTGAAAGAAAGTGATAAGAAGGACGGAAAATTAATCCTCGTTACAGCTATCAACCCAACTCCAGCAGGAGAAGGTAAAACTACTACTACTGTAGGTCTTGCAGATGGTATGCAGAGACTTGGCAAGAGTGTTATGGTAGCTCTTCGTGAGCCATCCTTAGGACCGGTATTCGGTGTAAAAGGTGGTGCAGCAGGCGGCGGATATGCACAGGTTGTTCCGATGGAAGACATCAACCTTCACTTCACAGGTGACTTCCATGCAATCGGCGCAGCTAACAACTTACTGGCAGCTATGATCGATAACCATATCTTCCAGGGCAATGCATTAAACATCGACCCACGTAAGATCACATGGAGAAGATGTGTAGATATGAACGACCGTCAGCTTCGTAACGTAGTAGATGGTCTTGGTGGAAAGACAAACGGTATGCCTCGTGAAGACGGATACGACATCACAGTTGCATCTGAAATCATGGCAGTTCTCTGTCTTGCAAGCGACATCAAAGACCTGAAAGAAAGATTATCCAAGATCATCATCGGATATACATACGGAAAAGTTTCCGAGCAGAAACCTGTAACAGCAGGTGACCTTCACGCAGAAGGCGCTATGACAGCCCTGTTAAAAGATGCTCTGAAACCAAACCTTGTACAGACTCTGGAACACGTTCCTGCAATCGTACATGGCGGACCATTCGCAAACATCGCTCATGGATGTAACTCTGTAACAGCTACAAAGATGGCTATGAAGCTTGCTGATTATGCAATCACAGAAGCTGGTTTCGGTGCTGACCTTGGTGCTGAGAAATTCCTTGATATCAAATGCCGTATGGCTGGTTTAAAACCAAGCGCAGTTGTAATCGTAGCTACAGTACGTGCCCTGAAATACAACGGCGGCGTTGCTAAAGCTGACCTTAACAATGAAAACCTGGAAGCTCTTGAAAAAGGTATCCCGAACCTGTTAAAACACGTTTCCAACATCAAAAACGTATACAAACTTCCATGTGTTGTTGCTATCAACGCATTCCCTACAGATACAAAAGCAGAGCTTGACTTTGTAGAAGCTAAATGTAAAGAACTGGGCGTTAACGTTGCTCTTTCTGAAGTATGGGCAAAAGGCGGCGAAGGCGGAATCAAACTTGCAGAAGAAGTTATCCGTCTTGTTGAAGAACCAAACGACTTCTCCTATGCATATGAACTGGAAGGTTCTATCGAAGACAAACTGAACCAGATCGTTCAGAAAGTATATGGCGGTAAGAAAGTAGTTCTGACAGCTAACGCTCAGAAACAGGCGAAACAGTTAGAAGCTCTTGGCTTTGGCAACTGCCCGATCTGTGTAGCTAAGACACAGTACAGCTTAACAGATGACCAGACTAAACTGGGTGCTCCTACTGACTTCGAAGTTACAGTACGTAACCTGAAGATTTCCGCTGGTGCAGGATTCATCGTAGCTCTTACAGGCGAGATCATGACAATGCCAGGTCTTCCTAAAGTTCCGGCTGCTGAGAGAATCGACGTAGACGAGACAGGTAAGATCACAGGTCTGTTCTAATCCAGTTGAAATCAATCGAATAATTCAAAAATATAAAAATCATATTTATATATGATATGTGTCCAGACGATTTTACAGGCGGGAAAATTTTCCGCCTGTTTTTTTCTTATTTTTTTATAAGATAATCTTTTCCGGAAATACCAGGTTCCGTCATATGGATCGGATCCAGAATGCGATTAAGTTCATCCTCGTCCATAAGCTTTTCTTTCAGAATCAGACTTCTTACAGATTCGCCTGTCTTAATTGCCTTTTTTGCAATATCCGCAGCCTTCTGATATCCAAGATGGGGGCTGATTGCAGTGATAATACCTACACTGTTTTCTACCAGACAACGGCATCTTTCTTCATTTGCCGTAATTCCTACAATACAATTATCCACCAATGTCTGGACTGCATAGCCAAGAGTATCGATAGACTGGAACATGCAATAGAAAATAATCGGCTCAAACGCATTTAATTCCAACTGACCAGCCTCTGCAGCCATAGTAATGGTAACATCATTACCAATAATATTAAAAGCAACCTGATTCACTACTTCAGGAATAACCGGATTAACTTTACCTGGCATAATAGAGGAACCATTCTGTTTTGCCGGAAGATTAATCTCCCCAAAACCAGTACGTGGACCGGAGGACATCAGACGGAGATCATTTGACATTTTGGAAAGAGTTACCGCACATGCTTTCACAGCACCGGAAACGGCTACAAATGGATCCAGATTCTGAGTGGAATCAATCAGATCAAAAGCCTGTATAAAGTCCATTCCCGATATTTCAGTGAGATTTGGAACAATTCTTCTCAGATAGCCCTCATCTGCATTAATTCCTGTTCCAATAGCAGTACCTCCCATATTAAGAGTCCGCATTTCATCCATTGCTTTATCCATTCTGTGGATATCACGCATGATTGCTACCGAATATGCCTTAAATTCCTGTCCCAGACGAATTGGTACTGCATCCTGCATCTGTGTACGCCCCATTTTTATTATGTGATCAAACTCTGTAGCTTTTTCATTAAGAGCATCATAGAGGCGAAGAAGCTGTTTTTTCAGATTCTGCAACAAACGAAGAGAAGTCATTTTACCGGCAGTAGGAATAACGTCATTGGTAGACTGTCCACAATTCACATCATCGTTAGGATTTATAATTGTATAATCGCCCTTTTTTCCTCCCAGTATCTCAATCGCGCGATTTGCAATTACTTCATTGGCATTCATATTTAAAGATGTGCCAGCTCCTCCCTGAACAGGATCCACAATAAATTCATTATGGAATTTTCCTGAAACAATTTCATCACATGCCTGGACAATCGCCTGTGCTTTTTTCTTCTCAAGAAGCCCCACCTCACAATTGGTTATCGCTGCTGCTTTTTTTATGTATGCAAGACTGTTAATAATTTCCGGATGCATATTCAGCCCCGTAATGTGGAAATTTTCAGCCGCACGTAAGGATTGTACTCCATAATATACATCTTCCGGAATATCCTTTACACCAATAGAATCCCTTTCTACACGATAGTCTGTTTTTTTCATAGTTATTCGCCCTCCCATGTATTTGCCCTCATTATATATCTCTGCTATAATATAATCAAATACATATATTTTTATAAAATATATAGTGTTTAAGTTATATATCGGAGGAGTTTATATGTTTCAGGGAATGGAATACATCTATGAGGTCTACAAGGAAAAAAGCTTTTCCAAAGCTGCTGCTGCTCTTTTCATTTCGCAGCCTTCTTTAAGTGCAAATGTAAAACGTGTGGAAAACCGCATTGGTTATCCTATTTTTGATCGAAGTACCAAACCTTTACAGTTAACCGAAGTCGGAAAACATTATATACAGGCTGTTGAAAAAGTCATGGATATTGAAAATAATCTCGAAAACTACCTACTGGATCTAGGAAATCTCAAAACAGGAACTCTTAATGTAGGTGGCAGTAACTTTTTTTCTTCGTGGATTCTGCCTCCCCTTATTGCTGATTTTTCCCAAAAATTCCCCCATGTTCAAATTTCTCTTGTAGAAGAAAGTACAGCAAAGCTATCCCAGTTTCTCCAGGCCGGAAAGTTAGATCTGGTGATTGATACTGTATTCTGGATAACCAGATTTTTGAACGTTATATCTACCAGAAAGAA